>Ga0255334_1000397_pt1 | contig 36625 bp, 25 predicted proteins | sample EtOH5_35cm_T3_12_FD_202080 | JGI IMG/M metagenome (GOLD analysis project Ga0255334, IMG submission 202080) | Sandy soil microbial communities from University of British Columbia, Vancouver, Canada - EtOH5_35cm_T3_129 | ecosystem: Engineered > Artificial ecosystem > Sand microcosm > Unclassified ... | reverse complement strand
CACTTTACGCTGTTCGTTGTTGACGTCGTCGAACTCGAGCAGTTGCTTGCGGATGTCGAAGTTGCGGCCTTCAACCTTGCGCTGAGCCTTCTCGATGGCGTTGGTCACCATGCGGTGCTCGATCGCTTCACCGGACTGCATGCCCAATGCTTTCATGAAGTTCTTCACCCGGTCGGAGGCGAAGATGCGCATCAGGCTGTCTTCCAGCGACAGGTAGAAACGGCTGGAACCGGCGTCACCCTGACGACCGGCACGACCACGCAACTGGTTGTCGATACGGCGCGATTCGTGACGTTCGGATGCAATCACCTGCAAACCGCCCGACTCGAGCACTTGTTGGTGACGTTTCTGCCAGTCGGCCTTGATCTGGGCAATCTGCTCCGGCGTTGGATCTTCGAGCGACGCGACTTCCACTTCCCAGTTACCGCCCAACAGGATGTCGGTACCACGACCGGCCATGTTGGTGGCGATGGTCAGTGCACCCGGACGACCGGCCTGGGCAATGATCTCGGCTTCTTTTTCGTGGAACTTGGCGTTCAGGACCTTGTGCTCGATACCTTCCTTCTGCAGCAGCGCAGACATGTGCTCGGAAGTTTCGATGGTTGCAGTACCCACCAGCACCGGACGGCCCTGGGTCATGCATTCCTTGATGTCGTTGATGATCGCCGCGTATTTCTCGTCGGCGGTCAGGAACACCAGGTCGTTGTAGTCTTTACGCGCCAAAGGCTTGTTCGGCGGGATGACCATGACCTGCAGGCCATAGATCTGGTGGAATTCGAACGCTTCGGTGTCCGCGGTACCGGTCATGCCGGACAGCTTGTTGTACAGACGGAAGTAGTTCTGGAACGTGGTCGACGCCAGTGTCTGGCTTTCGGCCTGGATGTTCAGGTTTTCCTTGGCTTCGATGGCCTGGTGCAGACCTTCGGACAAACGGCGACCCGGCATGGTACGACCGGTGTGTTCGTCGACCAGGACGACCTGACCGTCCTGCACGATGTATTCGACGTTGCGATTGAACAGTTTGTGAGCGCGCAGACCGGCATAAACGTGGGTCAGCAGGCCCAGGTTGTGCGCAGAGTACAGGCTCTCGCCTTCAGCCAGCAGGCCGACGCGGGTCAACATGTCCTCGATGAACTGGTGACCGGCTTCGTTGAGCTCGACCTGACGGGTCTTCTCGTCGACGGTGTAATGGCCGGCCTTGGTGACTTCGCCCTCGACTTCTTCGACATGCAATTCAAGCTGCGGGATCAGTTTGTTGATCTCGATGTACAGCTTGGAGCTGTCCTCGGCCTGACCGGAAATGATCAGCGGCGTACGGGCTTCGTCGATGAGGATGGAGTCGACTTCGTCGATCACGGCAAAGTTGAGTTCGCGCTGGAATTTTTCTTCCATGCTGAACGCCATGTTGTCGCGCAGGTAGTCGAAACCGAATTCGTTGTTGGTGCCGTACGTGATGTCGGCGGCGTAAGCGGCGCGTTTCTCTTCCGGCGGCTGGAATGGCGTGACCACACCGACCGTCATGCCGAGGAATTCGTAGAGCGGACGCATCCAGTTGGCGTCACGGCGGGCCAGGTAGTCGTTCACAGTCACAACGTGCACGCCCTTGCCGGACAGCGCGTTGAGGTAAACACCCAGTGTGGCCACCAGGGTCTTGCCTTCACCGGTACGCATTTCCGCGATCATGCCTTCATGCAAGGTCATGCCGCCGATCAGCTGGACATCGAAGTGGCGCATACCCATGACGCGCTTACCGGCTTCGCGGGCGACTGCAAAGGCTTCTGGCAGCAGCTTGTCGAGGGTTTCCCCTTTGGCGATGCGGGCCTTGAACTCATCTGTCTTGGCACGCAATTGATCGTCCGAAAGGGCCACCATTTGCTCTTCGAAGGCATTGACGAGTTGCACCGTCTTGAGCATGCGTTTGACTTCACGCTCGTTCTTGCTTCCAAAAAGTTTCTTTAACAAAGGCGCAAACATATCGGCAGGATCTTCCACACTAAAGGGATGGAGGGCGGCCCCGTGAGTCGCCCGTGCAGCCCTCATGGCCGCATGCGAACGAGCATTCTACCCGGAAACGATGGTGAGGAAAGTGGCGTTGTTCCACGATGCATGCACTGCGCTGTGACGGGGCTCACTTAAAATAAGGGCTTTTTGCTGAACTTCAAGCCGGTTACAGCAGAAGTTACTTGTTGATTTAATGGGTAAAGCGCGCGCAAAGCAATGGGTCGGGCGCATCCAGTGCTTTCTGCTACCATGGCGGCTCTGTTACTTCAGGTGTCTGATCATGGCATTTCGCCCTCTTACGGCCAGAGCACCCGCCGTTCTGCTTCGCGAAGCCAAACCGCTGAAAGCCATTTTTGGCCATGCTCAACGCCTGGGTCATTTACAACGTCTGCTGGAAAGCCAATTGCAGCCCGCCGCCCGCGAGCATTGCCATGTGGCATCGTGGCGCGAAGGCAGTTTGTTGCTGATCGTCACCGATGGTCATTGGGCAACCCGTCTGCGTTATCAACAGAAGCGTCTGCAACGGCAGTTACAGATGTTCGATGAATTCGCCAGCCTGACGCGGATTCTGTTCAAGGTACAGCCGCCGACCGTCCAGCAAGGGGCAGCGGGGCATACCATCAGTTTGTCCAGCGATGCGGGCGCGACCATTCAGGCGACGGCTGAGGGGATTACCGACCCCAACCTGCGAGCGGCGCTTGAGCGATTGGCGGCTCACGCCAAACCCAAGGACTAATACACATCAAATGTGGGAGCGGGCTTGCTCGCGAAAGCGGAGTGTCAGTCGACATCTGTATCGCCTGACACACTGCTTTCGCGAGCAAGCCCGCCCCCACATTTTGATTGGGCCCACTCGCTAGCGGCGTTTACTGCCACCGAGCAGCGAACCCATCAGGCCGCGCACCAACTGCCGCCCCAACTGATTGGCCGCCTGTCGCATCGCCGATTTCAGTGCCTGCCCTGCCGCCGTGCCGAGGAATTCCCCGGCCTTGTCGGTGAAGCTCGGCTCCTCTGGCGCCGGTTTGCCGGGCACCGCTTCTGCCTCCGGCGCCAGACCTTTACGCCCCATCAATATTTCATACGCGGATTCGCGATCAACTGGCTTGTCATACCGTCCCTTGAACGGCGACCCGGCGATCAACACCGTGCGCTCGGTTTCGCTCAACGGCCCAATCCGCGATTGCGGCGGCGCGACCAATACGCGCTGGACCATCTCCGGCGTCCCCTTGTCCTGCAACGTGCCGACCAGCGCTTCGCCAATCCCCAGCTCAGTCAACACCGACAAGGCGTCGAACGCCGGGTTCGGCCGGAAACCCTCGGCCACGGCCCGAAGGGACTTCTGTTCCTTGGCCGTGAACGCGCGCAAGCCATGCTGGACGCGCAGGCCGAGTTGAGCCAGCACGTCATCCGGCAAGTCGCCCGGCGACTGGGTGACGAAATACACGCCCACGCCTTTCGAGCGAATCAGCCGCACCACTTGCTCCAGACGTTCCTGCAGCGCCTTGGGCGTATCGGCAAACAACAAATGTGCCTCGTCGAAAAACAGCGCCAGCAGCGGTTTGTCGGCATCGCCGCGCTCCGGCAGTTGCTCGAACAGTTCGGCCAGTAGCCACAAGAGGAATGTCGCGTAGACCTTGGGCGCCTCGTGCACCAGACGACTGGCATCCAACAGATGAATCCGCCCGCGCCCCTCGGCGGTCGGCTGCAAAATATCTTCGAGTTGCAGCGCCGGTTCGCCGAACAGTGCTTCGGCGCCTTGTTGTTCCAGAATCGCCAGGCGTCGCAATAGCGCCTGACTCGACCCTGTGGTCATCAACGCCGCGTCGTCCCCCAGCAATTCGGGGTGGTCACGCAGGTGATTGAGCAGTGCCTTCAGGTCTTTCAAATCCAGCAGCAACAAGCCTTCGCGGTCCGCGACTTTGAACGCCGCGTACAACGCCGACTGTTGGCTGTCGGTCAGCTCCAGCAGGGCGCCAATCAGTAACGGGCCCATTTCGCTCAAGGTTGTGCGCAATGGATGACCGGACTGACCGTGAATGTCCCACAGGGTGACCGGATAGGCCTGAGGCGTGTGGTTCAGCCAGGGCATCCCGGCGATACGCTCGGCTATTTTGCCTTGAGGGTTACCGGCTGCGCCGAGGCCGCACAGGTCACCTTTGATATCCGCCGCAAACACGGCCACGCCAGCATCGCTGAACGCTTCGGCCAGTTTTTGCAAGGTGACGGTCTTGCCGGTCCCGGTAGCCCCCGCGACCAGACCGTGGCGGTTCGCCAGGCGCATGGCCTGAGCGATCGGTTGCCCCGTGAGATCGGCACCGATAACGAGTTGCGATGAATCAGGCATTTGGTCACCTTTGGTTAATCTTTGATTCTGTGCGGCCGATATAAAAGACTGAAAAGCATCGGTTATCCCCCTAAGGAAGGAAGGAAATATCAGCTTGTTTTCATGACCGCCCACTGTGCGTTTCTTTATAAAAGCACGCCTTGGGCATTAAGACCTTAGCGGAACCCCAAGCCATGAACAAAAACCTGCGCTTCAGCCATAAAATCCTGCTTGCCGCCGCCCTCATCGTTATTGCCGCGTTCGCCTCGTTCACGCTGTACAACGACTATCTGCAGCGCAACGCGATCAGCAAGGACCTGGACAACTATCTGCAAGAAATGGGCAGTGTGACTGCCAACAATATCCAGACCTGGCTGACCGGCCGCAGCCTGCTGGTCGAAAACCTCTCACAAAACGTCGCGCTGAACGCTGACATCGGCAACGTCGCCAAGCTGCTGGAGCAGAAGGCGGTGACGTCGACCTTCATGGGCGCCTATCTGGGCAACAAGGATGGCACCTTCATCATTCGCCCGGACAGCAAAATGCCGGATGGCTATGACCCTCGCGCCCGTCCCTGGTACAAAAGCGCCCAAAGCACCAGCGGCTCGGCACTGACCGAACCCTATATCGATCTGGCCTCCGGCCAACTGGTCATCTCCATCGTCAATAGCGTCCTCAAGGACGGCCAGAACATCGGCGTGGTCGGCGGCGACCTGAGCCTGCAAGTGATCGCTGACAGCCTGAATGCGCTGGACTTCGGCGGTATGGGTTATGCGTTCCTGGTCAGCGCCGACGGCAAGATCCTGGTCCACCCGGACAAAGCGCTGGTGATGAAACCCCTGGCCGAGGCGTACCCGAAAAATACCCCCCGCATCAGCAGCGATTTCAGTGAAATAGAAGCCGATGGCAAAACCCGCATCGTCACGTTCACCCCGATCAAAGGCTTGTCTTCCGTCAACTGGTACATCGGTCTGTCGGTGGACAAGGATAAAGCCTTCGCGAAGCTCAGCGAATTCCGCGCCTCGGCGGTGGTTGCGACTGTCATTGCAGTCGCGATCATCATCGCCCTGCTGGGTATGTTGATCCGCATCCTGATCCAGCCGCTGCACGTCATGACCCGCGCCATGGCCGACATCGCCGACGGCGAAGGCGACCTGACCAAACGCCTGACTATCCAGAACAACGACGAATTCGGCAGCCTCGGCACCGCGTTCAACCGTTTCGTGGAGCGCATTCACGGTTCGATCAGCGAAGTGTCCTCGGCCACCGGCCAGGTCAACGAAGTGGCGTTGCGTGTGGTCGCGGCCTCCAACTCGTCGATGTACAACTCCGACCAGCAAGCTTCGCGCACCAGCAGCGTCGCCGCCGCCATCAACCAGCTCGGTGCCGCGGCCCAGGAAATTGCGCGCAACGCCGCCCAGGCCTCGAGTCAGGCCAGCGATGCCCGCAGCCTGGCCGAAGATGGCCAGCAAGTGGTAGATCGCAGCATTGTCGCGATGAACCAACTGTCGAGCATGCTCAGCGCCTCCAGCACCAACATCGAATCGCTGAACAGCAAAACCGTGAACATCGGGCAGATCCTCGAAGTGATCACCAGCATTTCCCAGCAAACCAACCTGCTGGCGCTCAACGCCGCTATCGAGGCCGCCCGTGCCGGTGAAGCCGGGCGTGGTTTTGCCGTGGTGGCCGATGAGGTCCGCAACCTGGCGCACCGCACACAGGAATCGGCGCAACAGGTGCAGACCATGATCGAGGAGCTGCAAGTCGGCGCCCGCGAATCCGTCAGCACCATGAGCGACAGTCAGCGTCACAGCCAGGACAGCGTGGAAATCGCCAACCTGGCGGGCGAGCGCCTGAACAGCGTGACCTTGCGCATTGGCGAAATTGATGGAATGAACCAGTCGGTGGCCACGGCGACCGAGGAACAGACCGCGGTGGTCGAGTCGATCAATGTCGACATCACCGAGATCAACACGCTGAACCAGGAAGGGGTGGAAAACCTGCAATCGACATTGCGGGCGTGCTCGGACCTGGAGCAGCAGGCGGCGCGGCTGAAACAGTTGGTAGGCAGTTTCAGGATTTAAGTCGCTCTTGCGGGCCCCTTCGCGGGCAAGCCCGCTCCCACAGTGATCTTTGGTGGACACAAATTATGTGTACGACTGAGATCACCGTGGGAGCGGGCTTGCTCGCGAAGGCGGCCTGTAACACACCGCAAAAACCTCGCCGACATCCCCGCCACAAAACCCAGCCGAACATCTATCCTTCATAAAGGTCAACCAAGGGAGAACAACGGACCGGAGGGATGCTCATCGTGCATATCGCGGACATAACCATGTTCTACGCCCCTGCCAGCGGTGGCGTGCGCACGTATCTGGATGCAAAACACCGTCGCCTGGGGAGTAAGCCGGGCATTCGCCACAGTCTGCTGGTCCCTGGTTCACACCTGAGTGAACTGGATGGCGTTTACACGGTACCGGCTCCCGCCCTGCCCTTCGGCAAGGGTTACCGTTTCCCTCTCCGTCTCGCCCCCTGGCGCAATGTCCTGCAGGATTTGCAGCCCGATCTGATTGAAGTCGGTGACCCGTACCTCACGGCCTGGGCAGCGCTCGATGCTCGGCGGCAACTCGATGTGCCAGTGATCGGCTTTTATCACTCGGACCTGCCGCTGCTGGTCAGTAACCGCATGGGCAACTGGGTCACCACCAATGTCGAGGCCTATGTCAGAAAGCTCTACGGTAACTTCGACCGGGTGCTGGCGCCGAGCCGGATCATGGCCGACAAATTGATCGGCCTCGGGGTGAAGAACGTTTTCGTACAACCCTTGGGTGTCGATTTGCACACCTTCCATCCCGATGCCCGAGACCCGGGCCTGCGCGCAGAACTGGGCATCGATGAAAATACCCATCTGCTGATTTTTGCCGGGCGCGGCTCCAAGGAAAAAAACCTGCCGGTGTTGCTCGACTGCATGAAACGCCTGGGTCGCCGCTATCACTTGCTGCTGGTGGGTTCGTCTATGCCTGCGGTGGTGCCGGAAAACGTGACGGTGATCGATGAATTCTGCCCGGCGACGCAAGTGGCAAGGCTGATGGCCAGTGCCGATGCGTTGCTGCATGCCGGCGATCAGGAAACCTTCGGCCTGGTGATTCTAGAAGCCATGGCGTGCGGCATTCCGGTGGTGGCCGTGGCAGCCGGGGCCTTTCAGGAAATCATCACCACAGAATGCGGTCTGCTTTGCGCGCCAAACAACTCAATGGCGATGGCCAACGCCGTTCGGGAGCTGTTCGCTTCGGGGAGTGCGGTTTTGGGCCAACAGGCCCGCAGTCATGTCGAGCGACATTATTCCTGGGACGCAGTGGTCGACAGCCTGCTGGGTCATTATCACGCCGTCCTCGGCAGCCAATGGCCGCGGATCGCCAATGGCTGAGCCCATGAACGCGTCCAGTCTGCTATTGGTGTTGCACGACGTCGCGCCGCAGACCTGGGCCGACTGCCAACCCTTCGTCGACGCCGTTGACGCCTTGGGCGAAGTGCCGATGACCTGGCTGGTTGTGCCGGATTTTCACAAGCACAACGATCTTGAGGCCCATCCGGGATTTCGGCGGATGCTCACCGGCCGTGTCGGCCGAGGGGACGAACTGGCGCTGCACGGCTATTTTCATTGCGATGAAAGCCCGCCCCCCCACACACCGCGAGACTGGTTTATGCGCCGCATCTACACCCACGAAGGCGAGTTTTACAGCCTGTCTCAGGAAGCAGCGCTCGCACGTCTGCGTGCCGGCATTGAAGTGTTCCATCGTTATCACTGGCCGCTGGAGGGTTTTGTCGCCCCGGCCTGGCTGATGAGTGAAGGAACGCGCCGGGCCTTGCGCCAATTACCCTTGAGTTACACCAGCGATCCGCAACACCTGTATCGCCTGCCGGATTTCACCCCGGTCGATGCGCCGGGGTTGGTATGGAGTGCACGCAGTGCCTGGCGTCGGGGTTTGTCGAAGCTGGTCAGCGATCAGCGCGAACAGCGTTGGCGTCAAGCGCCAGTGATTCGCTTGGGGTTGCATCCGGTGGACATGCGTCACCCTTTCTCACGCAATTATTGGTTGCAAACCCTCAAGCGCCTGCTCGCCGAGGGCCGCGTGCCGTTGACCAAGGCGCGGTGGCTGGCGCTGCACGACGACCGTGTCGGTCGCTCCGCATGAGTCGCGCAATTGTGCTGTTTGTCGCGCTGCTCGCTGCGGTGCTGATTCCTCTGTTGCTGGGCGGCAACCAGACCTGGTCGCGACTGCAGAGTTTTCCATTGAGCTGGCTGTTGATCATGTTCGGCATGATCCTGCTGTGCTGGGTGGTGAACACGATGCGCTTGCGTCTGTTGCTGGGCGATCAGCGCGACAAGGTCAGCCCGGTCAAAAGCCTTGGCGTGGTGATGGCGGCCGAGTTCGCCTACTGCGCCACACCGGGCGGCAGCGGCGGACCGCTGACGATCATGGCGTTGCTGGCACGCAACGGCGTGCGACCGGCACGGGGTAGCGCGGTTTTCGCCATGGATCAACTGAGCGATCTGCTGTTCTTTCTCTGCGCGTTAAGCGGGATTCTGATTTATGCGTTGTTCCAGCACCTCAGCGAACGTATGGAATGGCTGCTGACGGTCAGCGCCATTTCGATGTTCGGCGGGCTGCTCAGTTGCGTGGTAATCGCGCGCTACCATCGGCTGCTGATTCGCCTGAGTGGACGCTTGCTCGTGCGCCTGAATGTCAAAGGCAGCACGCGAATGCGTTGGGCGCGAAAGCTCCTGCATTTTCTGGCGGCTTTCACTGACACGCTGAAGTTGCCTGTTCAGACGTTGATCAAGGTGTTTGCCCTGACCTGTGTGCATTGGCTTCTGCGTTACAGCGTGTTGTATCTGGCGTTGCGTGGGCTCGGCGCGGATTTGCAGTGGGCCTGGAGTTTTCTGATTCAGATGCTTTCGCTGAGCGCGGGGCAATTCAGCCTGTTGCCGGGCGGCGCTGGTGCTGCGGAATTGACCTCGGCCGCGCTGCTGGCGCCCATGGTGGGGAAATCCACTGCGGCGGCGGCGATTCTGATTTGGCGGGCGGTGACTTATTACTTTTATCTGGCGGTTGGGGGGCCGGTGTTTTTGCTGATGCTTGGGCGGCCGTTGTTGAAGAAGTTGATGAGGTTCAGGCAGGCTTAGCGGGGGTGTTTTTTGTTGTGTACCTATCCGTTACCGCAGCAACGGATATGCACACAAAAAGCGTCCGCGCGCCAAACCTCAAGGCCGCTTCGCCAACAAGCCGGTTCCTACAAGTCAGGGTCAGGGTCCGGATTCAACGCCTCCCACAACTCCGCCGCCCCCGGAAACTCCGTGCCATCGTCAGGGCTCAAGTCATCCGGGTCGTAGCGGCTCAAACACCCCTCCCCCAATGTGTCGGGGGCTTTGGAAGTAGCTTTGTCCAGTCGATCGGCCATGGTCATGTCCTCAGTGCAGAAACGGCGAAGGGCCTGAGCGATTGAACGCCCAGGCCCTTCGAATTTCAACCGTGCCGTGCGGGTATCAGAACACCACGGTCTTGTTGCCATGCACCAGCACCCGGTCTTCCAGGTGATAACGCAGACCACGAGCCAGCACCATCTTCTCGACATCACGCCCGAAACGCACCATGTCTTCGATACTGTCGCTGTGGCTGACACGCACCACGTCCTGCTCGATGATCGGGCCGGCATCCAACTCTTCAGTCACGTAGTGGCACGTAGCACCGATCAGCTTCACCCCACGCAGGGAAGCCTGGTGATAGGGCTTGGCGCCGACGAACGACGGCAGGAAGCTGTGGTGAATGTTGATGACCTTGTGCGCATATTCACTGCACAACTCGGGCGGCAGGATTTGCATGTAACGGGCAAGTACCACCACCTCGGCTTCGTGCTGTTTGACCAGACGCGAGACTTCGGCGAACGCCGGTTCTTTATCCTGTGGATTGACCGGCACATGGTAGTAAGGAATACCGTGCCACTCGACCATGCTGCGCAAATCGTCATGGTTGGAAATCACGCAGGAGATTTCGCAGTCCAGTTCGTCACTGTGCCAGCGGTGCAGCAAGTCGGCCAGGCAATGAGACTCGCGGCTGGCCATCAACACCACGCGTTTTTTCTGCGCGGTATCGGTAATGCGCCAGTTCATCGAGAACTCTTCGGCAATCGGCGCGAACGCTTCGCGGAAGGCTTCGATACCAAAAGGCAGAGAATCGGCTCGAATTTCGTGACGCATGAAGAACCAGCCACTGAGATTATCCGAGTGATGGCTCGCTTCAGTGATCCAGCCGTTATGTGACGCCAGAAAGTTACTGACTTTAGCAACGATGCCGACGCGGTCCGGGCAAGCAATCACCAGCCGAAAAGTGCGCATGGGGGGGAAACTCCAGAACTTCGCAAAGGCCGCCATTCTAGCGACTGCGCGAAAAAACTGCAGTATAGATGACACCTTGCCTTGCTCGAGGGCTGCAGGCACAAGCGTGAAAGCGCCCGCTCACCCGCGCAATGGTGCTCTTATTGCCCATCTTCAAGTACTCAATTGTGAATATCTGTGATACCCGCGTCACACTATTTAACTGCACATCCCGCGGGCGCCCTATTCACGACAACTAATTTAAATAAACTCCGGTTTAATGTTTACTTGATGAAACACCCTGACTATTATTGCGGCACTGTCCCCTGACATCCAGTGCACCAACATAAGGTAGTCCCCATGTCCTTGATCAACGAATATCGTGCCACCGAAGAAGCTATCAAAGAGCTGCAAGCCCGTTTGAAGAACCTGTCCCAAGACGACAAACTGCAAACCGAGCTGGAATTCGAAGGCAAACTGCGCACCCTGATGGGCGAATACTCCAAGTCCCTGCGTGACATCATCGCGTTGCTGGATCCAGAATCCAAAACCAAAGCACCACGCGGCGGCGCAGTAAAAACTACTGGCACCAAGCGCGCTCGCAAAGTTAAACAATACAAAAACCCGCACAACGGCGAAGTCATCGAAACCAAAGGTGGCAACCACAAGACTCTGAAAGAGTGGAAAGCCAAGTGGGGCGGTGACGTGGTTGAAGGCTGGGCTACCCTGCTGGGCTAAGCCGCAACGCTTTCTTCTGCAAAAAAGAACGCCAGCAAACGCTGGCGTTTTTTTATGCCCGGTATTCAGTGCCGGGCATTTTCATTTTCAAAGATTCAAACGTTTGCGCAATGCCTGGACATAATTGCTCCACTCGTTGAGCACCTCTTGCTGGAACGGCGTTGCCGTCATGTTCAATTGGGCCGTGGCCTCTGTAAAAGTTCCCAGCGTATTGGGCGCTCCCCACTCAGGGTCTGACAAACGTTGCCGACAGAATATTCGCCAACGTTCTTGCTCTTCGAAATTCAACGTATCGGGAAAGTTGCGTGCTCGATATCGAAACAATAATTCGGGTAAACGTTCATCATCGAAAGGCCATTGTTCCTTGGCTAATTGCGCCGGGTCAGCCGCTCGGACTTGCTCACAAAGGCGCCGATCCCGATCTCCGATAAAACCATCGTATAACTGTTGCTCAGGGTCCTGACTCTGGGTGAAATCTTCGCTGGCATAAATGGCCTGAACTTTATCTCGCCAAACTTGCTGTGCGTCACTTAGCCGCAGCGTGCGCTCCTGATATAGCGCCATGTCCAGCCCCAGGCGTTGCTGATCAGCGGGACGAAGTACTGACAGGGGCGCGACCACCGGGCATTTGTTGATGTGGATAAGCTTGAGCGGCACTGGCAGCTCGCCCTCGGCCAGATCATCGCGACGGGTATACAGGCGCTGGCGCAAAGCGTCGGCGTCCAGATCAAGCAAGCCTTGGGGATCCAGGTGCAGGTCGCAGACAATCAACGCATTCTTGTTGCGCGGGTGCCAGGCCAGCGGCAGCACCACGCCGACATAACTGCGCGCCGCCGAAAAGCGCCCGGAAATGTGCACCATCGGCTGCAACAGCCGAATCTGATCCATCACCTTTTGTTTACTGCGCAACTGGAACAGCCAGTCGTATAGCTTCGGTTGTTTTTCCCGAATCAGACGGGCCAGCGCGATGGTCGCGCGAACGTCCGACAGCGCTTCGTGAGCATTGCCGTGATCGATGCCATTGGCGGCGGTCAGGCGTTCGAGCTTGAGCGTTACCCGCCCCTCGTCATCCTTGGGCCAGGTGATGCCATCCGGTCGCAAGGCGTACGCCGCACGCACCACATCGATCAGGTCCCAACGACTATTGCCGCCCTGCCATTCACGTGCATAAGGGTCGAAAAAGTTGCGGTACAGGCTGTAACGAGTCATCTCGTCGTCGAAACGCAAAGTGTTGTAACCCGCGCCACAAGTGCCCGGCGCCGCCAGTTGGGCGTGCACCCGGGTCATGAAATCGGCTTCGCTCAAACCGTGCCCGGTCAATTGGCCTGGTGTGATGCCCGTGATTGCGCAGGCCGCCGGATGCGGCAGGATGTCCTCACTGGGCTGGCAGTAAAGATTGACCGGCTCGTCTATGACATTGAGATCGAAGTCAGTGCGAAGCCCCGCCACTTGCAGCGGACGGTCGCAACGAGGGTTGATGCCGGTGGTTTCATAGTCGTACCAGAAGATCGAGGTCACGGGCTATTCCTGAACTGAAGATCGGCGAAGTCTAGGCGTTTGCATCCCGCCACGGCCAGCAATCTTGCATTCAATCACCTCTGGCCACGCACCGTGCAATACATAGTTATGTCGTTTTCCCCCTAGAGACTGCTAGCATCGGCCGCACAGAGAATCCCGATCAGGCCACATCATCAGGTTGCCCATGCTCGAGACCGCAGCACTGCCAAGGAAAGCGACGCTGTCCCCGCCACTGGATACGCGGTATCAGGTTGAAACGCCGGAAGGCATCGACTTGCCACTGCGCCCGGCCGGGTTGATGGTGCGTGCGCTGGCGTTCTCCATCGACCTCGGACTGCGCGGGTTGATTCTGGGCCTGCTGTTTATTGTCCTCGCGTTCCTGGGAAAACTCGGCGCCGGGTTGGGCTCGATCCTGCTGTTCGTAGTGAGCTGGTGGTACATGGTGTTGTTCGAGGTGCTCAACCAGGGACGCTCGCCGGGCAAGCAATGGATGGGCCTGCGGGTGGTGCAGGACGACGGCACACCGATCGGCTGGTCCGCGTCGCTGTTGCGCAACCTGCTGCGCTTTGTCGACCTGTTGCCGTTCGGCTATTTCCTCGGCGCCATCAGTTGCCTGCAACACCCCAACTTCAAACGCCTCGGCGACCTGGCTGCCGGTACGCTGGTAATCTACCGCGAACAGCCGCTCACCCGACCGCAACTGCCTGACGCCGAGCCACGGCGTCCGTCGTTTGCCCTGACGCTGCCCGAGCAACGCGCCATCCTCGGGTTTGCCGAACGCCAGGGTGAACTCTCCGAAGCGCGGGTCACGGAACTCGCCTCCATCCTCGCGCAACCGTTGAAGGTTTCAGCGCCACGCGCCGTGGCGGAACTCAACGGCATCGCCCGCGGTTTGTTGGGCCCCGCATGAAGCAAAGTCTTTTCGAGAATCGCCACAAGGCTGAATGGGCGCAGTTTTCCCTCCTGCTCGACAGGCTGGAGCGGAACAAGGACACCTCGCGAATCGCCAGTTTCCCGAAAGATTATCGGAGGCTCTGCCAGCATTTGGCGCTTGCCCAGGAACGCGGCTACAGCAGTTTTCTGATCGACTCGCTGCAGCAACAGGTGCTGCGCGGGCATCAACAGCTTTATCAGCATCGCAGCCGCCTGGGTGCCAACGCACTGGGTTTCATCCTGGCGGATTTCCCTCGACTGGTGCGTGAACAGTGGCGTTTCGTGCTCGCCGCCAGCCTGATGTTTTTCGGCAGCCTGATCGGCTTTGCGGTGCTGGTGTATCTGTTCCCGGACCTGGTCTACAACCTGATTCCGGCCGAACAGGTCAGCGAAATGCAAGGCATGTACGATCCTGTCGCCGGTCACCTTGGGCGCTCGGCGGAACGGGCAGCCAGTGAAGACTGGGTGATGTTCGGTTTCTACATCATGCACAACATCGGCATTGCCTTTCAGACTTTTGCCAGCGGTTTGCTGTTCGGCCTGGGCAGCGCGTTTTTCCTGTTCTTCAACGGGTTGATGATCGGCGCGGTGGCCGGGCACCTGACTCAGATCGGCTACGGGCAAACCTTCTGGTCCTTTGTGATCGGCCACGGCGCCTTCGAACTCAGTGCCATTGCCCTGGCGGGTGCTGCCGGCCTGCAACTGGGCTGGGCCTTGATTGCACCGGGACGACTGCCGCGCGCCGAAGCCTTGCGTGTGGCGGCGCGTAAAAGTGTGCTGCTGATTTGCGGGGTCATGCTGTTTCTGTTGATCGCGGCATTTATCGAAGCCTACTGGTCGTCGATGACCGGGCCAGCACCGATGACCAAATATCTGGTCGGCGCGGCGCTGTGGTTCCTGGTAGCGATGTACCTGCTGTTCGCCGGACGGACCCGCCATGCGCCTGAGTGACGCGACCGTGGTGATCCGCCCTCGAACCACCTGGGAAGCCATGGATCTGGGCGTGCTGCTGAGCCAGCGGCACCGACGCCTGCTGATGGCCAGCTGGGCCATCGTGACCCTGCCGGTTTTCGTCCTGCTCACCTTGCTGCTGTGGGATTCGCCCTCCCTCGCCGTGTTTATCTTCTGGTGGCTGAAACCGGCGTTCGAGCGCCTGCCGCTGTACATCCTGTCCAAAGCGATGTTCGGTGAAACGCCCACGCTGAAACAGGCGCTGCACCAGTGGCCACGACTGCTCAAACAACAATTGCTGGCCAGCCTGACCTGGCGACGCTTGAGCCTGAGTCGCAGTTTCCTGTTGCCGGTGGTGCAACTCGAAGGCCTGAATGGCCTGGCACGACAACAGCGCTTGCAGGTGCTATTGCAACGCGACGGCGGTGCAGCGCGCTGGCTGACCATCATCGGCGTGCATCTGGAAAGTGCGCTGTGGATCGGCCTGATGGTGCTGTTTTACCTGCTCCTGCCACCACAAGTCGAACTCGACTGGAGCTGGCAGACATTGCTGTCCGCCGCCACACAGGACTGGCGCTGGCTGGAACACCTGACCAATGGGTTTTACGTGTTGGTGCTGGTGGTGTGGGAACCGATCTACGTGGCCTGCGGCTTCAGTCTTTACCTGAATCGGCGCACGGTGCTGGAGGCCTGGGACATCGAACTGGTGTTCCGCCGCCTGCGCCAACGCTTGAGCGGCACCGCCCTCACCCTGCTGCTGGCGGCCTTTTTTCTGGTGCCGACCGGGCAAAACGTCTGGGCCGACGAGCCGGTCATTACCCCTGACAGTCCGCGTCTGCTGGACCAGCCACTGACCAGCCAGGCGTCCCGGGACAGCATCAAGGCGATCCTCGATCAGCCGCCGTTCAAGAACAAGGAAACCGTCACGCGCTATCGTTTTGGCGAGGACAAGCCATCCGCCGAAACCTCCGACGATGGCAAAGCCCCCGAATGGCTGAAGGCCCTGCTCAAGTTGCTGGATAACCAGCGCTTCGGCACCTTGGCGACCTTGATTGAAGGGGTGCTGTGGGGCGCCGTCATTGGCGCGATCGGTTGGTTGATCTGGCGTTACCGGGCATGGTTGCAGGCGTTCGTCAGTCGTCGACCGGCGCTGAAGGGCAAGGTCGCGCGGCCGCTGCCGCAGCAGGCATTCGGCCTGGACCTGAACCGCGAAACCCTGCCCGCCGACATTGCCGCCAGCGCCGAAAGCCTCTGGCAATCCAACCCTCGCGAGGCGCTCGGTTTGCTCTATCGCGCGCTGCTCAGTCACTTGCTGCACGATTACAACATGGCGCTGAAACCCGCCGATACCGAAGGCCAGGTCCTGGCGCGCGTCGAACGACTGCAACAACCCGCCCTGTTGGCCTTCAGCAAAAACCTGACCGGGCACTGGCAGAACATGGCCTACGGGCATCGCCTGCCACCGGCGCATTTGCAACAGGAACTGTGTGACGGCTGGCGGTCCTTGTTCGGTCCGGGGGCTACGCATTGAACCGGCGAGTGTGGCTCGCCGCCGGCGTATTCATCGCCGTGCTGTTGGGCGCGTTGAGTTTTTATCTGTATGCCAGGGCGACGCCCTATCAGGCAGACATCGATCACGGCCCGTCGCCCGAAGCCCAGGCCAACCCTTATCTGGCCGCCGAACATTTCCTGCGCAAACAAGGCCTGACCGTCAGCCATGCCAACAGCCTCGACATCCTGCCCACGCTGGAGCCTCGGCAACGCAGCCTGTTGTTGCTCGGCGACCGCTCCGGCATGACCCCGCGCCAGATCGATCAAGTGCTGAACTGGACCCGCGCCGGCGGACGTCTTTTGTTCATCGCCGAGTCGTTGTGGGATGAAAAACTGGGCCAGAGCAATGACCTGTTGCTCGACCGGGTCCAGGTGCATCAGTCATTGAGCAAAGACCTCAAGGACCCGCCAACCGACATCGAAAAGGATCCCTACCCCAAACTGACCAAGCTGTACCTTGAAAACGAAGACGCGCCGGCGTATGCCACCTTCGATACCGCGTTCCATCTCGAAGACCCGAAAAACCTCGCGCAAGCCTGGGCCAACAGCGGCAAGGCCACGCACATGATGCAGCTGAGCCACGGGCTCGGTTCGATCATCGTCGTCACCGACGCCGACCTGTGGAAAACCCCGGCCATCGACCGGTACGACAACGCCTGGCTGCTGTGGTACCTGACCGCAGACACGAACGTGACCCTGCTGTTCAACACCGACCACGACAGTCTGCTGACCTTGTTGCTGCGCTATTCCCCCCAGGCGCTGGTTGCCCTCATGGCCCTGATCGGCCTGGGTCTCTGGCATGTCGGCGTGCGCCACGGCCCGTTGATCGAACCCGCTCCGAGAGCCCGTCGGCAACTCCACGAACACCTGCGTGCCAGCGCCGATTTCATGTGGCGCCACACCGGCCAAGCCAGCCTGCTGCAAGCCTTGCAGCACGACATCCTGCGCCGGGTGCGGCGCCGTCATCCCGGTTTTGAACACCTCGGCGTCGCCGAACAATGGCTGGTGCTCGCACGCCTCACCGGCCAACCCACACGCGCTATCAGCCAGGCCATGAGCCCGCGACCGAAGCAACGGCTGTCCAGCGTTGAATTCAGTCGTCAGGTCGCCCACCTGCAAACCTTGAGGAACGCCTTATGAGTGAACAGATCGAGCCCGGCGCACCGAGCCACGCCGCGCAGCAACGCCAGCGCGCCAGCCAATTGGCCCAGGCCGTCAGAACTGAATTGCAAAAAGCCGTCATCGGCCAGAACACAGTGATCGACGATGTACTCACCGCGCTGATTGCCGGCGGCCACGTGCTGCTCGAAGGTGTGCCGGGGCTGGGCAAAACCTTGTTGGTGCGTGCACTCGCCCGCTGCTTCGGCGGCGAATTCGCGCGTATCCAGTTCACCCCGGACCTGATGCCCAGCGATGTCACCGGGCACGCGGTGTACGACCTGCAGACCGAGCAATTCAAACTGCGCAAAGGTCCGTTGTTCACCCACTTGCTGCTCGCCGACGAAATCAACCGCGCCCCTGCGAAAACCCAGGCGGCGTTGCTTGAAGCCATGCAGGAACGCCAAGTCACCCTCGAAGGCCGGGCCCTGCCCATCGCGCAGCCGTTCATGGTGCTCGCCACGCAGAACCCCATCGAGCAGGAAGGTACGTATCCGCTGCCGGAAGCCGAGCTGGACCGCTTCATGCTCAAGGTGCGCATGGACTACCCCGACATCGATCAGGAGTTGGACATGGTGCGCCAGGTCAGCCGCTCGACCCGGGCCGACATGCTCGACGTACAACCGCTGCGCACCGTGTTGCAAGCCAAGGACGTGCTGGCATTGCAACGCATCGCCAGCGACCTGCCGCTGGACGACCAGGTCCTCGATTACGCCGTACGCCTGGCGCGCACCACCCGTAGCTGGCCCGGCCTGACCCTCGGCGCAGGGCCTCGGGCTTCCATTGCGCTGGTGCGCTGCGCTCGGGCGCGAGCCTTGTTGCGCGGCGGCGAATTCGTGATTCCGGATGACATCAAGGGCTGCGCGCTGGCGGTGTTGCGCCACCGTGTACGCATCGCGCCGGAGCTGGATATCGAAGGGCTGGAGGTCGATCACGTGCTGCAGCAATTGCTCGATCAAGTACCGGCGCCGCGTTTGTGAACATCGTCGCCAGGGGAAAAGATCGCAGCCTTCGGCAGTTCCTGCAGGGGCACGCATTCGACGTAGGAGCTGCCGAAGGCTGCGATCTTTTGACCTGCCCGCACGGTGCCAAATCATGAAACCCTCACGCCTGCTGCTGATCTGGCTCGCCGCACTGCTGGCCATTGGCATCGTACTCGGCACACTGCGGGCGCTGGAGATCGCCGTTCCTTCAACGCTGTTGTCGATCAACTGGGGGTTGCTGCTGGCGCTACTGGCTCTGGCAATAATCGATGGCGTACGCCTTAAACGCCTGCCCTCACCCCGGATAACCAGACAAATGCCCGGCAGCCTCGCGCTCGGCCGTTGGAGTGAAGTGCGACTGGAGGTTGAACACGACTTTCTCCAGCCACTGACTATCCGGATGTTCGACCACGTACCCGACGGCCTGAGCTTCGAAAACCTGCCCCTGTCGCTCGAACTTCAACCCGGCCGGCACAGCCAGGTCGGCTATCGCCTGCGCCCACTCAAGCGCGGCCACTTCACCTTCGAACACTGCGAAATCAACCTGCCGAGCCCCATGGGTCTATGGTCCGACAAACGCCTGCCAAACGTGTCCGACCACACCCGCGTGTACCCCGACTTCGCCCGCCTCTACGGCGGTCAACTGTTGGCCGTGGACAACTGGCTCAGCCAGCTCGGCGTGCGCCAGCGACAACGACGCGGCCTGGGCCTGGAGTTTCACCAGCTACGGGAATTTCGCGAAGGCGACAGCCTGCGCCAGATCGACTGGAAAGCCACCGCCCGCCAGCGCACACCGATTGCCCGGGAGTACCAGGACGAACGCGACCAGCAGATCATTTTCATGCTCGACTGCGGTCGACGCATGCGCAGCCAGGACGGTGAACTGGCGCATTTCGATCACGCGCTCAATGCATGCCTACTGCTCAGTTACGTGGCGTTGCGTCAGGGCGACGCGGTGGGGCTCTGCACGTTTGCCAGCGAACAGCCTCGCTACCTCGCCCCGGTGAAAGGTGCCGGCCAACTCAATGTCTTGCTCAATGCTGTTTACGACCTGAACAGCACCCAACGTAGCGCCGACTATCAAGCCGCCGTCACTCAACTGCTGGGCCGGCAGAAACGTCGGGCACTGGTGGTGTTGGTGACCAATTTGCGGGATGAAGATGATGAGGAATTACTCACGGCAGTCAAACGCCTGGGCAAGCAGCATCGGGTGCTGGTGGCAAGCCTCAGGGAAGATGTGCTCGACAGCCTTCGTCAGGAACCGGTGCAAACCTTCTCCGAAGCGCTGATTTATTGTGCAACGGTAGATTATTTGAATGCACGGGACGAACTCCATGAGCGGTTGAACGCTCATGGAGTGTCAGTGGTGAATGCGCAACCCGGCGAGCTTGGAAGTGAACTGGTTACGCATTACCTTGCCTTGAAGCGCAGTGGCGTCTACTGACCGACTCAACGCAGGAGTGTAGAAGTGGAAGACAGATACTCCCTGCCATCCAGTTTCAATCCAGCGACGACCAACTCAGGCAAAAGGATCTGTAACTCAAAATCAGTCGTTCGCAAACCGGCCCCGTCCGTACTATCAGAGCCGTGAATTTCAATGTCTATCGTCTTATCGCCCTGGAGGACCCTGGTAGGGTGATCCAGAAAAGAGCGCCACTCAGCCAATGTTTCAGCATCTTCCACACCGCTCAACTCAATCGAGTCTTCCTCAGCGTTAGTGGGTTTTAACACGACCCTCGCATTGAGCCCGCCCCCCAAGTTTTCATAGCGGAAACCGAATCGATACTCCACTTGAGGGAATTGAGCCTCGGTGAATGAAGCTGCAGCAATTGACTGCACGTAGACCGCTTGGCCATTCAAAAACAAATAATGTCCATATATCGGATCTGTCTGCCACAACTTCCCACCCTGGGTACCTCTGCGTTTCCAGTGATCCTCCCATTTGTCAGGAAATCTCCCGCTTTTGACCAGGTTACGACCGCGAATGCTATCTCCACTCATGATGTTCTCCCTACGCTACTTGCTCCGGTTACGGATATCTATGCACACCCGGGGTCCAAGCCCGGGCGTGCACGTTTTTGATAAGGTTCGCTCAGCTGTTCATTCGATCCAGTACCTCATTGGTGTAAGCCGTTCCACCTGCCTTTGCCAGATACCGAATATGAATGATGACGTCCGTCAGGCTTTGGATCAGCGACACTTGTTGCGTTGATCCATGCAACGGAAAGTGCAATTGCCAGCGGGATAGCAATCCGGTGCCCTCAAAGGGAAGATAACGTTCATCCCCGAACATCAACTGATGCATACCGGCGTCGTCCAGAGCATGGTTGATGCTCGTTTGCTGCTGATTACGCGGGTTCAACAAGATATATCTTGGTGGGATTCCGCTTTTGTCACCGTATTGATAGTCGAGCGACTCCGTATCGGGTTTTAGCAGCGTAGTGCTGGACGTTTGCGTCAGCGTCGCACAGACATCCTGGTAAGGTCCGACTACCGCTGGCAGGGTCACCGAAACACTGACAATCTGACGGCAGTATTGCCCTGGATAGTCATGGTCAAACAGTTGTTGAGAAAGCTCAAAGTCCAGTTTTCCTGTGCTAATGAGATCTTGCAGCACACTGCCCCAAGTCTTTTTGTCGACAAATTTCCCGCCCTCGAACAGCTGTCGCAGAGACAACGTTTTGATCAATTCCAACCGCCGCTCGTTGCGGTTAAGGAACTCTTTCTCCAGGATCATCAAGTCAAACGACATCGATTCACCGGCGCACAAGCCATGAAAGTTATCCATCCACACATTGGGCCGGATAATGTGCGTATCGAAGTCGCCCATTTCATACTGCCAACTGGTTTCGGCACTCAGACATAGACCCGCGACAGCGTCATACGCTTGAAAGTACAACACGGATATCTGGCTCAACAGCCATCGGTAGAGTTCAACATTGCTGGAACGGGTTTTGTAGAACGAAAAGATTTCCTGGGCATGGGCATTGGCTTTTTCGGCTTGCGCCAAGCTGGCTTGGGCAGCGTACAGCGCATGTTGCTGGCTCTTTTCCTGCTCCACCACGACCTGCATCTCGGCTTCAGCCTGGCCGAGCGCCAATCGCCACTCTTCTTCCCTGCGGCGGTAATGTGAGCTGGTCGATAACTTATCGGAATTGATAAGGTCCCCTTCCGAGGCGCCCTGCAAACCAATCCCCGTAGCCTGGATTGGTGAGCCGAAATTAATACCACCAACACCAACTGCCGCGCCTACGATACTCAAATTAGGCGCACTATTAGCGGCCCCTCCAGCCACAAAGAAGGGATTCGCCGAGCCCATGCTCAATCTGGCATTTGCCTGCCCTTCGAGTGCCTGAGACTCCCACGGCGCAATGGCCTGCTCCAGCAACTTGGTGTAATGATCGATGCGCCCATCAGTCACTTTCTTGCTTTCCTGCAGCGCCTTCAAGGAAACCTCTTGCTGAAGCAGCGCCTCCTCCTGGACAGCTTTTACGTAAGCTCCCAGCTCGATCATTTGCTTTTGCTGCAACTCTTCCAGCGTACCTCGGTCCCGCTGCTCCATGCACTGGCGGACCTCCCGCCCAAAGGCGATAAGTGTCTGCACCGCGCTCTGAGCTGCCGCCAACATAACCCGGAACCGGTAGTGCGGAATGTTCCTCCAGCCACCGGCACTGCGTGATGCGCCGGACGATCCTCCCGCCTGAGCTCGTAGAAGCGTTACTGGGTCGGTCGGACCCTCGTAGAGAAGCAACGACATTGGTTTGCCATCAATGGTCAGGTTATGGCGCATGTTATGAAGACAGTTTTCGAGGTACTTCCAGATATCCAGCACATGGTCATTCGCAACGGGTCGGAAAACGTCGAGAAGTATGAGCGAAAAGTCAGGCTCCCCGTGAATCCTGGCCGGTAGGTTCGCCACGTTGACATCCTGTGTCTGGGAGAAGCGTCCCAGCAGCCCGACACTTTCACGCCGATCGAGTATTTTCCCCACCGATTTGGGCACCCAATTGCTCATGATTTTTGCGTCGGGATCATTACCCATCAAGGACAATGCGCGAACATATTGCTGTTTGGCCGCCGTCAGACTGTCGCGAGTCAAATGCCGGTAGAGTGAATCGGCATGGGCAATAATGCAGCGCACATAGGCGATGAAAATGGTTTTGCGGTAATGAATTCTATCGGCGAATGCGAGGGCATCCGGGTCCACGAGGTTTTGGGCCACATAACCTAGATCACCTTCCTCCAACAACGGGCGACAGAGCCAAAAACGGTCAGACTCTGCCAGCGCACCGGGACTGTTTTGCCGAAGATGTGGATTGAAAATGTAGTGATACCAGTTTTGCGACTCCAGATATTTGCGCTCCTCACACAAACGATGGGCGATCATAAAGGGCAGATGGAAGAACAGATCCCAATAGAACATTCCATGGGCACTGTTGAAATCAATGGGCTCGGCTCCTGGATCCGGCGTCGTATCCGGCGATTCCCATGGCCGTGGCTCCTCGATGAACTGGGTCTTCCTGGAAAGCACCTCGTCCACAGAAATAGCCGCTTTAGCGACCAGCCAAGGGCCGAAAGTAGAATTGAGCCGCACCCACTTCAACGGCAGCTCCATCGATCGCAGATCCAGAAACTGGGCCCCGGATGCCTGCTTGCTAATTAACGGAGCATTACCGATATTGGAAAGTTGTTTGATTGTTATGGCATACAGGTTGCGACCGTAAACTCCATCAGCAGGCTCACCCCATATTATTTTCAGTTTTTTACCGGCAGCTTCGCCTGTCCAGGAGTAGTGGATCCAAGGCGTCTGGGTCCAACCGGTCAATTTTATACTCCCTGACCAAACGACTTCCTCATCGATTTCATCAACAATTCTCAGACTCAGCACTACATTTTCCGGTTTCTTGTGCACGGACAATTGATTGATAGCGTTGATGAAATACTCTTCCTGGCTTCCATTTGAACCGTGCGCAATATAGAAATTCGCCCCTTTACGTATACTGATGGGCCCAAGCGACCATAATCTTTCAAGCTGCTCATTAGTCAGCGTGATATCTTTTACAACCTGCACACCGAAATCTGACTTAATAAAATCCGAGGGGGAAATAGACACCAATATATCCGGCGCCCCGACATCTTCATTTTCCATTCGCAAGGAAAAACTGAAACCTGCCGAGCTTTGGTGATGACAACTCAACTTGATGCCTTTAGCACCTACTTTTGAGAGTTCAAAATATGTCAGGTACGACGAAATATCCGTTTTAGTAAAAAAAACCAGTTTTTCCAGATCATACTCAGGACGATCAACATCACAGACACCTTGAACCCGCATCACATTTGATGTTGTCAAAACTCCGTTGACGGTACTTGTCTGACTACTGAAGCTGATGTTCGTCGATAGAAATCGGCTTAACAAGCCGTCCCTTGTAGCGTCAGCGATCGCGGCCTTTGATGCGGGCACAAGGGTTTGGTCAAGGACGGCGAGTTCACTCGCAGGCAATTTATGCTGCAACCCCATTGGGTTGGCAAAGCGTCCGTTGATCAATACTTTCAACGACGCCTTATTCGGTTCTTGCGGCTCAAACAACGCATTGAGAGAGGCAAACATCCAGCCCTGCTCTCCCTCCTCTGCCACCGCACTTTTCATCGGTGCACCGGACGAAACTTCGGTCGTTGTGAAGCACACTACCAACACGTCATCCACATGCTTTTCGGTCCCGCAACAGGTCAGCGCCACCAAGCGGGAAGAATCCTTCGGCACGACTGAAAAGTCCTTTTTCCCCAGGCTGACGGGCATGGACCAACGACCATTAACGGCTAACTGAGCGAGCTTCATTTCCAGGTGCCACTGGCCCTGGGCGATGGTGCCGTTTTCATATGTCAAGTCAGGGTCTTGATAACCCTCGACCAGTACCACCATTAAACGACCGGCGAAAAACACTGGTCGGAAGGCCAACACAGGGTGGCCTGAGGGTATATCAATAAGCATCCACTCGGTCCAGGAAGCCGGGTTCAGATACTTACTTTCGGCATTCAACTCAACAGTAGCCTTACGCCAGAAATAGCTATAGGGCGGAGTCCGTTGCCGGCCAATAAAATAATAATCCGCTTTTTTAAACTGATCGCTGTCTGTTTCAGTGCCATCAATATAGCCAGAGATCAGTTCGAGATCGCATATCTCACAGAATTTTTTGAGATGCTCGTACAGCGCCGTCTGCACCGCCTTCTCACTTAAACTGGTTTGAGCAAGGTTAGTTTCAAGTTCCTTGAATGACTTGGATTTATTAAGGCGCAGTGCTGGAGTTATGTAATTTTGTGGGTGGTACTTCAGCGTTTCGTAACCTGCCCAATCGGCGAAATTGCAAAAACGTTTGTGCCAGGCTTCCAGCTCATCCTTGGAAAAATCCTGCTCATAACCGGGTTCCAGCCCGCTGTAAATGGCTCCTATCAGAACTTGCATGGCGGCAATTTTTTCGGCGACTCTTGCAGACTCGACTAACGAACTGACTTGAACATCCATCAATAGATAGTGATACAGGTCATCCAACGAGACCAGGTTCAATTTTTCGTCTTCGGCTACGCCTTCGTCTTTTGCAGGCGCAACCACTCCCAGAAAATAATCGGACAGGGCCGCGCAGCGGTACTCTTGAAGCACTCCTTCTACGGACTTTTCCATCTTATGCTCCCATTTTGCAAAACCGTTTTACAGGTCAGGCAAAGACTCGGACACAGCACTCCCTGGAATGCTATTAGATAAATAAAACTTACATCAGCTGATAATGACTGCCGAACAGCAATCAACCTCGATCAACGATTTCAACAATGATAGGTGTCGCCAGGTATTCAGACTTCGCTGCATCGTCGACATAAAATGCCGCGTCGAACGTAAACTCCCCCACCGTATTCGGCGGTAGGAGAACCTGAATTCTGAAAGTGCCATCTTTAGCAACGACACCTTTGGCGAGCACAACTTCTCTTGCGGGAGAATCAACCACTCGAATAGCCGCGCCAGGTAGACCAAAGCCCTCAACCCAAAACGATGGGCCGACCTTTGCGCCCATCGAAGGGCTGGTGATAAGTGCTGGAGCGATAAAATCCGTCACCGTGATTTTAGCGTCTGATGCCCACGCCTCTGTCGTATCGTAATGCCGTTGCTTGATCGACAGCACATGAGTGCCCATCGCCAACGGCACCGGCAATCTTATCGACCACGTACCTTCTGCATTTACACTGGTTCGAGCTAGCGGATCCTTAGAGTCCCGACCTTCGAACACATAGATTTCAGCCAGGGCACTACCGGTACCGCGTAGCAAGGGCTGCACTTCGACTTCTTCTGCATCGTCCTGTGGAAAGTCCAGCACAGGGGGCGGAGCATCCAGGCGTCCTGGTATTACCAGTCGCTGGTCGAGGCGATTGCAGAAGAACGTCAAGTCGAAACTGCCATTTCGAACATCGTTGCACTTGATCTTCCAGCTGAGTTTTTTGGTGTCGGCTTCTATCGGCACATAAGCATTCGTCAGCGGGGTAAAGTCCATACCCATCCCCTTGGCAGAAAAAGCACCGGTCCAGTTCAGCGTTGCACGAGCCCCCGTGAGGGCGACATCCTGCGGCACGTCAATATCAAGTTGGTATTCATGCCCCCTGATAAACCGCAGCGGTCCTTCTTTGATCGGGTTGTCGGTGTCCTTGAGGTCGAACCAGGCAAAACTCCACTCCCTCGCCGGCACCACCTCCAACGAAAACTCGACTTTTTCACTCGGCTTGTTCGTACGAGACGCCGTGATCGTGTATTTGCCCGCCGTCGTCGCCTCGAATGGGAAAGTGGAGCGCCCCTGCTCATTTGTCAGGATTATGGAATCAGCCGTGAAAGCACTTCCGGCGGCGGGAGTTACACCCCACGTGATAGAACAGTTGGGAATCGACCGGGCCTGATTGCTGGGCTCCTCCTTCACATCCACCCACAACAGCGTCGGTGAACCGGAGTCGGCTACCGGGAACTGATAATCCGAAGCATGGCCATGTATTACCGCTCCGCTGGCCACATACAGTGTCAGTGACTGCTCTCTGCCATCCACTGCGCCGGTGAATGTTTGTGGGCCGGCCTTGACACTTTCTACTTCGAACAGGGCTATACCGTTTGCGTCGGTATCTTCCGGCCCCAGGGTATCGTCGCCGTGCTTTAACGTAACTGGAACGCCCGCTGCGGGTTTTTTATCCAGGCGAGTGACGTGGCAACGCAGCTGCAAAGGAAAACCCTCGACGGCCATGCTGGCCGGCTCCATTAAACGGATATACGGGTTATCTTCAAACGTGATGCCGCTAATTATCATCGGGTCTATGGTGCTGTAACGCACCAGCAGACTCGCACCCTCGACCGGCTCCATACTTGTAAGCTTCGTTCTGGCATACCCGTTTTCATCGGTCACCGCCAATAAGTCATCGGCGTTTATACCGCGGCCGGCGAATTCCACAGTGCGACCGACAGCCGGATTAGCGGGCTTACACAAATCTACAAGCCGTACTACGATAGGAATGAAATCAACACCGCCGGCCAGATACTTGCGGTCCAGAACCTGAGCCGTGGCTGCCCAGGTGATCGAATCCTCGTCGCAGTTGATTTCAACGTCAGCCATAGCCAGCTGTTGCAAACCGTATTCCGCTTTTACACGAGCATTGCCCATCCAGCTGCTCGCCTTGAACCGCGCCACGGCGCGCCCGTGGTCATCGGTATAAGACACTTCATCGAGCAACCCTGGACGGTCGCAACTCCATCTCACCGTGACGTTTACGTAAGGCTTGCCGGTGAGGTCGCGTACTATCAGTTCGATCATTGCAATTTGATTAGGCATATTGGCGATCAGCGGTACTCCGATACAGTTGATCTCGGCGGTACTGCTTTGCCCCAGCTCGCCAAACGCCTGGAGATCGCTCGGCACGGACGATTCGGACAAGGATTGGAGCAATTGTTCGGCGGCTTTGCGGCAGTCCTTCGTATCGCTGTCCGGCGTAAGCTTGCCCGCCACAATGATAGCCTTGGCATCCAGGCGGCTGCGCATCGCCAGGCTCCGGATACGAAACAACGTATCCAGTGTAGCCAGATCCCGGACAACGGGTTGCGTCGGATTGAGGTACAGAATGCATTCGAGTACTTCCCTGACGCCCCACTTCAACACTTGCGCCAGTTGGGTTGCCGCGGAGTCACGAATCAGGCGCAAATCGTCGGGCGACAGGTAAGCGGGCAAACTGTTGACCAATCGCAAATAGTCCAACAGCTTTTCTGCCGGTTGATCGGTATGCATGACTGCACGCCTATACAATGTCAGGCAGTACATCGTATGCAACGTCAGGTCTTCGGCTCTTCGCAGACCAAACCACCGCCATTGCTGCCCGGTAGTCAGTGTCACCAGCATGGCGGAACTCAGCCCCAGTTTTTGCACCACTGCCGCACGACGAACCAGGTGCGCCAGCAAGTTCAGCACCGCGTCGCCAACCCTGACTTTATCGCTCCCCGAAGTCACCGCATTCAAGGCTCGCGACGTTTCCGTGAGCAGTAGGGAAACACCCCCCCCCTGGCTCACCCATTTCAGCAATGGCAGCGCCAAATCCTCAGGCAGGTCGAGATATTCCGAAAGGCTTTCCTGCACCACCGCGCTTTGAGCTGCCTTGATTTGCAACAGCAATGCCAGAATGACCGACACCACCCGTTCGGACTCATTAGGCTCTAGATTTTCCTGGGCGACCGCCGCTTCGATTTCTCCACGGGCCAACCGCGCATAGGTATCATCGTCATTGTCAGCCAGCGCCAGCACCAGACCATCGTGGCTGACTACCCGCTCGAGCAGATGCAACCAGCCTTCAAATTCGATGTTCTGGCTTGGCGGGACACCCGCCTGCAGTAATTTGGCTTCGCTGAACAACACCGGCTGCAATCGCTTATGCAGTGTTTCCAGCAAATTTGTATCCGCTGCTGTGGCTAACGGTGGTTCGATCACCGGCGCCACATGTCGCACCAGCCAAATCACGCTCAGATCATTTTCCCGACACCAGAAAACGCAGTCGGCGACGGCCTGCATCACGCTCAACACATCACCCTCACCGATGGCCCCGCGGACCGAAATGCGCGGTTCTCCGGTGATTTTTTGCAGCAACCCACCCGCCCCGCGCGCACCGCGCGCACCGATGGTCTCCAGTAATGCACCCAGCTCGATCGGGGTGATCTGTAGTAGTGAAGCCAGTTTCACAAAGCGGTAGAACGACGACAGGATGGGCACGCTACGCTGCAATTCGGTGGTCAGGTTGTGGCTCTTGGCGATGTAACGAGACAGGTACTGCCAGGCTTCCTGATTGAGTCCCAGAGCACTGCAGATCTGATCAACCGTGCGCTGGTCGTTGCGGGTTGGAGCGTCGATTAAAAAGCTGCCATTGTCCACTTTCAATGGCGTATCGAAGAAGGCCTTGTCGTTGAAGATTCTGTCGAACTGGGAACTGAGCTCTCCCAGGCTGAACAACGAAATTTCGCCAATCAAGGACGCAAAGTCTTCTGCTGAACAATTGAATAGTTCCCGGAACTCCTGGAACAGACCAATTGCCCGCAACGTATTGTTGGTGATTCGCAGCGGTTCGTCATCCGTGTCGATGGCATCCTGCGGGTCCCGACGTTGTTCGGCCTTGATGGCAGCCACCACCAGCCGGTCACACTCATGGTGGGTTAATTTCAACCAGCGGGCCAGTCGCAACATACGATTGATCCGTTCAAATCGATTTATGCTGGTTTCGGTCAACTTTCGAGTAGAGCCTTGTGCCGCAGCACTCAAACCCATCGGCTCGGGTTGGCCATTGTTGATGAACACTGAGCCGTGTTGATGCGAGCCAACCGTCCCCGTCACGATGCTCTGATTGTTGGAAACTGTCGTCGCGAAATCTTCGATTGAAAGCAACGCGGTCAGAGCCCGCGCATCGATGGACGTTTGAGCACAAAAAACCACTGAGTCCTTGAGCGCCTCCTCGGTGGTTCCGAAATTGTTTTTTATGTACTTCTCTTCCGGCGTTGGCTCCGCAGGTCCCTGTCGCCAGCTATTCGTCTCGGTCAACCCGTGTCTGTCTTCAGGAGAATCGTCTGCAACAAGGAAGTTTTCCGTCAGTAGCTCTTGCGCCAACCGGCCCATGCCACACGACTGACGCAACGCCACATCGGAAGAAGAACCATGCGCCCCGGGCTGCGTAAAGTACGGAGCCGTTTTATCTATGGTGCGCACCACATCACCTAGCAAAGTCTTGTTTTGCTTGAGCACCTCGCTCAATTGCAGGTGATACCACTCGAAGGGCATGCTTCGGAATGGAAAACGGACCTTAAGCATCAAATCATCAACCACCTGGTCATCCTGAAGGCTGACGGAGGCTTTAACGATCTCTTCAAGTACCTCATTGACCAGCCTTACCGTTGATTGGATCTGGTAAAGACTGACCGGGCCGAGTAGCAACTTTTCGATGTCAGGGCGACGGTCACGAACCTTGATAGGTTTTGCGCCCGCACGACTTTCCAGATCACGTGCCATTTTGCATAACTTCACCAGGTAGGCGTTCGGACTGTTATTGGCATCGGGGCTTTGCGAAAGCGTGCAATTTTCCCAGTCGGTTTTGAATTGTTCGTATGTGGGCGTTTTACTCCTTGCCCTGATCCCCGTGCGGTGCAATGGATTGGAGGGGCCTTGCATCACCAACTGGCGCTCACGGTAGGCACGTTCGCTGGAAACCGCGAGAACTGTGGCTTTTTCCAAAAGAACTTTTGCATCCGAAAGATGCAAATTGAACGTATCCACGACACCTCGCGCCCCGAGGTCCAACAGGTCGAAGACCGTTCCGCCGCTCCGGATAAATGCCTGGCAGCTGCTCATCGTCGATTGATCTTCAGTGCCGGGAACCAATCTGAAAAGTTGCTCGAGCGCCGGGTTGGATTGGTCATCACTCATTTAACTTCTCCTGCGAGCGGGGCTGAAAGGCCGAACGGCGAAAGGCGAATCCGCGTTTGTCATAGGTAATTTTTAACAACGAATGCTGCTGCTTATCTACCTGTTAAAACTGACAGTTCGGATGAACGGTATCTGCCGCGAGTCATATAAGGGAACTTCCACACCCGCCCTGCCGCCAGTCACAGTGGGCGATTTCAGTTGCCCGGCTGCGAGGTTGGGTAGCGATAGTTATGTCGGATCAGTCAGGACGTAGATCGAGAAACGGAAGTGGTTCTGCGCGCCCGATCCGCCATTGTTATCCATCCATTGATATGTCATTAACACGGTGTTTGGGCCGGGAGTTAATTCCAGAAAAAAGGAATAGTCATCCAATGAACTCCCGCCTATAACATTTCCAGGGTCGACGGTAGCGCCTGCAACTACATTGGGTGCCCCCCAATAAGGATTTTGTCCCGAGAACTCGACGGGATTCGCATAAGCCCCCGTTTGAGGCAATGTACCAGGGTACGGATATGGATATGGGTCTTCTGCGGACACATCGCTTGAGCGGAGTCCGGTGGATGGTTTGTCGAGATGATTTACCATGAACGCCTCCTTTTAATTTGCACAAGTAGTGTTGCTGTCACTAGTTATCCTCCAGACGGAGGAGTCTGACTACTGTCAGAAATAACAGGTAGCGTTCAATTACCTGAAGAATTGCTACCGTTTGTCACTTTAAGTTCATTGGCATACCCAACCTGGAGGACAAGCCCCGGCATCAGGCGATGGCGATTTATCAGTCGAGTGAGTTGGGGTTGTTGCTGGTGGAGAAGTCGCTGGAGAACGAGCAGGCGATCAAGGCGATGTGCAGCAAGATCAAAAGATCGCAGCCTGCGGCAGCGCCTACAGAACCGGTGATCAAACGCAACATTGCGATGGCCACGGTCAATGCAGGAGCTGCCGCAGGCTGCGATCTTTTGCTGTATCAGGCCGAAGCAGGCAACGGCTGAAAACTGAAGTACTGCTTCAGCGCCGCCACCAATTGCCCATATTCCGGCGGCGCCCGTTGCAGGCTGAACCCGGCATCGTAATGGTGGGGGGTTGCGTCTTCATGGCACCACAGGCAGCAGGCGTTGAGGTCGATCACTTGCTGGCAGCCTTCGGCCATGGGGATTTTCAGGCGCAAATCGAAATCGGCGCCGATCATGATTGGCAACTGACTGATGAGCATCAACCCGTCTTCAGAGACATTGCCCAGGAAGCCGATCGGTTTATCAGTGACGCTGTTGAATACTCTCAGAAAATACGGCAGTTGATGCCGCTCGATCCGGCGGTCGGTGAACATGCGCAATACGCCCAGCAAGGCCCTTAAGCAGGGCCGCACTAATGCTTCGGAACGGGCCTGCCTTTATCAAACAAGACCTTAGGCAATGGGCGCGCTCTCCCCGATCCCGGTGCGACAGTCCATGGAGCCGCTGTCGCTTGATTCTGCCGATCACAGGTGTTACGCCGGCTTAACAGCAAGGCTCTAAACCGGCTTATTCGACTATAGCTCACCACCGCCAGCGAGCCAGCCGTCGAATGCGATCAGAACCGGGTCGGGCGAACCACGGCGGCGGTGCTGCGCAGCGGGTAATGACCCAGCGACTGCAAGGTCTCCAACCGGGCGCGTGCGCGGTAGGCGTACTCGCTTTGCGGGTAGGAGGCGATGATGAACTGGTAGGTCTGCGCCGCATCGACAAACAGTTTCTGCCGCTCCAGACACAACCCGCGCAGCATCGACACTTCCGGCCACACATAAGACCGCGCGCGGCTGGCGCGCTCGACTTTGGACAGCTCAAGCGTCACTTGCTCGCAATTGCCACGGTCATAAGCCTTGTAGGCATTATTCAAATGATGGTTCATCGAAAAACGGGTGCAGCCCACAACACTGAGGGCAAGGATGGCTATGAGCACGAATCGCATGGGGGTTCTCCTGTCTTGAGCTCTGTATCGACCCGTGGTGCAAAATCTTCAGGAATGTTCGTTTAAAGAAACAAACGAATAAGTAGTGCAAACGAACAATGACTACAACCGGAGACCATAGTAGCCTCACTCAGCGCTTGAACTCAGGAGTCTATGCATGTCCGTCCGTCGTACCAAAATCGTCGCTACCCTTGGCCCGGCCAGTAACTCGCCGGAAGTTCTCGAACAGCTGATTCTGGCTGGCCTGGACGTCGCCCGCCTGAACTTCTCCCACGGCACCCCCGACGAGCACAAGGCTCGTGCCAAGCTGGTGCGTGACCTCGCTGCCAAGCACGGCCGCTTCGTTGCCCTGCTGGGTGACCTGCAAGGTCCGAAAATCCGTATCGCCAAATTCGCCAACAAGAAGATCGAGCTGAAGATCGGTGATCAATTCACCTTCTCCACCAGCCATCCTCTGACCGAAGGCAACCAGCAAGTGGTCGGCATCGACTACCCGGACCTGGTCAAAGACTGCGGCGTGGGCGACGAGCTGCTGCTCGACGACGGCCGCGTGGTGATGCGCGTCGATACCGCCACCGCCACCGAACTGAACTGCACCGTGACCATCGGCGGCCCGCTGTCCGACCATAAAGGCATCAACCGTCGCGGCGGCGGCTTGACCGCTCCAGCCCTGACCGAGAAAGACAAGGCCGACATCAAGCTCGCTGCCGAGATGGAAGTCGACTACCTCGCCGTGTCCTTCCCGCGTGACGCCGCCGACATGGAGTACGCCCGTAAGCTGCGCGACGAGGCCGGCGGTACTGCCTGGCTGGTGGCGAAGATCGAACGCGCCGAAGCCGTGGCCGACGACGAAACCCTCGATGGCCTGATCAATGCGTCCGACGCCGTGATGGTGGCCCGTGGTGACCTGGGCGTGGAAATCGGCGACGCCGAGCTGGTGGGCATTCAGAAGAAGATCATTCTGCACGCACGCCGCCACAACAAGGCAGTGATCGTGGCGACCCAGATGATGGAGTCGATGATCCAGAACCCGATGCCGACCCGCGCCGAAGTGTCCGACGTAGCCAACGCCGTGCTCGACTACACCGACGCCGTGATGCTCTCGGCCGAAAGTGCTGCCGGCCTGTACCCGCTGGAAGCGGTGCAAGCGATGGCGCGCATCTGCGTCGGCGCTGAAAAGCACCCGACCAGCAAGACCTCCAGCCACCGCATCGGCAAAGAGTTCCAGCGCTGTGACGAGAGCATTGCACTGGCGACCATGTACACCGCCAACCACTTCCCGGGCGTGAAGGCCATCATCGCGTTGACCGAAAGCGGCTACACCCCGCTGATCATGTCGCGCATCCGTTCCTCGGTGCCGATCTACGCGTTCACCCCACACCGCGAAGCTCAGGCGCGCGCCGCAATGTTCCGTGGCGTGTACACCATTCCGTTCGACCCGGCTTCGCTGGCTCCAAATGAAGTCAGCCAGGCGGCAATCGACGAACTGGTCAAGCGTGGCGTAGTGGAAAAAGGCGACTGGGTCATCCTGACCAAGGGCGACAGCTACCACACCACCGGCGGCACCAACGGGATGAAAATCCTGCACGTTGGCGATCCGATGGTCTGAGTTTCAGACCGCTGAAACGCAAAAGCTCCACAGTTAACGCTGCGGAGCTTTTTTTTTGTTTAAAAGCAGTCTGATAGATGATTTACCGCTTCCTACCTGTCATATCTGACAGTAGACGCCCTTGCGTTCAGCCCCTTTAATCGACTCCGTCCACCTGCTATCGCTGTCATCAAGGTTTTCTCACGCTTGGCTGTTGCGGCCTGTCATTGGCAGTTCTCTATGGATAACTCACTCCGGAAACTCCAAGTAAAGGAATAGAACGATGAGCCAGTACACAGCCCTGACCGCTCGCGCCGACGGTGATCTCGACCCGACATTTGGCGACGATAAAGACGGTAAGAAGATTCTACGTTTCCTCGATGCCCGAGATACTTCAGGCGAATGTATTGTCGAAGGCCCCGACGGCAACATCTATGTCGGCGGCGCCGTCGATGCAGACGGCGATGACATCATTCACAAGTTAGGTATTGCCTGCCTGCACAAAGATGGCACTCCGAACGTCGATTTTGGCAACAAAGGGTACGTAATCGTACGTTTTGGCCCTATGCAGGACACCCATCTGCGGCAAATCCTGTTTGTGACGGTCGGGGGTGAAACAAGAATCCTGCTGTCCGGTATCGATACGAAAAAAGGCGAGGTTGTACTTGCTCGCCTTCATCTCGACGGGCGTGTGGATGAACGCTTCGGTGTGAAAGGTCTGCTAACGGTCAAACTGCCCGCCAACCTTTCCGAGAGCCTTGGTCTGGGCTCTACACCGCTGACGACAACCAGCAGCGGCGCCTCGGGGCCTTGCACGGTGGCGGAGGGGAAAATCTATGTGGTCATGGAAATGTACATGCCGATCTGGATTGCCAGGGTCGCGTTACTGATCCGGCTCAACCCTGATGGCTCGTATGATACCGGCTTCAACAAGAGTGGCTATGTCGCCGTGACCAATCAACACTGGGGCAACAGCACCATCAGCGACATTCTGGTGCGCAACGGAAAAATCACCGTGTGCGGAACACTGGCAGGTCATGGCATGGTGGCTCGTGTAAATGAGGATGGCTCTTTCGACCAGATCTTTGCAGACAAGGGTTTCAAAGTGTTCGACAACCTTGGCGTCGCGTTCGAAAAGCTCACCCCGTACTCCGATAAAAGTGTTCTTGTTGCAGGTTGGGGGTTAACTCCACGCCATGGCGTGCTGGCCTGCCTCACCGAAAACGGTGAGTTTGAATCCACATTCAATAACGCAAAGGTGCTGCTTCAATCCCTCGGAGAAGGGGTGATGTTTTTTGGTGTTGGACTGGTTGATGGAAAAATCATTGCATCAGGCAGGTTTTGGCAAGAAGACAACACCCCCGAGTTCGTGGTGGTGCGCTACCTGATTAACGGCAAATTGGATACCGATTTTGGCCGCGGAAAAGGCTGGAGCTCAACCCGATTCGAAAATCATTCCACGGTCGCTAACACTATGACCTTGCAAAAAGACGGGCAGGTGCTGGTACTAGGCGATTGGGGTAGCGGCGTCAGCTACGCAGCGCTCATCGCCCGTTTCCTGAACACCACACCATCGGTGGCAGCAACAGCATGAAGATCCTGCAAGCTGGCGATCCGATCGTCTGAGTGATCGGTTGCTGAAAAAAGAAAGCCCCGCCATATGAATGGCGGGGCTTTTTGGTTTCTGATCTGGAACATGTGCTGTCTCGATTGGCCTCTTCGCGGGCAAGTCGGATCGCCGCACCGCTCGCTCCTACAGGATATGTGCATTCGCAAATACCGAACACGACAAATACCCTGTAGGAGCGAGCGGTGCGGCGATCCGACTTGCCCGCGAAAGGGCCGGCCCGGTCATCGCATATCAATGCCTGTTGATAAACCCCGACAACGCCGCAATCGCTTCCGGCGAGCGCAGCCGCTGAGTGAACAACGCACCCTCCTCTTCTATCACTTTGCGCAGTTGCTCGCGGTCAGGTGCTTTCATCAACTGCTTGCTGATGCGCACCGCTTCCGGTGGCAGGAACTCAAACCGCAATGCCATCTCCCGCGCCTTGGCCAACGCCGCTTCGCCACTGCCCAGCGCTTCGGTCGCAATGCCCCACTCGGCCGCTTGCTCACCACTGAAACCTTCACCGAGCAACAACAATTGCGCCGCTTTGGCATGCCCGAGCAATCGAGGTAAAAGCAGGCTGGAACCGAATTCCGGGCATAAGCCGAGGTTGACGAAGGGCATGCGCAATCGCGCATCGCGGGCGACATACACCAGATCGCAATGCAGCAGCAGCGTAGTGCCGATTCCCACGGCGGCGCCAGCCACGGCAGCGATCACCGGTTTGCGGCATTCGAGCAGATTGAGCATGAAGTGGAACACCGGGCTGTCGAGGTTGCTCGGCGGTTGTTGAATGAAGTCGGCGATGTCGTTGCCGGCGGTGAAGCACTCGGCGGAACCGGTGATCAACACGGCGTTGATTTCGGGGTCGGTGTCAGCCTTTTTCAACGCCTCGGCCAAGTGGCTGTACATCGCCCGGGTCAGGGCGTTTTTCTTGTCAGGGCGGTTGAGGCGCAGGGTCAGCAGGCCGCGTTCGCGTTCAATCT
>Ga0255334_1000396_pt1 | contig 36722 bp, 32 predicted proteins | sample EtOH5_35cm_T3_12_FD_202080 | JGI IMG/M metagenome (GOLD analysis project Ga0255334, IMG submission 202080) | Sandy soil microbial communities from University of British Columbia, Vancouver, Canada - EtOH5_35cm_T3_129 | ecosystem: Engineered > Artificial ecosystem > Sand microcosm > Unclassified ... | reverse complement strand
CGATCCAGAGCGGCGCGTTGATCGGTGTTGAAACCGAACACCTCGACACCATCAACCTCGACGTGCCACTGGCCGTACCGGGCGTTGAGACTGGCCTGTTGAACCCACGTAACACCTGGGCTGACAAGGCTGCTTACGATGAAGCGGCTAAAGCACTGGCTGGATTGTTTGTTGAGAACTTCAAGAAGTTTGAAGTGAGCGACGCGATCAAGGCTGCTGGGCCTAAGCTGTAAGGCTTGGATTTAGCGAATGAAAAAGCCGCCCTTCGGGGCGGCTTTTTTATTTGTGGCTTGGTACTTTATTTGTATAAGGGGGAGGTCGCGTTAGCCCAATGCACGCGCCACAATCTGCGCAACTTGTTATGTGCTGGGCTCAGGCTTCTTATTTTTCGTAAATAACGCGGAAAATGCGTCGGGATTCAATGGGAAGTCGTCAAGATCGATCCCGCTGTAATCCGACCCACGAATAACACTACTTGGCTGACAGCCGGATGGCTTGCTTAGCTTAGCGGCAGTGATGCTTCGCTCGCGCCTGGGTTTTTTGGCCTTTGGGCTGTGGGCTCGGCTTAATTGAGCGTCCTGTAATCGACGTCCCATCTCATCGGCTTCGCCAACCTTGTTTAAATCTCGCTCCAACCCCAATACCTGCATCACTGATAGGTATGCCCCCATCGTTACCCCCGCACCACCTGACTCCAGTGAGCGCAAGGTCATGACAGACATACCCGCTCGCTCTGCCACCATTTTAGCGGTCAGCCTTCGACGTAAACGGGCAAGTTTCAGGCGTTCGCCGAGGTCGGTAAGCAGTCGTGCGGTACGGGGGAGAAGCGGCGCTGATTTTCTAGCCATGCAGCTAATATTCCGTCACTTCCGCAGTGATAGCGCCAGAATAATTGCAGTTGTGCGTGTCGTTTCCAGACGCGGCATCTGCTTTATTGGCTTTCCAGTTCCTGTGTATTCCACCGTTGCAACTTGACCGCTTGGTAAAGCATGCCAATGGTCAGTGGGGCTTTGTCGCCACGACCTTTGGTTCGGCGTTTGAGGAACACATCGAATCCTTCCGGCTGGAAGTAGCGATAGGCGTCGTAGTCCACGAAGTCGATCCCAAACTGTTCTTCCAGCGCTTCCATCAAATGCCGCGCATCGGCACCGTCGCAGCCCAGGTCGAAATTGATCGAGGTGTTGAGGCCGATGGTTTTTCGTTCGGGCAGACCGAGTTCTTCATGCAGCAGCTGCATGAGCAGGTGCATGGCGTGGTCATCGGGGAAGTTGGGGGCGAGGTTCATGGGGCGTCTTCTGTTCAGGGCCATTCCGTGAGGCGGATTAAGCCTGATTTTGCGATGCGTTGGATGTCGATCAGAGCTGCGAACATGGAATTCGCGGGAAGGCTGGCGCTCACCCCGTACGATCTCGTTCATTTGTTGCACGCTTTCCATCAGCTCATCAAAAAACTTACTCAAGGTTATCCCCGGGTTTTGATCGTTCCCACGCTCGGCGTGGGAATGCAGCCCGGGACGCTCCGCGTCCCTTTCGAGAGCTGGAACGCGGAGCGTCCCTTGAGGCATTCCCACGCAGAGCGTGGGAACGATCCTGGTTCGGCGTCAGGTGGGTGCTTTCCAGCCCATCATGCGTTGTTGGGCGACTTTCAGCAGGTCGCAGCCGTCCTGGGTCAACAGGTAGACGGCGTGGGTGATGTGCGGGATGTCTTCCACGTCACCGTTTTTGAAGCGTTGGCAATGTAGGGTTTTGAGCAGGTCGCCGGAGGCTCGGATTCGCTGGAGGGCGGCTTCGAGGATGTCTTGCGGGTTGGCTTCTGTGTCGATGATCAGGGGTGGGGAATCGGTGAGGTTTGTTTCGAGTGGGCGGTAGCGATCGGGGAACGGGTTCAATTTATTCATTTTATGTATTCTCAAATGCATCAGATGAAACCACCACCATCGTGACCAAGCGATGGAGGCGGACTGTGTTCGGGTTGGTCAGCCGGAAGAATACATAAGACCGGCACGCCATAAGGCGTCCCAAACACAGCCACCATATAGCGTGCAGACACTTGAGGTGCCGGCAGCATACAACGGACGCGTTTATGTATTCCATCGAGTGACCAAGCCCGAGCCGCTGAATTAGAAGCGACAGCCCGACTATAGGTGTGAGCAGCCGGGCAGCGATAGACGATAAAGAGTCCCCGTTTGTAGGATCGGGCCGAACCTCGGCTAGGCCCTTTCTATAGGAATTTTCGCGACGAAATATCTCGCGCTTTCCACCCTCCCGCGCCCATCACCTCAACGAATATGCTGATACGAAGCCACATCCAGAAGGTCAGTGCTCAGCCCGGTCGCCGGCGCATAGATCGTGCCTTTCACTGCCGAGAACCTGACCCCATTACTGCCCAGCGAAACGTAGCGCTCGCCCTGGTCCAGCTCGGTGAAGTAGGTGTACGAGCACTTTTCCATCGCTTTGTATTTCGCGGCGGCGCTGGCCATGGTGTTGTGGTGGTTCTGCAGGTCGGCCGCGCTCAGGTCGAGGGTTTTGTTCAGCGGCACGCCCCAGCGCTTCAGGCACACTTCGGCGAAGTGGCGGACGATCAGGCCGGGTTCGGCCAGCACTTTAGGGCCGCTGACACCATCTGCTGCGGCGTTGCCAACCAGCGTGCCATGGCGGCCGGGCATCGGGTAAATGTGGGTTCGGGTGCCGGTGGCCGTTTGCGGGATGACGCAGCTGAAGCCTTTGGAGCGCTCGTCTCGGGCGTAGAAGCCGACGTATTCTTTTACGTTGGCATTCAGTTTTACTTTGTCTTCCTGAAAGTTACCGATGCCCGGTACCGGATCAATGGCAAAGATATTGACCGGGATGTTCTTCAGTTCGCTGTCCTTGAACATGGCATTGGCCAGCATATGGCAACTAATACCGCCGCGGCTCCAGCCTACCAAGTTGACCTTGGTTGGAATAACGCCGTCCTTGCGAAACGTTTTAATGATTTGTTCTTGCAACTTCTGCTGAGTCACGCTGCGGTCGCCGTAGTTGTATTTACGCCACAGCCAGGAACCTTCGACAATCACGTCTTCGATTGGAATGCCCGCAGCCTTCAGGCGGTTGTATTCGGTCTCGGTCAGTTTTTCACGTTGCCAGTCACACTGGCCTTTGATGATGTTGACGGCGTGCTTGACGTTCTCCTCCCAGCCGCTGCCGAACAGCGTGCCACTCAGGCCATAGTCCTTGGATTGAGTGAACAGTTCATCAGCTTGCAGGTTGCTGGTGCCGGGACCGTCGACCACGATCCATTCGGCAAACTCTCGACCAGCATGATGGGAGGCGAGTGCCGAAACCAGTTCGCCATTCCAGTAAGTTGGGTTTTGATTGTCGAATTTAGTCGAGCCGGTACCGCAAAAGAAAATAGTTAATGTAGTCATTGTAATGCTCTTGTTTGGTTTAAGAGCGTACAGGCTAGTTTGAGTTATTTAAATAATGAAGTGGTTAGTTGTTACCGGGGTTGTAGTGTGTGTTAGAAGTTTTAGTGCCCTATTCTTTGTTTGGCAACTTCTAGTAGTTCGCAACCATCCTGCGTTAATAAATAAAGCGCATTCACGATATGAGGAATGTCTTTAACATCGGCCTGTTTGAAGCACAGACAATAAAGCGTTTCGAGCAAATCGCTGGCCGCGCGCAGACGTTGGTGTGCGGCGTCGAGGACGGCGCCAGTGCTGGCCGTGGTGTCGATGACGAGGACGGGCGTTTCGCTGTAGCTGGTTTTGAGGGGACGATAGCGGTCTTGCATTGAGGTCAGTCCTATAGGAATTCGGGCAATCTCGCCGGCAGGCCGACACCCTGTTTTCAGCCGCGCCGCAAACTATGAAGGTGGCGACGCAGCGCGGCAATACGGCTTCGATGGACAGGTTTTGTAGGGGGTTTTCCTGCCTTTTCGGACCGAACCTACGTGTTTCCCGAGGTTTTTAATGCCCAAACCCTTAGGCGGCAAATTTCCTACGGGGTTGTCAGGCACAACCCATCAAACCTCTGTACGGTGCGCGCCAGAATCAGTAGGACGTTTCCAAATGTCCGCCCAACGCTTAACAGGAATTAGGTATGCAATGGCTACGTGTGGCCTCGGCGAACCCTTCTGCCCCTCGCGTGCGAAGCCGTAGCCTCATCGTCTGCTGACGATCGTTCGAAGCTGTATCATCCCGTATCGTTTTGGTCCCCGACCTTTTCTCGACTCGCTGCGTTTGCCGGCTAGGCTTTGGGCTTCGCAGCGGTCAACGGAGTGACAGCTTATGCACAACACCCTGGAACAGGTTTTCGGTTATCCACAGTTTCGGCCCGGCCAGGAAGCGGCGGTCAGCGCGGTGTTGGCCGGGCGTTCGGCGGCGGCGATTTTCCCCACCGGCTCGGGCAAGTCCCTGTGTTATCAATTATCCGCCTTGCTGCTGCCGCACCTGACATTAGTGGTCTCGCCGCTGCTGGCGTTGATGCAGGATCAACTGGCGTTCCTGCAGCGCCACGGCATTGCGGCGGGCAGTATCGATTCGGCCCAGAGCCGCGATGACGCCAGCGATGTGATGGCCCGGGCCAAGTCTGGCGAGCTGAAGATTTTGATGATCTCCGTGGAGCGCCTGAAGAACGAGCGTTTCCGCAATTTCTTACAGCAAGTTCCAATCTCGTTGCTGGTGGTGGATGAGGCGCACTGCATCTCGGAATGGGGCCACAATTTCCGCCCCGATTACCTCAAGCTTCCCGACTATCAGCGCCAGTTCAACATCCCTCAGGCGCTGCTGCTGACCGCCACCGCGACACCCAAGGTGATCGCTGACATGGAGGCCAAGTTCGGCATAGCCCCCGACGATGTGGTGACCACCGGTTTCTATCGGCCGAACCTCAATCTGTTAGTGGAACCGGTGCGCGGGCAGGACAAACGCCGACGCCTGGTCGAATGGATGAGTGAACGTCCAGGCCAGCCGAGCATCGTTTACGTCACCTTGCAGAAAACCGCTGAGCACATCGCCGAACACCTGGGGCGCAACGGCATACAGGCCGAGGCCTATCACGCCGGTTTGCCCCACGAACAACGGGAAGCCATTCAAAAGCGCTTTATGGGCGGGCAGTCCAATTGCATCGTCGCGACCATCGCGTTCGGCATGGGCATCGACAAGAGCGACATCCGCAACGTAGTGCATTTCGATCTGCCCAAATCCATCGAAAACTACAGCCAGGAAATCGGCCGCGCCGGACGTGACGGGCAGCCGTCCGACTGCCTGGTACTGGCCAACCGCGACAGCCTCAACGTGCTGGAAAACTTCGTCTACGGCGATACGCCTGAGCTGGATGGCATCCGCCTTGTGCTCGACGAGTTGCAAGCCGCCGCGCCCGAGGGGCAGTGGGAGTTTCTGTTGGGACCGTTGGCGGACCACAGCAACATCCGCCAATTGCCGCTCAAGACCTTGCTGGTGCAGTTGGAACTGCGTGCAATCATTGCGCCGCGTTACGCCTATTACGCTGAATACCGCTTCAAATACTTGCAGGAACCCGAGGCGTTGCTGGCCCGCTTCGAGGGTGAGCGCAAGGACTTCGTCGCGGCGATCATCCAGACCTCAAACCGCGCACGGACCTGGGCCACGGTGAATTTCGATGCGCTGTATGAGCAGCATCAGGCCGAGCGTAATCGTGTGGTCAAGGCGCTGGATTATTTCCAGGAAAAGGGCTGGGTCGAGCTCGAAAGCAAGCAGATGACCGAGGTCTACAGCCTGCTGCAAACCGACTTTGATGCCCAAGCCTTGAGCGAAGAGTTGCACGCCTACTTCACCCGCCATGAACAAACCGAGATCGCGCGGATTCACGCCATGCTGGATCTGTTCGCCACGGACCATTGCCTGGGTTATCGCCTGGCCGAGTACTTCGGCGATGAAAATGCGCCGCAGCAGTGCGGGCATTGTTCGGTGTGCCACGGGGATGTGGCGCGGTTGCCGACGCCACCGGAATTACCGGCGCTTGTGGATAAAAATTTCGAGGCGTTGTGCGGGGACTTTATCCACAGGCACGCGCAGTACACCGGCAACACTCCATCGGCGGAACGCGTGACACGGTTTTTATGCGGCATCGGTGTGCCGCTGTTCACCAAGCTCAAGGCACGGTCGATTCCCGGGTTTGCGGCGCTGGAGGACTATCCGTATGCCGAAGTCCGGACGTGGGCCGAGGCGCATTTGCCACGCTAGATCATTCCCACGCTCTGCGCGGGAATGCCTCAACGGACGCTCTGCGTTCGGCTTTAGAAGGGGACGCGGAGCGTCCCGGGCTGCATTCCCATGCGGAGCGTGGGAACGATCAAGTGGGCGGTCATCCATCCGCTGAATGTCGCTCATCACAGGAATAAATTTCAAAAACGCGCGTTGGCTGACTATGGTGAAGGCTGTCTTTGGATCGCCAACAAGAGAATAACCATGAGCCAGACACCGTTCACTATTCAGCGCGCCGCCGTCATTGGCGCAGGCACCATGGGCCGTGGCATTGTCATGTGCCTGGCCAACGCCGGCGTCCCGGTGCAGTGGGTCGATAACAATCCACAGATGCTTGAACAGGCGCTGGCGAGCGTGGCGGACACCTTCGCCCACAGCGTGCGTCAGGGACGGATCGATCAGGCCGAGGCGGACGCTCGCCTGGCACGGGTAACGGCGGCTGCTGACTACGCGGCGGTCCGCGAGGTCGATCTGGTGATCGAAGCGGTGTACGAAAACCTCGAACTCAAGCAGAAAATCTTCCGTGAACTGGACGGTCTGCTCAAACCTGAAGCCATTCTGGCCAGCAATACCTCGGCGCTGGATATCGATGCCATCGCTGCGGCTACTCGCCGTCCGCAACAGGTCCTGGGCCTGCACTTCTTCAGTCCGGCGCACATCATGAAGCTGCTGGAAATCGTTCGCGGTGCCCAGACTTTACCGGTGGTGCTTGAGGCGGCTCTGGCACTGGGCAAGCGCATGGGCAAGGTCAGCGTGGTGTCGGGCAACTGCCATGGTTTCATCGGCAACCGCATGCTGCGTCCGTATGTGCTCGAAGCGCGCAAGATGTTGCTCGAAGGCGCTTATCCCTATCAAGTCGATGCGGTGCTGCAAGGTTTTGGCTTTGCCATGGGGCCGTTCCGCATGTACGACGTGGTCGGCATCGATCTGGAGTGGCGCGCTCGGCAGTTGGCCGGCATTGGGCAAGATGCGCCCGAAGTTCAGGTGGACAATCGTCTGTGCGAACTGGGTCGTTTCGGTCAAAAGAGTGGCAATGGCTATTACCACTATGAGCCGGGCAGTCGCCAGGCTGAGCACGATGTTGAAGTCGATGCGCTGGTGCTGAAGGTCAGCGAAGAACTAGGGTTCCAGCGACGCGAGATAAGCCCCGAGGAGATTCTGGAGCGCTGCTTGCTGGCACTGGTCAATGAAGGGGCGAAGATCCTTCAGGAAGGGATTGCCGAATCGGCGCACGACATCGATCTGGTGTACCTCAATGGTTACGGCTTCCCGGCGGACAAGGGCGGGCCGATGGCCTGGGCGGATCAACAAGGGCTGGCGGATATTCACCAGCGGTTGCTGGCGCTTGAGACGAAGCAGGGTGATCAGTGGAACCCGGCGCGGTTGATCGGGGAGTTGGCGGCGGTGGGTAAAGGGTTTGCGGATCGGTAGACTTCACTACTGCTGATCGTTCCCAAAGCTCTGCGTGGGAACGCCTCCATGGACGCTCTGCGTCCGCTCCTGAGTGTGACGCAGAGCGTCACGGGCTGCATTCCCACGCAGAGCGTGGGAACGATCATGAAAGGACCGCATTGATGACTCAACGCACCGACTATCCCCACTTCCAACCCATCACCACCCGCTGGCACGATAACGACGCCTATGGTCACGTCAACAACGTCACCTACTACAGCTTCTTCGACACGGCAGTGAACACCTACCTGATCGAAGTCGGCGGTCTGGATATCCATGACGGCGAAGTCGTTGGCTTTGTGGTGAGTTCGGCCTGCGATTACTTCGCTTCCATTGCCTTCCCTGACCGGATCGAAATCGGTTTGCGGGTGGGCAAGTTGGGCAACAGTTCGGTGCAATACGAGCTGGCGGTGTTCAAGGCCGGGGAAGACGAAGCCTGCGCGGCAGGGCGCTTTGTGCATGTGTTTGTGGATCGGACATCGAATCAGCCAGTGGCGATTCCTATCGGGTTACGCGGGGCGCTTCAGCGGTTGGTGGTTTGAGGGGCGAAAAAAATCGCAGCCCTTGGGCTGCGATTTTTTGATACATCGGCAAGTCAGGCGATTCAAGCCTCAGTCGCGATAGCGATGGTGATGCTTGCGGTGGCCATAGGCATGACCGCGCCCAGGATGGTCGTCACGGTAGTAGCCACGATCACCACGGTCGCCACGATAAGAACGACGGTCATCATCATCGTCATTGCTACTGTTGCCCATGTGATTACCCAGCGCGCCACCGACGCCGCCGCCTGCTGCGGAGCCGATCAGGCTGCCGGTGGTGCCGCCCATGCTGCGGCCGACCACGTTACCGCCTGCTGCGCCCAACGCACCACCAATGGCGGCTTCGCCACGGCTGTGTTTGTCTGCGCCAACTGCGCTACCACCCGCGCCGCCCAGGGCCGCGCCAATGGTGGAACCTGTACTGCCGCCTAATGATTGACCGACGACTGAGCCCAGAACCCCGCCCAATGCGCCGCCCACACCTGCTTCGGTGGTGCCGCCAGCAGAAGCGAAGCCACTGACCAGGCCAAGGGACAACAAGAGAATCGAGGAGAACTTCATAGAGGAACCTCAAGGGGATGACGGCGCGATCCTGAGGCCGTGTCATGGTCCTGACAATCGAAATCCGACGAGTAACACGACTTGAGCACATTTCTATAAGTTACTGTTTTTTAGCTGGAACTTAAGTGTTTTTCGCCGGTCTTTAGCTACTTCGGATAGGCCGTTTTCATGCAAAACGGCCTTTTTTGTGGGCGTTTGGAAAGTGACTGATCCGCAAGATTCGTTGAATGTTCCACCGCAATCGCGAGCAGGCTCGCTCCCACAGTGGATTTGTGTACGACACAGATCAAATGTGGGAGCGAGCCTGCTCGCGATTGCGGTAGATCAGACGCTGCGTCAGGCCGACTTGGCCATGATGAGTCCGGTTTCACTCGCCGCTTCCAACCGGATCGCCACAAACTTCGATGTCGGCGTATGGCTGCCATCCCCGATGCTCTCCAGCGGCACCAGCGGATTCACTTCCGGGTAATAAGCCGCCGCTTGCCCGGCAGGGATATCAAACGCCAGCAGCGTAAAGCCCTTCACCCGACGCTCACGGCCGTCATCCCAGATCGAAACGATGTCAGCCTTCTGCCCCGGCTTGAACCCCAGGCGAATGATGTCGGCTTCATTGACGAACAACACATCACGCTGACCTTTCACGCCGCGATAGCGGTCATCAAGCCCATAAATCGTGGTGTTGTACTGATCGTGAGAGCGCATCGACTGCATGATCAGGTCCGGCAATACGCCGGTGGCGCGCGTGCGTTCGTGCACCAGATCTTTAGGCAGGACGTTCGGACGGAAATTGGCGCGCCCCGACGCGGTATTCCAGCGGCGAGCACCGGCGCTGCTGCCGAGGTAGAACCCGCCCGGGTTCTGGATCTTCTCGTTGAAGTCCTTGAAACCCACAATGGTGTCGGCGATCAGGTCGCGGATGCGCCGGTAATCGGCCACCAGCCAGTTCCAGTCCACCGGTTCGCTGCCCAGGGTCGCGGCGGCGATGCCGGCGATGATCGCGGGCTCCGAGCGCATCTGCTTCGACAGCGGCTGCAACTGGCCGTTGGAGGCGTGAACCATGCTGAACGAGTCTTCGACGGTCACCGCTTGCGGGCCTTCGGTCTGGATATCGATGTCGGTGCGGCCCAGGCACGGCAGGATCAGCGCCTCTTTACCGTGGGCCAGATGGCTGCGGTTGAGCTTGGTACTGATTTGTACGGTCAGGTCGCAGTTGCTCAGGGCCTGGAAGGTCCGTGAGCTGTCCGGGGTGGCTTGGGCGAAGTTGCCGCCCAGACCGATAAAGACTTTCGCGCGGCCATCGGCCATGGCATGGATCGCCTCGACCACGTTGTGACCGTTTTCACGCGGCACCTTGAACTTGAAGCGACGCTCCAGGGAATCGAGGAACGCCACTGGCGGACGCTCGTTGATGCCCATGGTCCGGTCGCCCTGCACGTTACTGTGGCCGCGCACCGGGCACAGACCGGCGCCGGGCCGGCCGATGTTGCCGCGCAGCAACATCAGGTTGGCGATTTCCTGGATGGTCGCCACCGAATGGCGATGCTGGGTGATGCCCATCGCCCAGCACATGATCACGTTCTTGCCATTGGCGTACATCCGCGCCGCTTGCTCGATTTCAACCAGCGTCAGTCCGGATTGTTCGACGATCTGCTCCCACGAGGTGTCGTCGACGATGCCCAGGTATTCCAGCACGTTGACACTGTGTTCATTGAGGAAGTCGTGGTCGAATACGGCAAGCTCACCCTCCTTCTGTGCGTCACGCTCCCACTGCAGCAGGAACTTGGCCATGCCGCGCATGATCGCCATGTCGCCGCCCAATGCCGGACGGAAGTACGCGGTGTTGGTCGGTTTGTCGCTGTTGGTGAGCATTTCGATCGCGTGTTGCGGGTGCTGGAAGCGTTCCAGGCCACGCTCCTTCAAAGGGTTGATGCACACCACCTGAGCGCCGCGTTTCACCGCTTCGCGCAACGGTTCGAGCATCCGCGGATGGTTGGTGCCAGGGTTCTGACCCCAGACAAAAATCGCGTCGGCGTGTTCGAAGTCGTCGAAGGTGACGGTGCCTTTGCCGACGCCGACACTTTGCGCCATGGCCACACCGCTGGCCTCGTGGCACATGTTCGAGCAATCGGGGAAGTTATTGGTGCCGTAGGCACGCACGAACAATTGATACAGGTACGCCGCTTCGTTGCTGGCGCGGCCCGAGGTGTAGAACTCGGCCTGATTCGGGCTCGACAGGCCCTGCAAATGTTTGGCGATCAAGGAGAACGCAGCGTCCCAGCTGATCGGCTTGTAGCGATCGGTTTCGGCGTCATAGCTTAATGGCTCGGTCAGACGGCCCTGATATTCCAGCCAGTAGTCGCTTTGATCCAGCAACGAACTGACGCTGTGTTTGGCAAAGAACGCACCGTCGACACGGCGTTTGGTCGCTTCCCAGTTCACTGCTTTGGCGCCGTTCTCGCAGAACGCCACCATGCCGGCTTCATTGGAATCGCCCCAGGCACAACCGGGGCAGTCGAACCCGCCGTTTTTGTTGGTTTTGAGCATCATGCGCAGGTTTTTCAGCGCGTTGTCGCTGGTCAACCAGGCCCGGGCAACGCTGGCCAACGCGCCCCAGCCACCGGCTGGACCTTTGTAGGGCTTATAACGCGGAACGGGTTTCTGGTCGGCTTGTTGATGTTGACTCACGCTGGGTTCTCCGTCGCGGGGCTGTAGACCCGCGGCGCACTTTTCTGCGGCAGGTGGATGAGATTGAGGTTGTGGCGACGGGCCCATTGCACGGCAAGGCCCGTGGGCGACGACAGGCTGACCAGGGTCTGGATACCTGCGCGCAACACTTTCTGGATCAGTTCGAGACTGCAACGGCTGGTGACAATCACCAGCCCGCCGGTGGTCGGGATCTTCTGACGGATCAGTCCGCCAATCAGTTTATCGAGGGCATTGTGTCGGCCGATGTCTTCGCGACCCAGCAGCAATTGGCCCTGACTGTTCATGAACACGGCGGCGTGCACCGCGCCGGAGTACTGGCCAAGAGGCTGGAACGCGCCGATGCGCTGACGCAAGCCATCAAGCCATTCGGCGGGCGGCAAGGGTGCGCCGGGCAACACCTTGAGGTCTGGCAATGCCTGCTCCACCGCTTCCACGCCGCAGAGCCCGCAACCGCTGGTGCCAGCCATTTGCCGACGCTGTTGCTTGAGGTTCCAGAAAGCGCGGTTGGCGATGGTCACTTGCGCGTATTGCGCTGAACCCGAGCCGCTGAGTTGCAGGTCATAAATGTCGCAAGCGTCTTCGATGATGCCGCTGCCGAGGCTGAAGCCGACGATGAAGTCTTCAAGGTCCGTCGGCGTCACCAACATGACCGCCTGACTGATGCCGTTATAAGCGATCGCCAACGCGACTTCTTCGGCCAGCGCGGTGCTGGCCGATTCGGTGTCTTGAAGGTCGCAGTAACTGTATGTCTGGCTTGCGGCGGGCGCTGGCGTTTCGAGGGCTGGCGCCGCGCAGGCAGGGCGCTTGGCGTTCATGAGGTATCACCGAAGGGTTAGGCTGCTTTAAGCCTAGGCGTGTCAACTTGTCGCGTCTAATCGCAAATACTGATCTGCCGATAGATGGCGTCGATCAAGAGCTCGGCAGCGATTGCTGAAATATCGCGAAACAGGCTTCCGCGAGCGCCGAACGCGGGGCGCTGCGACGCATGATCAGCCCCAGCCGGGCAAGGGTTTGAGCATTTTCGATGGGGTGCAGGCGCAAATGATCGGTGAGTTTTTCCAGGCCACCGTCCAGCGGCATCACGGCGCAGCAGAATCCACCGTGCACCGCTTGTAACAATTGGTGGACGGCATCGGTTTGCAGCAACGGCTGCGGGGTGAGGCCGCGACTGTGGAAGTTGTGGTCGATGGATTGCCGAAAATGCATGCCGCTGCTGAGCATGCCCAGCGGCAGTTCGATCAGCGATTCCCAGCTCAGCGGCGCCTCGCCGAAACTGAAGAAGCGCTGATCGTAGAGCAGGCCCATGCGGGTTTCGCTGAATGCCAGGGAATCGAAGCGTTCGCCGTCCAGTCGCTCCAGGTACGACACGCCCAGATCCAGGCGATTGTTTGCCAGTTGTTCGAGGATTTGTTCAGAACTCAGTGCCGAGAGTTCGAAGCGCAGGTTCGGGTGTTCGGCGTGCAGGCGTTGCATCAGCGGCAACGGATCGAAGCTCGACAGCGGCACCACGCCCAGACGCAACGTACCGACCAGGTTGCCGCGACAGGCCGCCGCCTCGGCCTGCAAGCCGTCGTAGGCCGCCAACACGGTGCGCGCCCACGCCAGCACCCGTTCACCCGGTGCGGTGAAACCCTCGAAGCGCTGACCGCGATTGACCAGCGGCAACTCGAGTTCTTCTTCGAGGCTGCGCAGGCGCATGGACAGAGTCGGCTGGGTGATGTGACAACGCGCAGCGGCCTGGCCGAAATGTCGGGTTTCATCGAGGGCGATGAGGAATTTAAGTTGCTTGATGTCCATCTTCGCTCCAGGGCGCGGGAAGGCTCGGATTCTAGCGCTTGGGGGGAAGCGGCGTCATTGGTCGGGTTGGAACCGCAGGTAACGGCCTTGGTCTAGGCTTTTGCGTCTGGAACCCAAAACCCAAGGAGAGCGCACCATGAGTATTTTTAGTTTCGTGAAAGAAGCAGGCGAAAAACTTATCGATTTGCTGACGCCAGGCAACGCCAATGCCAGCGAGCAGTTGAAAGAACACATCAGCAAGGTCGGCCTGGGTAACCCGAATGTGCAGGCGACGGTGGATGGCGACAAAGTCACCGTGACCGGCGAAGTCGGCAGTCAGGAAGAGAAGGAAAAAATCCTGCTGGCGGTGGGCAATATTGCCGGTGTCGGTAGTGTGGATGACCAGATCACCGTAACGGGCCCGGTTGCCCAGGCGGCGCGGTTCGTCACCGTTAAAAAGGGCGACACCCTCAGCGCGATTGCCAAGGCTGAGTACGGCGATGCCAACAAGTACAACAAAATCTTCGAGGCCAACAAGCCGATGCTGACTCACCCGGACAAGATCTATCCGGGGCAGTCGTTGCGGATTCCTGAGTAACCTAGACCTGTTGATCGTTCCCACGCTCTGCATGGGAATGCAGCCCGGGACGCTCTGCGTCCCATCCAGAGCCGAACGCGGAGCGTCCGATGAGGCATTCCCACGCGGAGCATGGGAACGATCAGGGCTCTAGACTCGGTCTAGGCCTGCAATCAACTCCCGATAATCCCCAACCGCCGCAAACTCCGCCGTGTCCTTCGGCCCTTTACGGCTGTCCGGCTCACTCACGGCCAACAGATGCGCCACCCCAAAATTCCGCGCGCTACGCAGGATAGGCAACGTATCGTCGATAAACAGACTGCGCGCCGGATCAAAACCGATGTCCGCTTGCAAGGCGTCCCAGAATTGCGGGTTTTCCTTGGCAAAACCGTAATCATGCGAGCTGATCAACCGCTCGAAGTACGGCGCCAGTTCGATTCTTTCCAGTTTCAATGACAGCGAATCGCGATGCGCATTGGTGATCAGCACCACGCGCTTGCCGGCGTGTTTGATGGCGGCCAGAAAGGTGTCCGCGTCCGGACGTAAGGCGATCAGGTGCGCGGTTTCCAGTTTCAGTTCGCGCACCGGCAACTTGAGCTCGGCGCTCCAGAAATCCAGGCAATACCACTGCAACTGGCCGGCGTTGCGTTCGAACAAAGGTTGCAATTCCATCTCGGCCATGGCCCGGCTCACCCCGTGCAATTCGGCGTAACGCTGGGGCAGGTGTTCCATCCAGAAATGGTTGTCGTAGTGCAGGTCCAGCAGCGTGCCGTCCATATCCAGCAGAACGGTGTCGATGTCGCGCCAGGGCAGCAGGGACATAAAAACTTCTCCAGCGGTAAAAAAGATATCCGACGTAAACAATCAGGATAGGCCGGGTATAGTAACGCGCTATCGCCAAGGAGCCGCTCATGCGCCAGAAACCCACCGTCCTCGCCCGCGAGATCGTCGCCACCAGCCGTTTGTTCTGCATCGAAGAGCTGAAGTTGCGCTTTTCCAATGGCGTGGAGCGCACGTATGAGCGACTGGTGGGCAAGGGCGTCGGTTATGGCGCGGTGATGATCGTGGCGATGCTGGATGCGGACCACGCGGTGCTGGTTGAAGAGTATTGCGGCGGCACCGATGAATACGAGCTGTCCTTGCCCAAAGGCTTGATCGAGCCGGGCGAGGACGTGCTGGCGGCGGCCGAGCGGGAGCTCAAGGAAGAGGCCGGGTACGGCGCGCGGCAACTGGAGCATTTGACTGAGTTGTCGTTGTCCCCCGGTTACATGAGCCAGAAGATCCAGGTGGTGTTGGCCACTGATCTGTACGAAGAAAGCCTTGAAGGCGATGAGCCCGAGCCAATGGGCGTGGACAAAATCAACCTGCGTGAGTTGTCGGCCTTGGCCCAGAACCCGCGATTCACCGAGGGCCGGGCATTGGCAGCACTGTATCTGGCCCGTGATCTGCTGACTCAGCGTGGAGTGTTCCAGCCATGATTTTCCCCCATCCGTTGATGGCGCCTGTTGTTGAACTGGCGCTGAAAGCCGGTGAAGCGATTTTGCCGTTCTGGCGTGCCAACGTCGCCGTGACTGCAAAATCCGATGATTCTCCGGTGACGGCCGCCGACATGGCCGCTCACCATGTGATTCTGGCCGGGCTGACGGCGCTGGACCCGGGCATCCCGGTGCTGTCGGAAGAAGACGCCAACATTCCCCAGAGCGTGCGCGCCGGGTGGCAGCGTTGGTGGCTGGTGGACCCGCTGGACGGGACCAAGGAGTTCATCTCCGGTAGCGAGGAATTTACCGTCAACATCGCGCTGATCGAGCAGGGGCGAGTAGTGTTCGGCGTGGTGTCGATGCCGACCAACGGGCGCTTCTATGTCGGTGGTGCGGGTCTGGGCGCGTGGCGTGGCGATAAAGACGCGCAGCCTTTGCCGATTCAGGTTCGCGAGGTTCCTGCTGAGGGTGAAGCGTTTACCGTGGTTGCCAGTCGTCGGCATTCCAGTCCTGAGCAGGAGCGCCTGCTGGCCGGGTTGAGCGCCAGTTTGGGTGAACTGCAATTGGCCAATATCGGCAGTTCGTTGAAGTTCTGTTTGTTGGCGGAAGGGGCGGCGGATTGTTATCCGCGGTTGGCGCCGACTTCGCAGTGGGACACGGCGGCTGCGCAAGGCGTGCTGGAAGGGGCGGGTGGTGAAGTGCTGGATTTGAGCGGTGCGCCGTTCAGTTATCCGGCGCGGGAATCGTTGTTGAATGCGTTTTTCCTGGCGCTGCCGGCGAAGGCTGCGTGGCGCGAAAAACTGCTGGCGTTGGCTCGGAGCTGATCGTTCGGATTCAAGAGCCACCCCTCACCCCAGCCCTCTCCCCATAGGGGAGAGGGGGAAAGGGAGCCGATCTCCACGCTTTTCAAAACCTGAGTTCGACTCGGACTTTCAGGTCGATGTAGCTCAAAAATACACCTCGGTCAGTCCCCTCTACCCTCCGGGGAGAGGGTTAGGGTGAGGGGTGGTTCTTAAGCCCTACCGATGCAGTACGTACTGCCCCGTAAACTTCACCGCATCCTCATCACTGTCGGCATTGACGATCCGCGAATGCAACGTCAACCGCGCCCGTCCATACCGCCGATACATCGCCAAAAACTTCTTCCACACCGCCGCACTCGGTGCATGGCAAATCGCTGTCGCGTCCATGGTCACCGGCAGCGGGTAGCTGATCTGCCCTTCCTGAATCACGATGTGCCCGCCTTCAACCCCTTCTTCACGCAAACGCAAATGCAACCAGCCCCAACCGGCCAGCACCGCGCCGCAATACAGGCTGCCGCCAAACATCGTGCTTTTATGATTGACGTTGGCCTCCAGCGGCAAGTGCAGGCGCAGTTGCTGGTCGTGCCAATCGAGCACTTTGAGGCCCATGTCCCGCGTCAGGGGAATGTCGCGATGGAGAACTGATTCCAGATGACGGCTGTCGCGGCTCATGCATGGATCTCTTGTTTGAAGATGATGATTGGACGGTAGCTCAATCGGGTTCGTCGGTGTGGCTGCTGCCACTGTCGGCGAAGTTCAGCCCGTGCTTGCGCAGTTTGTCGTGCAAGGTCTTGCGTGGGATGCCAAGGGCTTCGGCGAGGCTGCGCACCGAGCTGTGAGAGCGCGCCAGTTCGGCGGCGATCAAGCTCTTCTCGAAGTTTTCCACTTGTTCACTGAGACCGCCACTGACCATCTCGACCGTCATGCCGACAGCGCCATCGGCGGCGCTATTGTCCAGGGCCAATTCCAGGCCCAGGGCAAAGCGTTCGGCGGCGTTCTGCAATTCCCGCACGTTGCCCGGCCAGGTGTGGCGCAGCAGCAGGGCGCGTTGTCCCGGTTGCAACTCGTGGGGTGGCAGACCGTGACGAGCACTGGCTTCATCGGCGAAGTGCTGGAACAGCATCAGCGCATCTTCGCCACGCTCACGCAACGGCGGAATACGCAGCGGTGCGACGTTCAGGCGGTAATACAAGTCGGCACGGAAGCGGCCCTGATCGGCGGATTGACGCAGGTCTTCCTTGGTCGCAGCGATGATGCGGATGTCCAACGGGATCAGCTGATTACCGCCCAAGCGCTCGACGACCCGCTCTTGCAGCAAACGCAGCAATTTCACCTGCACATCCAGGCTCATGCTTTCGATTTCATCAAGAAATAACGTACCGCCATTGGCGAATTCGAACTTGCCGATGCGGCGCTTTTGCGCGCCGGTAAAGGCGCCTGGCTCATGACCGAACAGCTCGCTTTCTACGACCGACTCGGCGAGGGCGCCGGCATTGATCGCCACGAACGGACCGTTTCGACGGCTCGACAGATCGTGCAATGCACGTGCGACAACTTCTTTACCTGCACCGGTTTCGCCGAGGATCAGCACATCGGCCTTGGTCGCCGCCAATGCACCGATCTGCTCGCGCAGTCGCAGCATCGGCGCCGATTGCCCGACCAATCGGGCGCTCAGTTCATTGCGATCGCTCAGGGCCAGACGCAGGCTGCGGTTGTCCAGCACCAGCCGGCGCAGGGCCAGGGCGCGGCGCACGCTGTCGAGCAGGGCGTCGCTGGCAAAGGGTTTTTCCAGAAAGTCATAAGCCCCGGCGCGCATGGCTTGCACGGCCAGCGGCACATCGCCGTGACCGGTAATCAGCAGCACCGGCAGTTCCGGGTCCTGGGCATGCAGTTCAGTCAGCAGTTCGAGGCCGTCCATGCCCGGCATGCGGATGTCACTGACCACCACGCCGGGCCAGTCGCGTTCCAGTTGCGCCGCCAGGCCCTTGGCTTCGGCCAGTGGCAGGATTTTCAGGCCAGCGAGATCCAGAGTCTGGCTCAAGGCCTGACGCAGGTGCGGATCGTCGTCGATCAACACGACCTGGATGCGGTTGTCGATGGTCATGCACTTCGGTCCTCGGACGGTTGCAGGCTCACACCCGGTGCGCCTGCACGCAGCTTCAGGGTAATCAGGGCGCCACCTTCCTTGTGGTTGGAGAACGACAGTTCACCGCCGAAGGCGCGCATCAGGGTTTCGCAAATCGCCAGCCCTAACCCAAGCCCCTGAGTGCGGGTCTTGGTGGTGTAGAAGGGCTCGCTGGCGCGGCCAAGTGCCTCCAGGCAGAACCCGGGGCCATTGTCGCGAATGTACAGATTGACGCCGTCGGCAGTCGATTGGGCACTCAACCAGAGCTTGCGCGGCGGGCCTTTTTCCGTCAGGGCGTCCAAGGCGTTGGCCAGCAGATTGCCGAGCACCTGACGCAGACGGGTTTCCCCGGCCTCGACCCACAGGGTGGCGGCCGGCAAATCGCGGATCAGCTCGACTTCCATGCTGCGTCGACGCTTGGCCAGCAGCGCCAGCGCATCGTCCAGCGCCGGTTGCAGGGCGACGCTTTCCGGGGCGTGGCGATCGCGCCGGGCGAAGGCGCGCAGGTGGGCGATGATCGAGGCCATGCGCCCGGTCAGTTCGCTGATCAACTTGAGGTTGCCGCGTGCATCTTCAGTGCGCTGATGATCGAGCAGCACTTCGGCGTTTTCTGCGTAGCTGCGGATCGCCGCCAGCGGTTGATTCAATTCGTGGCTGATGCTCGCCGACATGGTGCCAAGGGCCGACAGTTTGCCGGCCTGCACCAGATCATCCTGAGCGCGAACCAGCTCTTGCTGGGCCTGTTCGCGTTCCAGCACTTCCTGTTTCAGTCGACGGTTGAGGCCTTCGAGGTCGCTGGTCCGCTCGGCCACCCGGCCTTCCAGCTCGCGACGGGCCTTGGCTTCGAAGGCGATTCGATCAAGGTAATGACGGCGGCGCTGCATCATCAGCCCCAGGAGCAACATCAACACCAACAACGTCGCGCCGCCGATGGCGACGACCGTGCGTACCGGGCGATCGATCAAAGTACGTGGGGCGAGGATGCTGACGTTCCAACCGGTTTCTGCGATGGACTGGGTTTGTGTCAGCCAGGCGTTGGGGTTGAGCCGCAAGGGTTTGGGATCACGGGTCGGATAAGGTTGAATCGCAGTAATAGCCTTGCTTTCTTCTTCGCCCAACGGGCGGGTCGAGCGGAATCGCCACTCGGGCCGCGACGTGAGAATGACCACGCCGTTATGGTCGGTCAGCAGCAGTTGTTCCGGGGTTTTGCCCCAGAGGCTTTCGGTGTGGTCCAGATCGACCTTGACCACCAGCACGCCGATGATCTTTTCGCCGTTACGCACGGCGGCGGCGAAGAAATAGCCGCGCTTGGCCGATGTTGTGCCCAAACCGAAAAAGCGCCCAAGCCGCCCGGCCATGGCTTCGCTGAAATACGGCCGGAAGGAAAAATTACGCCCGACGAAACTGTCGTGTTTGTCCCAGTTGGACGCGGCCAGGGTCTTGCCCGTGGTGTCCATCAGGTACATGACTTCGGCGCCGGTCTGGGCGCTGATGTTTTTCAACAAGCGATTGGCGTTGCCCTGGGTGACGCCATCGTCGGGCGCACCGAGGACGGCTCGCAGGGCCGGTAGATCGCCGAGGATCTGCGGCAACACTTCATAGCGGTGCAGGGTGCCCAGCAGGTTGGCGACGTAAAGGTCGAGGGTCTGACGGTTCTGCCCGGCCAGTTCGCTGCGATAGTAGCGCTCGGCCAGATGCTCCAGCGGCCACAGCAACGGTGCCAGGCACAGCGCGAGCAGGGCCAGGCTGCGCCAGCGGGGTCTGCGGGGAAGGGTCGGAGTCATGAGCATCGAGCGCCTGTGGGTACAGGCGCATTATGCCTAGGCTTGCTGGCGTAGTCTGCGCGCCGTGGGTCAGGATGCTTGCGTGGTGAAGATTCAGACGGTGTTTCAGGAAAAGACTTCAGCATCCTTGAAGAACGCAGCGGCTTGATCTTTGCCGGACAGTTGTGGCGCTTCGTCCAGTTGCCAATCAATGGCCAGGTCCGGGTCATCCCAGCGAATGCTGCGCTCGGCGGACGGGGTGTAGTAGTCGGTGGTTTTGTAGAGGAATTCGGCGAACTCGCTCAGCACCACGAAACCGTGGGCGAAACCCTCCGGGACCCAGAGTTGGCGATGGTTCTCGGCGGACAGACGCACAGCCACCCATTTACCGAAATGGGGCGAGCTGCGGCGAATGTCCACGGCCACGTCGAGTACTTCACCGGCGGTGACCCGAACCAGTTTGCCTTGAGTGTTTTCCAGCTGGTAATGCAGGCCGCGCAATACGCCTTTTTGCGAGCGGGAATGATTGTCTTGAACGAAATTCGTCTCCAGGCCAGTCGCTTCCTTGAAAGCCTTGGCATTGAAGCTTTCATAGAAGAAACCGCGCTCGTCACCAAATACCTTGGGTTCGATGATCAGAACACCGGGCAGGTCGGTGGTGACTACTTTCATGGTCTTTCTCCAGCAATAGGCGTGATGGGCGTCATTCTTGCGCAAAGTGGCGGCTGGCGCGAGTGGAGTGATTTTTTTCTGATCAGTTAACTGATTTGTCGAGCCTCAGGAGGGAGGCTGGCAGGCGAAGGGGTTGCGTATCACCCAAAGCGGTGGCGATATAAGCGCCTAATAAAATTTCAGGGGTCGTTGTATGCCACTCGCCACGTTGATTCATCGCGCCAGTTTGCCCAGCCCGAAAGTGTCTGCGGAGCAAGCCCTTGAGCTGCTGAAGGGACATTACGGCCTGAGTGGAAGGTTGCAGGCCCTCGGCAGCCAGCAGGATCTTAACTATCGGGTCGACAGCGACCAGGGGCGTTTTGTCCTGAAAATCTGCCGTGGTGATTACTCGGCGCAAGAGTTGCACGCCCAGCACGCCGGACTCAAGCATTTGGGTGAACACCCCGATGTGCATGTGCCGCGAGTGATTGCCGCCAAAAACGGTGCAGACCTTCTCTCCCTGGAAGTCGGCGGCCAACCGGTGCATGTGCGCCTGCTCGATTACATCGAAGGCCAGTCGCTCACACACCTGGATCATCTGCCCGGTTCAGTGGTAGCCGGTTTTGGTCGACTCTGCGGTGAAATGGACCTGGTGCTGGCCGGTTTCGACCATCCGGGCCTTGAGCGCACTCTTCAATGGGACGCCCGCCACGCCAACGCGTTGATCGCGCATTTGCTGCCGGTCATCACTGACGAACAGCAACGCCGGCTGATCGCTGATGCGGCTGAACAGGCCGAGCGTCATTTGCAGCCGCTTGTGGATAAGCTGCCGGTGCAGGCCATTCACATGGACATCACTGACGACAACGTGGTGTGGCAGCGAGATTCGCAACGTCAGTGGCAATTGCAGGGGGTGATTGATTTCGGCGACCTGGTTCGTACCTGGCGCATCACTGATCTGTCGGTGACCTGCGCGGCGCTGCTGCACCACGCTGATGGCGATCCGTTCTACATTTTGCCGGCGGTTCGGGCCTATCACGCGGTCAATCCGCTCACGCATGAAGAGCTACTGGCGCTCTGGCCGCTGATCGTCGCCCGTGCGGCGGTGTTGGTGCTCAGCGGCGAACAGCAGGTCAGCATCGATCCGGGCAACGAATACAGCCGCGACAACCTCACCCACGAGTGGGAGATTTTCCGCGTCGCTACATCGGTGCCGTTGGCGTTGATGGAAGCCGCGATCCTGACCGCCGTCGGCCAGAAACTGCCGGGCATCGGCAGCGAAGGCTTTGCGCCGCTGCTGCCGAGCCTGGTGGGGCGTGAGTTTGCTTTGATCGATTTGGGCGTGCTCAGTCCGCATTTCGAGGCCGGCAATTGGGAGCAGGAGGGGATCGATCAGCGGCTGCTGACCGAAGCTGCCGCGGCTCACGGTTTGGCGGCCAGTCGTTATGGGCAATATCGCTTGTCCCGCACCCGCCCGGACAGCGCCAGCGAACCCGACACCTGCCCATTGCACGTCGAATTGCGAGTGCCCCACGGCACGGCGGTCGAATCACCGTTTGCCGGTGTGGTGCATCAGCCGGCGGCGGGTGTGCTGCAACTGGACGGCCCGCAACTGAGCGTGCGCCTGTGGGGTGTGACGCCGTCGCTGCACACGGGCGCAGCGCTGGTCAAAGGCCAGGTGCTGGGTTCCGTCAGCGGGCCGTTGATCGTGCAGTTGTGCCGTGGCGCTTCGTTCACGGCGCCGTTGTTTTGCACGCCGTCTCGCGCGTCTGCCTGGCAAGCGTTGTGCCCATCACCGGCGGTGCTGCTGGGACTGGCCTGTGACGCCGAAGAGGAACTCGATTCGCAGACGTTGCTGGCGCGCCGTGATGCCAGTTTCGCCCGTACCCAGAAGCACTATTACGTCGACCCGCCGCGCATCGAACGCGGCTGGCGCAATCACTTGATCGACATGCAAGGCCGTTCCTACCTCGACATGCTCAACAACGTCGCGGTGCTTGGCCACGGTCATCCGCGCATGGCGGCGGTCGCCAGTCGTCAGTGGTCGCTGCTCAATACCAACTCGCGTTTTAACTACGCGGCGGTTGCTGAATTCTCCGAACGTTTGCTGAAACTGTCGCCGGACTCCATGGACCGGGTGTTTCTGGTCAACAGTGGCAGCGAGGCCAATGACTTGGCAATCCGCCTGGCATGGGCCTACAGCGGTGGTCGCGACATGCTCAGCGTGCTCGAGGCCTATCACGGCTGGACAGTGGGCGCGGACGCGGTCTCGACCTCGATCGCCGACAACCCGAAGGCTTTGAGCAGCCGTCCAGACTGGGTGCATCCGGTCACCGCGCCGAACACCTATCGCGGCGAATTCCGTGGCCCGGATAGCGCCCCGGACTACGTGCGCAGCGTCGAACACAACCTGGCGAAAATTGCCGAGCAGAAGCGTCAGCTGGCCGGTTTCATCTGCGAACCGGTGTACGGCAATGCCGGCGGTATCTCGCTGCCGCCGGGGTATTTGCAACAGGTTTATGCGCTGGTTCGTGCCCAGGGCGGCGTTTGTATCGCCGATGAAGTGCAGGTCGGTTATGGCCGCATGGGCAACTTTTTCTGGGGATTCGAAGAGCAAGGCGTGGTGCCGGACATCATCACCATGGCCAAAGGCATGGGCAATGGCCAGCCGTTGGGCGCGGTGATCACCCGTCGGGAAATCGCCGAAGCGCTGGAGGCTGAGGGTTACTTCTTCTCGTCGGCCGGCGGCAGCCCGGTCAGTTGCCAGATCGGCATGGCCGTGCTGGATGTGATGGAGCAAGAAAAACTCTGGGAAAACGCTCAGGTCGTGGGCGGGTATTTCAAGGAACGGCTTGAAGCGCTGATCGATATTCATCCGTTGGTGGGCGCGGTGCATGGTTCCGGCTTCTATCTGGGCGTCGAGTTGATCCGCAATCGCGAAACCCTGGAACCGGCAACCGAAGAAACCACGGCGCTGTGTGATCGATTGCGCGAGCTGGGGATCTTCATGCAGCCAACTGGCGATTACCTGAACGTCCTCAAGATCAAACCGCCGATGGTGACCTCGCGTCAGAGCGTGGATTTCTTCGTGGACATGCTGTCGAAAGTTCTCGCAGAGGGTCTGTAAACACACATCCCCTGTGGGAGTGAGCCTGCTCGCGATTGGGCAGGATCAGTCGACATCCAAGTTGAATGTTCGACTGCAATCGCGAGCAGGCTCACTCCCACATTGGTACGGTGTTAATTCGATAGATATCGGCCTTTTAGCAAAAAAATATGACAAAAGGTTTGCTTGTGACTTCTAAAGCCGATTTTTATCGGCTATAAAGTCACCGCTGCCCCGGTGTGGCCTCACCACGCCCGGTGCTTCCCATTTCTGTCATTGGTCGATGCCACGCTCGACCCTCAAGCAATTGCCCCGGAGATGATTCATGAGCCGTATCGTTACCGTCGCCGCCACCCAGATGGCCTGTTCCTGGGACCTTGAAGCCAACATCGAGACCGCTGAGCGGCTGGTCCGTGAGGCCGCGGCGCAAGGCGCGCAGATCATCCTGATCCAGGAACTGTTCGAGGCTCCGTACTTTTGCCAGAAGCCGAACCCGGATTACCTGCAGCTGGCCACGACCGTTGAAGACAACGTCGCCATCAAGCACTTCCAGAAAGTCGCCAAGGAGCTGCAAGTGGTTCTGCCGATCAGCTTCTACGAACTGGCGGGCCGCGCGCGTTTCAACAGCATCGCGATCATCGATGCCGACGGCAGCAACCTCGGGATTTATCGTAAAAGCCATATCCCGGACGGCCCTGGCTACCATGAAAAGTACTACTTCAATCCGGGCGACACCGGCTTTAAAGTCTGGAACACCCGTTACGCGAAAATCGGCGTGGGCATCTGCTGGGACCAGTGGTTCCCGGAATGCGCCCGCAGCATGGCGTTGCTCGGCGCGGAAATTCTGTTCTACCCGACCGCGATCGGCAGCGAACCACACGACAAGACTATTTCGTCCCGCGATCACTGGCAGCGCGTGCAACAAGGCCATGCCGGCGCCAACCTGATGCCGCTGATCGCCAGCAACCGCATCGGCAACGAAGAGCAGGACGGCTACGACATTACGTTCTACGGCTCGTCGTTCATCGCCAACCAGTTCGGCGAGAAGGTTCAAGAGCTCAACGAAACCGAAGAAGGCGTACTGGTTCAGAGCTTCGATCTGGACGAACTGGAGCACATCCGCAGCGCCTGGGGCTCTTTCCGTGATCGTCGCCCGAACCTGTATGGCACACTGAAAACCCTCGACGGTTCCCTGGAGTCCTGATTGTCATGACCACTTTGCACAGCACGCCTCGCGCCGACGGCTTTTACATGCCCGCCGAATGGGCGCCGCAAACCCAGACCTGGATGATCTGGCCCGAGCGCCCGGACAACTGGCGTCTGGGTGGCAAACCGGCGCAAGCCGCGCACGTCGCGGTGGCCAAAGCCATTGCGCGTTTCGAACCGGTGACCGTGGCGGTTTCCGCCGGCCAATACGAAAACGCCCGTGCCCGTCTGGACGTGCCGAATATTCGTGTGGTGGAAATGTCCAGCGACGACGCCTGGGTTCGCGACACGGGGCCGACGTTTGTCATCAATAACGGCGGCGAAGTCCGTGGTGTGAATTGGGACTTCAACGCGTGGGGCGGTTTCGACGGGGGGTTGTACTCGCCGTGGAATCGTGATTGTCAGGTCGGCGGCAAAATCCTCGAGATCGAGCGCAGCCAGCGCTACCGCACCGAGGGCTTTGTGCTTGAAGGCGGTTCGATCCACGTCGATGGCGAAGGCACGCTGATCACCACCGAAGAATGCCTGCTCAACCGCAATCGCAATCCGCACATGAACCGTGCAGAGATCGAAGCGGTGCTCAGCGCGAATCTGGCTGTGGATAAAATCATCTGGCTGCCGGACGGTTTGTTCAACGACGAAACCGACGGCCATGTGGATAACTTCTGCTGCTACGTGCGTCCGGGCGAAGTGTTGCTGGCCTGGACCGATGACCCGCAGGACCCGAACTACCCGCGCTGCCAGGCGGCAATGAAAGTGCTGGAAAGCAGCACCGACGCCAAGGGGCGCCCATTCACGGTGCACAAGATGCCGATTCCGGGGCCGCTGTATGCGACCGAAGAAGAGTGCGCGGGGGTTGATCCGGTGGACGGGACTCAGGAACGTAATCCGACGGTGCGTCTGGCCGGTTCCTACGTGAACTTTCTGATCGTGAACGGCGGCATCATCGCGCCGAGCTTTGACGACCCGTTGGATGGCCCGGCAAAAGAGATGTTGCAGGCACTGTTCCCGCAGCACGAAGTGGTGATGGTGCCCGGCCGCGAACTGTTACTGGGAGGCGGTAACATCCACTGCCTTACCCAACAACAGCCAGCACCGCACAAAGAGTGAGTGCAGTTGTAACAGCTTGAGTTGATTGCAGAATCGATTCGGCAACCGTTTTCACTCACGGTTTAGCACAAAGCCCGCAGCCCTAAAGGACTGCGGGCTTTTTTGTATCCGCTTGTCGACAGTTGCGAAACTTTGGCACAGCTCTTGTATCGCTCAGGGTGTAACAGGGAGGGGGAGAACTGCGATGTTCTGTCATAAACCTTGGATAAGTTAGCCGCTCACAATCCAGGAGAGAGCGCGGAAATGAACGCCGAAATGAATGTGGTGAGCGAGCGGGCGTTGCATCCCCTGGCAGTAAACAGCGAATCGCTCCAGGTCCTGGCGCACTGGTTGAAGTCCAATGGAACGCGTCAGATCAGAGAACCTGATCCGCGCCGGACGATGATCGAACGCTACCCCGCTGGTTTATTCAGCGAAGCGGAGCTGGAAGCGTTGTGGGATGTGATGGAAGGATAAGAAGAAAAAACAAAGGATTGGTAAAAGCGCTGCCGGGATGGCGGCGCTTTTTTTATGGGCGAAAGTTTTTTGTCCGTTGATGATCGTTCCCACGCTCCGCGTGGGAATGCAGCCCGGGACGCTCCGCGTCCCAAGAGCGGACGCAGAGCGTCCGGTGAGGCATTCCCACACCAGAGCGTGGGAACGATCAAGTCGTGGGGGTGGCAGTGTTTTTAGAGCCTGTATGTCCCGGTCACGACCAGGCTACGCGGTTCACCCGGCTGAATCTGCGCTGCACTGGTGGCCGACGAGTAATAGGTCTTGTCGCTGATGTTGTTCAGCGCCGCGCGTAAATCCTGCTGCAACGACTCGGCGGGTTCATTCGACCGATTCATGAAACAGACTGAAAGCCATTCCAGCGTTTTTCAGAAACGGGCGGAGGACTAATCTGCCGGCATCTCGTTTTCCTACGCTTTTGCCGGAGTCTTCCCATGATCCTTCACTACATTTACGACCCGTTATGCGGCTGGTGCTATGGCGCAAAACCGCTGGTGCAAGCCGCTCAGGCTGTGTTGCCCGTGATCGCCCATGGCGGCGGCATGATGACCGGCGCCAACCGCCAGACCGTTTCACCAAAACTGCGCAACTACGTGATGCCCCACGACCGACGTATTGCCGAGTACACCGGCCAGCCGTTCGGCGAGGCGTATTTCGAAGGATTGCTGCGCGATGAGACAGCGGTGTTCGATTCCGCACCGCCGATTGCCGCCGTGCTGGCAGCCGAGCAGGTCGCCGGCCGAGGACTGGAGTTGCTGGGGCGTTTGCAGAGTGCTCACTACGAGGAAGGTCGACGCATTGCCGATGAGGCGGTGTTGTCAGAACTCGCGAAAGACATCGGACTGGAACCTCAAGCGTTCCAGGCTGCTTTCAAGGAAGCTGAAACCGATCGCCACATCAAGGACAGTCGAGCGTTGCTGGCCGAGGTCGGCGGTCAGGGTTTCCCGACCTTTGCCCTGGAACGCAACGGCCAATTTACCCTGATCGATATCGGCCCGTGGCTCGGCAAGCCGCAAGCCTTCGCGGCATGGCTGAGTCAGTCGCTGCCCGCACAAGGGTCATCATCGGCGCTTCAAGCCTGTGGCCTCGACGGCTGCGCCCATTGACGCGCGACAAGTGTTTTCTTAGACGTTTTTCGCCTATTCACAGACGATTCATGAAATTGACACATCGTTAAGGGCGCGGCTAGGATTCGCCCCACGCCTGTGGCCAACCGCCACGACTCATAAAAATAACAAAAAGGCCCGCCACGATTTCTTCGTGCGCGGGCCTTTTTGTTTGGGGTGAAAAAAGAGCGCGATAGCGCCGTTTCAGCCGTTCGACACAGCGCGTATCAACCGATCATAAGGAAAAGAACAAAATGTTGAACAAGCGAATCAGCCTGATCGCACTGGGGATGTTGAGTGCTACACAGGTCATGGCTAACGACCAGGCCGAATCCAAGGGTTTTGTTGAAGACAGCAGCCTCAAAGTGCTGCTGCGCAATGCCTACATCAATCGCGACAAAAAAGACGGCAACGACGACCAGCGTGAATGGGGTCAGGCTGCCATCGGCACCTACACCTCGGGCTTCACCCAAGGTACCGTCGGCGTAGGCGTTGATGCCTTCGGTCTGTACGCCTTGCGTCTGGACCGTGGTAGCCACAGCGGCGGCCAAGGCATCGACTTCTTCAAGGAAGGCGACAGCGGTAACCCGGCCGGCGACCTGGCCAAAGCCGGTGGCGCGGTAAAATTCCGCGTATCCAGCACTGTCCTGACCTACGGCGACCAGATGCCAGTGCTGCCGGTGTTGAGCTATGACAACGGGCGTCTGCTGCCGGAAAGCTACACCGGCACGCTGATCACCTCCAAAGAGATCAAAGGCCTGGAGCTGAACGCCGGTCGCTTCACCGCCGAATCGCGTAAAAGTGCTGAAGGCCATGACAGCGGTGGCCTGAAGTCGATCAACGTGTTGGGCGGCAGTTACCAGTTCACCGAACAGTTCAAGGCTGCGCTGTACGCCTCCGACGTCGAAGACGTGTTGAAGAAGCAATACGTGAACGCCAACTACGTGTTCCCGATCGACAAGGATCAGTCCCTGACCCTGGACTTCAACGGCTACCGCACCAAGCTGGACGATTCCTACGTTCGCGAAAGCGGTGCCACTGGCGACGACAACAAAATCTGGAGCCTGGCCGCCACCTTCGCCACCGGCGCGCACTCGTTCACGCTCGCCCACCAGCGCAGCACCGGCGACAGCAACCTGGGCTATGCCTACGGCGGCTACCAGAAGGATCAAGGTCGCGTCGGCGACGGCGGCAACACCATCTACCTGGCGAACTCCTACTGGTCCGACTTCAACGCCGAAGACGAACGCAGCTGGCAGCTGGGCTACGGCCTGGACTTCAGCACCTTCGGTGTTCCAGGCCTGAGCTACAACTTCGCCTACGTGCGCGGCGACAACATCACCACCTCCACCAGCGAAGGCGGCACCGAGCGCGAAATCTTCAACCAGTTCAAATACGTCGTGCAAAGCGGCCCGGCCAAAGACCTGAGCGTGAAACTGCGCAGCTCGATCCTGCGTGTCTCGCAGAAATCGAGTGAGTACAACTCCAGCGGTAATGAAGTGCGTGTGTTCGTGGATTACCCGATCAACATTTTCTGATGATCGGTTGCGCTATCGAGGCCTGATGCAAGGCTGAGAAAGGAGAAGTCCCGACTGGTTCGGGGCTTTTTTGTGGGCGCGATTTAGAGCTCAACGCGCTCAGCTATTTCCTGCGTTGAACCAGGACGGTTCTCGAGTAGGAAAGGGATCAGGCTGATATTCATTGCGTGCTCAAACGGTTGAAATACTGAGTGAGGAATCCAGCTGATTTTGGTTACTACCATGGGCATATTGTTGAAAACTACAGTGCGTTGCCGCATAGATGAGGATTTGAAGGCGCGGGCTACTGAGGTCTTGGGTACTTGCGGCTTGAGCATCAGTGATGCCATGCGTCTTTTTCTTCGTCAGGTTGTGGCAACTCAGGGCCTCCCGTTTGAGGTACGCGCCCTCTCGGAGAAGACGGCCCGCGCCATGATGGAAGCACGAGATATTCGCCAGCGGTTCGACTCGATAGACGACATGCTGAGGGACGCTGATGGCGAAACCGGAAAAAAAAGCAAAGGAGAGCTGAGTTGCCCAAACAGTACGCAAAAACATCAGCCCGGACGCCGTGGCATGATCGAAATCCTTCAGATTCTTGATGATTTATGAGCACACGCGCTCCGATCTGATCACATTTGTTGATCTCGGAAGTCATTCTGAGCTGTTCAAGTAACGCCTCTCACTACAAGCCCTGACTGGTTCGGGGCTTTTTTGTGGGCGCAGAATGGCTCTGGCATGCGCCTCCGGGCGATTCGAGCTGCCCGTCATGGCTTAGATTTTTCATCGCAAATGATCGAAACGATCATTTGAATGATTGTTTTGCGCAAATTAAACCGAGGGCTTAAGATAAATTTGACTGAAACAATCACTAAATGATCGGTTCAGTCAGTTTCGAGGTGATGCACGTCTACCCACAATTATAAAAGGAGACCCTCGTGGCCCAATTTCCTATCAAACGCACTATTGAGCGCATTCCGGGCGGCATGATGATCGTGCCCCTGCTGATTGGCTCGCTGGTGGCGACCTTCCTGCCCGACACGCCCAAGTTTTTCGGCTCATTCACCAATGCACTGTTCACCGGGGCGCTACCGATCCTCGCGGTGTTCTACGTCTGCATGGGCGCGAGTATCAATATCAAAGCCACGCCTTACTTGCTCAAGAAGGGCGGCACGTTGCTCGCGACCAAAGTCGGCATCGCCGTCCTCATTGGTATTGTGCTGGGGCACTTCCTGGGCGAGCAGCCGATTTCCTCGGGACTCTTCGCCGGCATTTCCACGCTGGCAGTGGTCGCTGCGATGAACGACACCAACGGCGGCTTATATATGGCGCTGATGGGGCAGTACGGTCGCTCCGAAGACGTCGGCGCCTACTCGGTCATGTCGCTGGAGTCCGGTCCTTTTCTGACGATGGTCACGCTGGGCATCGCCGGCCTGTCGGCATTTCCGTGGCCGACGCTGGTGGGCAGCATCCTGCCACTGGCGCTCGGCATGTTGTTGGGCAATCTCGACCGTGACATGCGCGATTTTCTGGCCAAGGCTGTCCCGGTGATGATCCCGTTCTTCGCCCTGGCCCTCGGTGCCAGCCTGGACTTGCATAACGTCTGGCAGGCCGGTTTGTTGGGTCTCGGCATGGGTGTTGCGGTTGTGGTGCTGACCGGTATCCCGCTGTTCTTCGCTGACCGTTTGACCGGTGGCACTGGCGTCGCGGGTGTCGCCGCGGCCACGACCGCCGGGAATGCCGCCGCCGTTCCTGCGCTGATCGCGGCGGCCAACCCGGTGTACGCGGAAGCGGCCAAGAGCGCGACTATTCTGGTGGCCGCCTGCGTCGTGGTCACCGCGATCCTCGCGCCACTGCTCACCGCTGCCGTCGCCAAGCGTGTGCAGCAGCGCAGCCCCAACGTCGTTCCCGAGGCGGAGATTGAACCTCAAAAGCTGGAGGCCTTGCGATGAGGATGCTGATCATCGCTGACGATCTGTCGGGCGCGGCAGATTGCGCCATCGGCTTTGCGAGTGCGGGAATGCAAACGGTCGTCACGCTCGACCCCTTGAATGACAAGGCTGACGCTCAAGTGATTGCCGCCGATACGGACACTCGGCGCCTCTCACCGGCGCAGGCTGCCGAGCGCACCGTCGCCGCGTTCAAGGCACTGCATCAGCCCGGGCAGCGGCTGTACAAGAAAATCGATTCGACCTTGCGCGGCAACTGGGCGGCTGAAGTCGCTGCTCTGCAGCCGTTTGCGGGGCTGGCGATTGTGGCCCCGGCGTTTCCCGCTACAGGTCGTACGTTGCGCGGCGGTCGGGTGTTCGTGAATGGCCAGCCGCTGGAAACCACCGATACCTGGAAACTGGAAAACGCCGACCGTCCAGCCGATGTCGAAGCGATGCTTGTCACCGCAGGCCTGAGCACCGCGAAGCTTGACCTCGACACCTTGCGCGGCAACGAAGACGCACTCGCGCAGCACATTACCGAGGTCGCCCGCAGCGGCACGCAGGCGCTGATCGTCGATGCGCAAACTGAAGATGACCTGCTTACCCTCGCTCGCCTGACCGCGTCGATGGACCAGCCGCTGTTCTGGATCGGTTCGGGTGGCCTTGCTCGGGAAGTAGCCAGCCTTCCCGATTTCTGCGAAACACGCTTCGCAGCCATCGAATCCGACGCCATCGAAAAAAGTCAGGCGCCGATTCTGATACTCGTCGGCAGCCTCTCCGGCGTCTGCGAGCGGCAATGCGCACTGCTCAAGGAACGTGGTGGCGTCAGCGAATTGGTTGTCCCGCCCGAGGTTCTTCGCCAAGGCACAACCCACGGCGATTGGGCGATCTGGCAGGCGCGCATCGGCGAGCAGCTGGACGGCTGGAGTGACCTGCTGCTGCGCATCGGTCGCGATGAGGCGTTCGATCCCCAGGAGGGCGCGCAACTCTCGACGATGCTGGCCGTGCTGGTAGAACCGCACTTCGCCAAGGTCGGTGGCCTGATCGCCACGGGCGGTGAGACGGCGCGGGCCATATTGACCACTGTCGGGATCGACAGCCTGCAATTGCTGACGGAAATCGAAGCCGGCGTCGCCTACGCGCGACCGACCGTTTCCCGGCAGGGCCATCGTCCCGCAATTGTTACCAAGGCGGGCGCGTTCGGCAGCGATCACGCGTTGTACGCGGCATGGCAACACCTGAGCGACAGCGCCGATCACTCCTCGCCCAAACGCACACGAATCCAAGGACTCGAATGAACACTATGAGCAATTACCTCCCGATCATCGGCATCACCATGGGCGACGCCACGGGCGTCGGTCCGGAAATCATCGTCAAGAGCCTGACGCATGACGTCGTCTATCAACAATGCCGACCGCTGGTGATCGGCGATGCCCGTCGTCTTGAGCAGGCCAATGTCATCGTCGGCGGCAGCGCCAAAGTGCGCCGTATCGAGGACGCCTCCCAAGCGTTGTACGAGGCCGGCACCATCGACTGCATCGACCTCAATCTGATTCCCGACGACCTGCCGTTTGGCGAGTTGTCGCCCATCGCCGGTGACGCGGCCTATCAATACATCGCCCGTGCCGTGCAACTCGCCGAGGCCGATCAGATCGACGCGATCTGCACCGCGCCGCTGAACAAGGAAGCGCTGCACGCCGGCGGCCACAAGTACCCCGGCCACACCGAAATGCTCGCGCACCTGACCAATGTCGACGAAGTTTCCATGATGCTGGTGGCGCCGCAACTGCGGGTGATTCACGTCACGACCCACATCGGCATCATCGACGCGATCCGCAAGATCGAGCCGGGCCTGGTCCAGCGCACGATCGAGCGCGGCAACGCGACGCTGATCAAGGCCGGCATCGTCAAGCCGCGTATCGGCGTGTGCGGAATCAACCCGCATGCCGGCGAAAACGGTCTGTTCGGCTACGGCGAAGAGGAAGAAAAAATCATTCCTGCGGTGAAGCTGTTGCAGGAGCGCGGCCTCGACGTGACGGGCCCGTTGCCCGCCGACACGCTGTTCTTCCGCGCCGGACGCGGCGACTTCGATCTGGTGGTGGCGATGTATCACGACCAGGGTCACGGCCCGGTCAAAGTGCTGGGACTTGAAGCGGGCGTGAACGTGACCGTCGGCCTGGACGTGATCCGCACCTCGGTCGACCACGGCACTGCCTTCGATATCGCGGGCAAGGGCATCGCCGATGAACGCAGCCTGCTCGAAGCGCTGCGCCAGGGTGCGGAGCTTGCCACGCGACGGGGATGAGCTGCACGGGCGCGGTCGTGTAAGATCGACCACCGTCCACCGTGCGAGACCCGCCATGAAAGCATCCGACCGCCACCGCGCCATCCTCGATCTCGTACGCATTGGCGATGCCAACGTCGAGCAATTGAGCGCGGCGCTCGGGGTCTCGGAAGCGACGGTGCGGCGCGACCTGACCATGCTCGCCAAACAGCGACATTTGGTGCGCACCTATGGCGGCGCGACGGCGGTGGTGGGCGTTCATGAACCGGAAGCTTCACTGGAAGAACGCAAGACCAGCCAGTGGGAGCAGAAGGACGCTATCGCGCAGGCGGCCGCGGCTCACGTCCAGGATGGCGATACCGTCTTGCTCGACGGCGGCACCACCTGCGCCGCACTGGCCCATCATTTGTGCTCGCGACAAGACGTGCATGTGGTCACCAACAACCTGCTGGCCGTGATGACCCTGGCCAATGCGCCGGGCGTACGACTGACCTTGATCGGTGGCGATTTGCGCGGTTCGAGCATGAGCACCTTGGGACCGTTGGCCGAGTTGACGTTGAGCCGGTTGAGTGTCGACAAAGCCTTCCTCGGTGCTGACGGCGTCGTCGCGGAATTCGGCTTGTGCGAAGCGAGCGCGCAGCAGGCGTATCTCAAGGAATGCATCATCAAGCGGGCGGCGCAGATTGTGGTGCTGGCAGATACCGATAAATTGGGCCGCGCGAGGCAACAGCACTGGACGCCGATTGAGCGGGAGTGGCGGTTGATTACCGGCTCCACCGCAGATGAAGCAGCGCTTGCGCCGTTTTATGCGCTCAAGCAAATCACTGTGCAAACCGTGGACGTCGCTTGATTGCACCCATGTGGCGAGCGAGCTTGCTCGCGCTGGGCTGCGTAGCGGCCCCAAAAATCTGACAATCATTGCCGATTTTTGTGAGTGCTACGCACTCAAGCGGGAGCAAGCTCCCTCGCCACAGGTTTCTCCGATTCAAGACTCTCTTAAGTGAACAGCATTGCGACCGATTCGGGGCTTTTTTTGTCTGAAAGGGGCGGCGTTGCGGGTTTCATTGCGTGAGGGGTTCAGTGGGATTGTCCAGGTTCGAAACGGTTTTGTGAAAAAAGCCAGATTTATGATCGTTTTTGAGCAAGTAAAATCGTTTTTATGCGTTTGAGGTCAGTTCGACGGTGCCCAATTCAATAGCGGAGCTCAATTTTTATATGCTATGAATGTTTGTTTTTATGCATTAGTACCGAAAAATAATCATTTTTATGCAGCGGGATCTGATTTTGATCGTTACTCTCCATTTGTAGTGGTTTGATTTGGCCGAGGTTTAAAAGGAGTGTGACGTGAGCGAGTTTCCCGTAGATCCCATCGGTGCTGCCTGGCTAGCAACGACATTTGACGTGCGGCCGATGGCACGGCTATCCGTGTTAAGTCAGGTCGGTAGTCGACGGTCAACTCAGGTCGAAGACGGGTTTCGTCTTGAGACCTTTACGGAAAACATGCGCCCCGATCCGGACTTTTCATCCCATCTGCAATTTCACCTGCGGCATGAAGTCCCGAACCTTGAGTTCTTGACCAGACTGTTTACCAAGGTGGGTCCTGCACCGGTACAAGGCTGGTTGAATGACGTGCCCACCGGCCAATATGCCCGTAGGTCGGCGTTCTTGTTTGAGTGGCTCACTGGCGAGCGGTTGCAGGCGCCAGAACCTATAGGCGGTAAGTATGTCGACGCCATCAACGCCGATCTAATGGTGGCGGCTTCACCTGAAGAGGCGGTGAAAGTGCCGCGTTGGCGAGTGAATGACAACCTGCCTGGCTCGAACTACTTCTGCCCAATTGTCGTCAAGACTGCAGCAGTCAAGTCAGCAGCGGACCTTGATGTGCCTCACCTCTTTGGCCAACTGACCGCAGAGTTTGGCGAAGCGCTTCTGCTGCGCGCCGCCGCATGGATGACGCTCAGGGAAAGTAAAGCCAGCTTCGCCATTGAAGGGGAGGCAGATCGTTCAACACGTATCCAGCGTTTCGCAGATGTGTTGGCGCGACGAACAGGTCAGGGCGAACTGCCGCTCACCGATGCTGCACTAGCTGAGATGCAAGAAGAAATCCTTGGAGCAGTGACCACACTGACACGCCTGGGGATTCGGCAATCTCCGGCGTTTGTTGGCGAAACTATCCGCTATCAGGAGATTGTCCATTATGTCGCTCCCCCGGAAAGTGATCTGGAGCGGATGCTGGAAGGCATTCGCATCTTTCTGAATCGTACTCAAGGGCAATCCCCAGTCATGCGCAGTGCTGTAGCAGCGTTCGCTTTCGTGTATATCCATCCGCTGGCCGACGGCAACGGCCGGGTCCATCGCTTCCTGATCAATGACATTTTGCGGCGTGATGGGGCCATTCCAGACCCGGTGATTCTTCCGATTTCAGCAGTTATCACCGACGACTCTGCTGAGCGGCGTCTTTACGACAGCGTGCTGGATCAGGTTTCAAAACCACTCATGCAGGGCATACGAGACCAGGTAGCATTCGCCAACACTCGTACGCAATATCCTGACGGCGTGGTCTCGAATATTGAATTCACAGGCCAGGATCAGGCCCGTCCGGTGTGGCGCTATCCGAACCTGGGGCCACACGTTGTTTTTATGTCTAACGTCATTCGCCGCACCATCACCGAACAGATGCGTGAAGAGTCGCGGTATTTGCGCAGTCACATAAGGGCCAGACAGGCAATCAAGGAGGTCGTTGAGATGCCTGATCAACAGGCTGATCGGCTCTTGCGATCCATAGAGCAGAACGAAGGGAAGCTGAGCAACGTATTGGCAAAGGAAATGCCTGTGCTGGCAAGGCCGGATATTTGGGCCGCCATTATCGAAGCTGTGGCTCAGTCGGTTCGGGGGGAGGAGCCGATAGACAGTAGCGTGAGTGATCGATATCACCCGAATCAGCCAGTGGGTCAATGACCGACTTACGCAAAAAGCCCCGAATCAATCGTTGTTCACTTAAGCGCGGCGTCCACATTTGTGGCGAGGGGATTTATCCCCGTTGGGCTGCGAAGCGGCCCCAGTGTCTTTTCAGACTAACTAAGTTGTCTGGATTACGACTGCTTCGCAGCCGAACGGGGATAAATCCCCTCGCCACAGGTTCTTATTCGACTGAAGAATGTCTTAAGTGAACAGCATTACGATTGATTCGGGGCTTAATGAGATGGTCAGCCTGACCGAGAAGCCCTGCAGGTTTACGCTTGCAGGGCTTTTCTCGTTTTCGGCGGAGGATCTCTCATGAACACGATGACGCTTCTCGGTATCGACATTGGCAAAC
>Ga0255334_1000395_pt1 | contig 36722 bp, 30 predicted proteins | sample EtOH5_35cm_T3_12_FD_202080 | JGI IMG/M metagenome (GOLD analysis project Ga0255334, IMG submission 202080) | Sandy soil microbial communities from University of British Columbia, Vancouver, Canada - EtOH5_35cm_T3_129 | ecosystem: Engineered > Artificial ecosystem > Sand microcosm > Unclassified ... | reverse complement strand
CGCGACGCCGCGCACAAGCGCATGGTCGAGATGCTGAACAAGGGCGAAACCCTGCCGGTAGACCTCAAGGGTCGCTTCATCTACTACGTCGGCCCGGTTGATCCGGTGCGCGAAGAAGTGGTGGGCCCTGCCGGTCCGACCACCGCCACGCGGATGGACAAGTTCACCCGTCAGATCCTCGAGCAAACCGGCCTGCTGGGCATGATCGGCAAATCCGAACGCGGCCCGACCGCGATCGACGCGATCAAGGACCACAAGGCCGTTTACCTGATGGCGGTTGGCGGCGCGGCCTACCTGGTGGCGCAAGCGATCAAGAAATCCCGCGTAGTGGCTTTCGCCGAACTGGGCATGGAAGCGATCTACGAGTTCGACGTGAAAGACATGCCGGTCACCGTTGCCGTCGATAGCAAGGGTGAATCGGTGCATATCACTGGGCCTGCTATCTGGCAGAAGAAGATCAGTGAGAGTCTGGCGGTGGAAGTGCAGTAAGCTGCATTGAAACGCCATTAAAGAAACCGGGCTGTCGACGCTGACATCCCGGTTTTTTTTCGCCTGGAGAAAAACCGGTTTTTTTCACGTTCAATCCGGCGGACCTGTCAGATGTGACAGGTCACAGCCGCTACATCCCCTGATAAGTTGATTGCACTTGTGCATCCTTGTCAGGTGGAAACAGAAATGGCCACGGAAGAACAAAAAGGCACTATCAATATTTCGGCCCCCGCCCAACCCAAAATTGGCGGCGCCATTGCAAGCTTTGGCGGTTTTGGGGCAGTGGGTACGACCGGCTCAGCGTCGCAGACAGTGCCCTTGCCGATTTCCAGTGCACCGAATCGTGGTCTGGTGCCGGCGCTTTCGCTCAGTTACAGCAGTCATGTGGGCAACAGCCTGTTTGGCATCGGCTGGCATTTGACCATCAACGCCATCACCGTGCGCACCAGCAAGGGCGTTCCGCTTTACGACAAGCGCAAGGATCTGGTCGTCGGCCCCGACGGTGAGACCTGGATGCCGGAGCTCGACGCTAACGGCGAGATTGTCGAAAGATCCGTCGCCCTCGGCACATCAAACTATCGAGCGATTCGCTATCAGCCACGGATCGAGGGCGGCTTCGCCAAAATCGAACGGTTGTCGAGTGACGACGACGCCGCGGGTTTCTGGCTGATTCATAGCGCCGACGGCAGCATTCAGGTGTATGGCAAGACCCTGGCTTCGCGCCGGGCCGAACCCAGGGACGACAACAAACCACTTGAACCTGAACGCGTCGGCGTCTGGCTTCTGGATGAAATCGTCACTTCTCGTGGTGAGCACATCGTCCATGAATACAAGGCCGAGACGGAAGCACCGCTCGCGCCGAATTTTCTCGACTATCGTGCCCAGCGTTATCTGCACCGGGTGCTCTATGGCAATGCAGTGGCGAAATCGACGCTGTACTCCTTGGACCCCGATGGCTGGAAAAATGTGCATTTCCACTTTCATCTGCTGTTCGACTACGGCGAACGCAGTCACGACCTGACGCAAACACCGGCCTACGGCCCGCCTTACTTGCAGGGCGGCGATCAATACGGTGAATGGCTCGAGCGCAGCGATCCTTTCTGGAATCACGATTACGGGTTTCCGCTGGGTACTCGCCGCCTGTGCCGACAGGTATTGATGTTTCACCATTTCACCGCCGAGCTGGGTGCCTCGCCGGTGCTGGTTCAACGCCTGCTGCTGGAGCACCGCCAGACCTCCCTGGAATACAACCATCTGACCGCCGCTCACCTCCAGGCTTACGACAACAAGGGCAAGGTCGAGAGCCGTCCGCCGATGGAGTTCAATTACGCGCCCTTCGATCTTGAAAAAGATGATCAGCCAGGGTGGAAGGAATTTCCGCAAATGCCGGGCCTCAACGATGGCCAGCGCTACCAGTTGGTGGATTTGTATGGCAAAGGCATGCCAGGGATTTTATGTCGCCACGACAAGGCGTGGTACTACCGCGATCCCTTGCGGGCCGACAGCGGCGCTGATGATGTGCGTTATGGTGAACTGAAAGAACTGCCATACACTCCGGCAGCCGACAGCAGCAAATCGATCCGCCAGACCCTCGGTGACCTGAACGGCGATGGCAGGCTGGAATGGGGGTGGCACGAGCCGACCATCAATGGCTACTTCACGATGCACCCCAATCGCGAGTGGTCGACTTTCGTGCCATACAAGGCCTTCCCGTTGGAGTACTTCCATCCTCAGGCACAAATGGCCGACCTGATAGGTGACGGTCGCACTCATGTCGCGATGATTGGCAACAACAGTGTGCGTCTGTACACCAACCTGGGCGATGACAATGGTTTCAGCGCAGGCCGTGATGTACCTCATGACGAAAGCGACACCCTACCCTTGCCAAGCAGTGCTGAAACCGAAGTGGTGGGTTTCAGCGACGTATTGGGCAGTAGCAAACAGCATCTGTTCCGTATCCGCCACAACAGCCTGGAATGCTGGCCCAACCTCGGCCATGGGCGCTTTGGCAACAGAATCGTGCTCACCGCCCCAACGTTTCCTTACGAATCATTCAGTGCTTCTCAAGTCTTGCTGGCGGACCTGGATGGTTCGGGCGCAACTGACCTGATCTACCTGGAATCCGATCGATTCCTGGTGTACATGAACCACTGCGGCAAAGGTTTCGCCACCGTCCCCATTGTTCTGCCCTGGCCCGAAGGCATGCGCTACGACCGGTTGTGTCAGGTCACCACGGCGGACCTGCTCGGACTGGGTTGCACCAGCCTGATTTTCACCAAACCGCACATGTCACCCCGGCACTGGCGCTATGACTTCGTCAAAGCCAAGCCGTACCTGGTCAATCGCAGCAACAACAACATGGGCACGCTGAGCCTCATCGACTACCGCAGTTCGGCGCAGGAGTTTCTGGATGAGGAATACGAACAACACCTGGTCGATCCAGACAAGGATGTTGAATCCGGCGTGCCGTTCGCGATGCACGTGGTCAAACGCCAAACCCAGATCGATGAAATCACTGGCAACAAACTGACCCAACTCATGAGCTACCGCCAGGGTTACTACGACCCAATCGAACGAGAGCTCCGCGGCTTTGGCCTGCTACTGCAGACCGACACCGAAGCCACCGAATCAGAGCGCGCGAGCCTCGGGTTCACGGCACCGATATTGAGCAAGACCTGGTTTCACATTGGCAAGTCCGTGGATCAGCCAACTATCGGCTGTTACAGCGGCGACGACCAGGCCGTGGCATTGCAACCCACCCGGCTCGAACGGTTTCACTTGCGCGACAAAGCCGCAGAGCCGCTGGAGCCGGACGAGCAAACCGCCCGGGAAATCGCACGTGCGCTCAGCGGCTCGACGTTGCGCACCGAAGTGTTCGATTTTGACAATCCCGTGGTGCCTTATGCGGTGGCAGACCATCGCTTCCAGGTACGACTGCTGCGCGCAAAAGGCGAGCATTACCCTTATGCCGTGTTGCAACCCATGGCGCTGGAATCCAGAAGCTGTCAGTACGAACCGGAAATGCCGGACGACCCGCGTTGCGAACACACCCTCAATCTCAAATGGGACGAATTCGGCGCTCCGCTGCATGCTTGCGTCATCCATTACGCGCGACGCGAAACCGACGGCGCTCCGCCCTTTGACGATGAACATGAACAACGATACTGGGAGGACGCCCAAGATGATGCCCAGCAGTGCTGGTATGTGACCGAGTCGAAAGCCGAATACAACCATGTGTACGACGAAACGACCTGGAAACCGGGGACGTCCTTTCGACTGGGGCTGCCGTATCGGGAACGCAGTAATGCACTGGTGCTGGAAAAGTCGAAGCTGAGTATCAAGGACATCCACCATACGAAGGTTCTCGAATGGAGCGAGGACGGTGGTGAATGGTCAAAACTATCGGTGCTCGCCGGGATGTCCATGCAGTTCTACATTGATCCCGCTACCAATCAGGTCATGGAAAAGGGCACGGCAACCGTGCATGCGCTGCCAGGCTACGTGGAAATCGCCGAACTGGATGCCAAGGCCTTGAGCGCTTACGACAAGCTCAAGGATGAAAATGGCGACATGCCCTTCGATCTCCACGACAAGCTTGTATCCGTGGGTTACCACAAGATGGATTGGTTCCTGCCCGACGTTTCATCGCCCGTCGACAAGAATCCTCCCGACGCGAAGGACTACCTGTGGTCCGTGCACCGTGGTTTTGCGCACTATCTTGGGCTGGAAGGTTTCTACAACGTCGATTACTTCCAGCAGACCCAAAGCCACGGCATCACCAAAGTCACCTATGACGCTCACTGGTGCCTGCACACGGCCATCGAACTGCCTGACCGTTGTATCACCCAGACCCTGAACACCGACTACTGCACGTTTCTGCCTGCCGCCATCCAGGACCCTAATCAGAATACCCAGGAAGCCTGCTACAACGCCTTCGGCGAAGTGCTGGTCACCAGTTTTTATGGCACCGAACTGGGTTTGAAGGTCGGCTTCGATTCGCTGAAAGACTATGCACGCCCTGACGACCGCAGCCCGGGCCATGCGATTAAGAATGCCGATGACGCCATCGGCAATTACGCCATGGCCATGTTCAGCGATGCTTTCAGCTGGATGGGTCGGGTCCCGGAAGCCGAACCTCCGACAGCAGAATGGCTGACCTGGGCCAGGGCAGAAGGCTTTGTGTTACCCAGTGGCCACCTCTGTGACCGAGCCCGGCAGCACCTGCTGGAACTCCAAGACCCGAACCAGAACGAAAAGCTTCTTCAGCGATATATCGACGAGGCTCATCGACAGCCGGTTCACGTCGCGATCTTGCAGGCGGACCGTTATCCAGGCGATCCCGACGTGAAGATCCGCATCGTCGTCACCCACCAGGATGGCTTCGCTCGAGTCTTGCAGACCAAGCAGGAAGTCGAGCCCGGCAAGGCCTGGGTGGTGAATGACGACGGCACGTTGAAACTGAAGGACGATGGCACCCCGGAGGAAGCCGAGGCCACGCGGCGCTGGCGAGTCAGCGAACCGGTCGAATACAACAACAAGGGCGAGAAGGTGCGAATCTACAGGCCGTACTTCGCTGACTGGTGGGGATACATCAACGATCAGTCGATGCGCGTTCACGCCTTTCACGACCAGCAACTCTACGATGCTGCCGGCCGGCCGACGCACACCATCCTTGCGAAAAAAATGCCGCAGGGCCCCAACTCGGAACTCCTGCCGTTGCGTCGGGAACAGCGCTACCGTTGCTGGTACACCATCGAGTTCGATGAAAACGATCTATTTAATCAGCCGCCCTCCCCGACAACGCGCAATGGCTGGACGCTGCATTGATCTCAGGCGTTCATTCGCAGACTCCGCACGTTGGCGTCATCGACAACCGTGGCCTGTCAGTCCGTCAGGTCGCGTACTGGCGGCGGGACGCTGCTGAACTCAATCCCGTTGCGCTGGTGACGGCTCAGCAACATGACGTCGCCGGCCGCTTGGTGGCGCAACGGGATCCGCGCTTCCTCGCGCCGGGGTCCCGTCCGAACGTGGCCATGGTTTACAGCTTGTCTGGCGCTACGCTGTGCACTGAAAGTCGCGACGCCGGATGGCGTCTGGGGTTACCCGACGGGACCGGGCAAATGCGCGAGCACTGGGATGGCCGAGGCAGCCATTGGCAGAATGAGTACGACGTCCAGCAACGGCTGACCGCAGTTCATGAACACATGCAGGGCTCGACCGTACGTACCGTTGAACGCCTGACCTACGCCGACAACACGGACGAATTCGCCGAGCGCAATCAGTGTGGGCAGCTGATCCGCCACGATGATCGAGCCGGTGTTGTCTGGCTCGACCAGCAGGCGCTCGGCGGCGGCGTCATCCGCCAACGCCGGCGATTTTTACCGGATCAGGCTGAAGTCCTTCCCCACTGGCCCGTGGTCGAAGCCGAACGCGACGCGCTGCTGCAACCCGGCGCGGACTACATCACCGCGAGCCGTTTCGGACCGTTGGGGCAAGTACTTGAGCAAACCGATGCCGGTGGTCATCGACAACACTTCTACCTTGATCGCGCTGGGCAACTGCAACGCATTGACCTGATCCTCGCCTCTCAAGGCCTGAAACCGCTGTTGAAAGCGGCGAGCTACAACGCCGAAGGCCAGTTGCTGACGCAGGTGACCGGCAACGACGTCACCAGCAGCGCGACCTACGAGGCGGCGAGCGGCCGGTTGAAACGTTTGACCGCTACCACCCTGGAAAGTGTTCGCCTGCAGGATCTGCGCTATGAGTACGACCCGGTCGGCAACATCCTGCGACTACTGGACCACACCCAACCCGTCACGTTTTTCGCCAACCAGCGTGTAGAGGCAGCAAACACTTTTTCCTACGACAGCCTTTACCAACTCATCTGCGCCACAGGTCGTGAGACCGCCAATGCCGGTCAGAACCCCGGTTTGCCGGAACTCATCATTCCCGGTCCCATCGACCCTGACCGGCTACTCAACTACACCGAGCATTACGAGTACGACGCGGTCGGCAACCGCACCCGGTTGCGCCATGTCAGCGATAAAAACCCGTTCAGGCAACAGCTGCGCGTCGATCCGCAGAGCAACCGCGCCTTGCCCTGGAACGAGGGTGATGACGAGCCGGATTATCGGCGCGACTTCGATGCAAACGGCAATCTGCAACGGCTGGTTCCCGGTGCTCGACCGATGACTTGGGATGCGCTGAACCAGCTACAAAGCGTGACCACCGTTCGCCGCCCGACAGCCGTCGATGATGCTGAGTGGTATCGCTACGATGCTGGCGGTGAACGGGTGGTTAAATTCAGTACCCAGCAGGCCCGTGCCGTAGCTCATCGACGTGTCGTTCATTACCTTCCGGGGCTGGAAGTGCGTACAACCGATGACGATGAAGAGTTGCAGGTCATCTGCGTTGCACTGGCTCGTGGCAGCGTGCGGTGCCTGCATTGGGTCAAGGGCAAACCCGTTGATATCGATGCTGATCAATTGCGATACAGCGTCGACGATCATGTGGGGTCTTGCAGTCTGGAACTGGATAAAGACGCGGGTGTGATCAGTCATGAAGGCTGCTACCCATTTGGCGGTACAGCCTGGTGGGCGGCCCGTTCGCGTGTTGATGCCGACTACAAGACCGTTCGGTATTCGGGTAAAGAGCGGGATGCTTGTGGGCTTTATTACTATGGGTTTCGGTATTACGCGCCGTGGCTGGGGCGGTGGGTGAGTCCGGATCCGGCCGGCTCGATTGACGGCCTGAATTTTTATCGGTTTTGTGGAAACAACCCGATCTGCAGGATCGATCCTGATGGGCGTATGTGGCAGCCGTACGATGATGAATTTCTGGATGAGTTTGTAATCGTCGAACCGGATCTGAGGGCTGCGTTTGGCCTGCCGCCGATCGTACAGTCTGCTTCAGAACAAGACGATGATGAGTTAATGGACTACCAGGATTCACCCACCGCGTCACTGGGTAGTAACTCGCCAGAGGAAGCCGCTCCAGAGTCTCCAGGCTCCCCGGAAAGCACGGCTCCGGAGACGGCGGAGCAACATACCGTTCTTGACATACTGAACAACGGCACCGACCCCGATCAGCAGCCTTACCGTTTAAACAATAGAAACTTGCTGGTCAGAGATGATTTTGGCGGAAAGGTCTATCGGGTGAGCCGGCGCCCACCCAATGAAATAGAACTGAATGGGTTCAACCCCTCGCATGATTTCACTGCAATTCCAAACATGCTCGAAAAACTCAGTCGCGAACATGACCAGGAGGCGTTGATTGTGTCAGAGGCTCTTGAAGGTGTGATGTTCTATGCAATACAAGGAGGCGGTGATTACTATTTTTATGAACTTGATGCTACCGGTGTGAGCGGAGTTTCCTTACTTGAAAACCTGGTTTTGAATAATCAGGGAATGCTCGAACACCTTGGTCAAACCACAGACGTCAGTCCATCCAATCAAACCGGATTGGCCAACGGTATGCATGAGGCGCATTTAAACTACGATGAATTGATGAATCATGCGGTACCCATTCGTTCGCTTGGACTGCTTAGCAATGAAATGGCACATTTTCGAAACACTTTGAACCGCTAACTCATCATTGATCAAATGCAGCAGCTCAACTTGCGATGACTGCTCGTTCAAGACAGCCCACATGCTATCTTGCGCGTCCTATCACCAGTCCGACTCGCGCTCCATGATTCCGATTTCCCGAACCCTGCGCCTGACGCTCTACACCTTCATCATCCTCGCCGGCGCGGCCCTCGCAGCCACCCTGGCCATGCGTCACGCCGAGCGTCAGGCCCTGGTGGAAGACGCTGCCCGCGCCAATCAGCAACTGGGTTTGTATGCCACCTCCCTGCACACCCTGATCGAACGCTACCGTGCCCTGCCCGCCGTGTTGGCGCTGGACCCGGAGTTGCGTTCAGCGCTCAAAGGTTCGGTGAGCCCCGAGCAACAGGATGCGTTGAATCGCAAACTGGAAAAAATCAACGGCGCTGCCGAGTCCTCGACCCTGGAACTGCTCGATCACACCGGCCTCGCCGTGGCGGCGAGCAACTGGCGTTTACCCAGCAGCTACGTCGGCCACAACTACGGTTTCGTCCCTACTTCAGCCAGACCCGCACCCAGGGCACCGGGCGCTTTTATGCAGTGGGCGTGACCAGCGGGATTCCCGGTTACTTCCTGTCCAGCGCCGTGACCGATGACGATGGCCGGTTTCTCGGGGCGATGGTGGTGAAGCTCGAGTTTCCGGAACTGGAACGCGAATGGCGTCAGGGCAGCGATACGCTGCTGGTCAGCGATGCACGCGGAATCATCTTTATCGCCAATCAGCCGGGCTGGCGCTATCGCCAATTGAAACCGCTGAGCGACAGCGATCACGCCGAGCTCAAGGCCACCCGCCAATACGACAAGCAACCCCTGACGCTGCTGGATTATCAATCGCTGCGCCGCTTCGACGACAACAGTGAGCTGGCGCGGGTCGATGGCCCGGACGGCAAAACGGATTACCTGTGGGAATCCCTGCCGCTGACCACCGAAGGCTGGACGCTGCACCTGCTGCGCCGCCCGCAGGTGGCGTTCGAAGACAGCCGCAACGCCGCACTCGCCGCCGCCGGGCTGTGGCTGACGCTGGTGTTCCTGCTGCTGTTCCTCAACCAGCGCTGGCGTCTGGCGAAAATGCGCCAGCGCAGTCGAGAGGAACTCGAACAACTGGTGGAAGAACGCACTCGCGATTTACGCACGGCGCAGGACGGTCTGGTGCAATCGGCCAAACTCGCGGCCCTCGGCCAGATGTCGGCGGCCCTGGCTCATGAAATCAATCAACCGTTGACCGCCCAGCGCATGCAGCTCGCGACCCTGCGCCTGCTGCTCGATCACGGCCGGGTCGATGACGCCTACAAGGCACTGAAACCGGTGGACGACATGCTGACGCGCATGGCCGCCCTCACCGGCCACCTGAAAACCTTCGCCCGCAAAAGCCCCAGCGGCTTGCGTGAACGCCTGGACCTGGCGGCGGTGGTGGACCAATCGCTTGAGCTGCTCGACACTCGCCTGCGCGATGAACAGGTCAGCACGGTGCTGCACCTGACGCGCCCGGCGTGGGTGCGCGGCGATGCGATTCGTCTGGAACAGGTGCTGATCAATCTGCTGCGCAATGCGCTGGACGCGATGCAGGACAAACCCTGCAAACGCCTGGAAATCCGCCTCGAAGCCGACGAACAACTGTGGCGCCTGAGCGTCATCGACAACGGCAGTGGCATCGCCGAAGAAAACCTGTCGAAGGTGTTCGACCCGTTTTTCACCACCAAACCGGTGGGCGATGGCCTGGGCATCGGTCTGGCCGTATCCTTTGCCATTGTTCACGAATCGGGCGGACGCCTGAGCGCCAATAATCACGATAACGGCGCGGTGTTCACACTCACCCTGCCCATCGACCCGGAGGCGCCTGACGCATGCTGAATTCAGTGATGGTGGTCGACGACGAAAGCAGCATCCGCAGCGCCGTCGAACAATGGCTGAGCCTGTCGGGTTTCGAGGTGCAACTGTTCAGCCGCGCCGATGAATGCCTGGCGCAACTGCCAGCGCATTACCCCGGCGTGATCCTCAGCGACGTGCGCATGCCCGGCATGACCGGGCTGGAACTGCTGGCCGAAGTGCAGCGCCGCGATGCCGACTTGCCGGTGATTCTGCTGACCGGCCATGGCGACGTGCCGATGGCCGTCGATGCCATGCGCGATGGCGCTTACGATTTCCTCGAAAAACCCTTTAGCCCGGAAACCCTGCTGGGCAGCCTGCGCCGTGCGCTGGACAAGCGCCGGTTGGTGCTGGAAAACCGCGCCTTGCACGAACAGGCCGACAACCGCGCCAAACTCGATGCCACGTTGCTGGGTGTGTCCCGTGGTTTGCAGACGCTGCGTCGGCAAGTGCTGGACCTGGCGGCGTTACCGGTCAACGTGTTGATCCGTGGTGAAACAGGCAGCGGCAAAGAGCTGGTTGCCCGTTGCCTGCACGACTTCGGGCCGCGTGCCGGCAAGCCGTTTGTCGCGCTCAACTGTGCGGCGATTCCTGAGCAATTGTTCGAGGCCGAGCTGTTCGGTCACGAGAGCGGCGCGTTCACCGGCGCTCAGGGCAAACGCATCGGCAAGCTCGAATACGCCGATGGCGGCACGCTGTTTCTCGATGAAATCGAAAGCATGCCACTGGCCCAGCAGGTGAAATTGCTGAGGGTGTTGCAGGAGCAGAAGCTGGAGCGGCTGGGTTCCAACCAGAGCATTCGTGTGGACTTGCGGATCATCGCTGCGACCAAACCTGATCTGCTGGATGAGGCGCGGGCCGGGCGGTTTCGCGAGGATCTGGCCTATCGGCTGAACGTCGCCGAGTTGCGCTTGCCGCCGTTGCGTGAGCGCCGCGAAGACATTCCGCTGTTGTTCGAGTCGTTTGCGCACAGCGCCGCCGAACGATTGGGGCGCACATTCCCGCCGCTGAGCGGCCCGCAGTTGAGCCATTTGCTGAGCCACGACTGGCCGGGCAATGTGCGCGAACTGGCGAACGTGGCCGAGCGGCAGGTGTTGGGGCTGGGTGAGCCCGCACTCGCAGGCGTCGACCCGGGGCAATCGCTGGCGGCGCAGCAGGAAGCGTTTGAAGCGCATTGCCTGCGCGCTGCGCTGACCCGGCACAAGGGCGATGTGAAGGCGGTGCTTGAAGAGCTGCAACTGCCGCGTCGGACCTTTAATGAAAAGATGCAGCGGCATGGGCTGACGCGGGAAATGTTTTTGTAGTGTCTGGACGGGCCCCTTCGCGGGCAAGCCCGCTCCCACAGGGTTCGGCGTCGTACGTAAATTTGTGTACGACACTGACCACGGTGGGAGCGGGCTTGCCCGCGAAGAGGCCCGTACCAACAAGACAAATCCACAGGTCCGATCAGCGACTTTCCGCTCACGATCGCGCTTCAATCAGCGGATTTCCGCTCACTCAAACCTCTAAACCCCTCTAAACCGGCCCTCCTCCCCTTGGCACAGCTCCTGCTATAGCCCACGCAGGCTGCGTTTCAACGCGCTCCACAAAAACAATTAAACGAAGGATCCTTCAATGGATAACTCCAACGCCCTGCCCCTTGGGTCGGCTGCCGTGCCGCCTAAAGAAAGAACCACCGCCAGTCGCATCAAATCGATTTTCAGCGGCTCGGTCGGCAACATGGTCGAGTGGTACGACTGGTACGTCTACGCCGCCTTCTCCCTGTACTTCGCCAAAGCGTTTTTCCCCAAAGGCGACACCACCGCACAACTGCTGAACACCGCTGCGATCTTCGCCGTGGGCTTCCTGATGCGCCCGATCGGTGGCTGGCTGATGGGCCTCTACGCCGACAAGGCCGGTCGCAAACGCGCGTTGATGGCCTCGGTGTACCTGATGTGCTTCGGCTCGCTGCTGATCGCCCTGAGCCCGGGTTATGAAACCATCGGCATCGGCGCGCCGATCCTGCTGGTGTTCGCCCGCCTGCTGCAGGGCCTGTCGGTCGGCGGCGAGTACGGCACCTCGGCGACTTACCTCAGCGAGATGGCGACCAAGGAACGTCGCGGTTTCTATTCCAGCTTCCAGTACGTGACCCTGATTTCCGGCCAGCTCATAGCCTTGGCCGTGCTGATCGTGTTGCAACAAGTGCTGACCACCGAAGAGCTGTACGCCTGGGGCTGGCGCATCCCGTTCGCCATCGGCGCGCTGTGTGCCGTAGTCGCGCTCTACCTGCGTCGTGGCATGGAAGAAACCGAGTCGTTCACCAAGAAAGAGAAGGCCAAGGAAAGCGCGATGCGCACCTTGATGCGCCATCCCAAGGAACTGATGACCGTGGTTGGCCTGACCATGGGCGGCACCCTGGCGTTCTACACCTACACCACGTACATGCAGAAATACCTGGTGAACACCGTCGGCATGAGCATCTCCGACTCCACCACTATTTCCGCTGCCACGCTGTTCCTGTTCATGTGCCTGCAACCGATCATCGGCGGGCTGTCGGACAAGGTCGGTCGTCGGCCGATCCTGATTGCCTTCGGCATCCTCGGCACGCTGTTCACCGTGCCGATCCTCACCACCTTGCACACCATCCAGTCTTGGTGGGGTGCGTTCTTCCTGATCATGGCGGCGCTGATCATCGTCAGCGGTTACACCTCGATCAACGCGGTGGTGAAAGCCGAGCTGTTCCCGACCGAAATCCGTGCGCTGGGCGTTGGCCTGCCGTATGCGCTGACCGTGTCGATCTTCGGCGGCACCGCTGAATACATCGCGCTGTGGTTCAAGAGCATCGGCATGGAAACCGGTTACTACTGGTATGTCACCGCGTGCATTGCCGTGTCGTTGCTGGTGTACATCACCATGAAAGACACCCGCAAGCATTCGCGGATCGAGACGGACTGATTCGGCTCGCGCAATAAAAACAGGGGCAGACCTTCGCAGGTCTGCCCCTTTTTCATTGAAGAAACACAACCCCCTGTAGGAGCCGCCCGCAGCAAGCCGGCTCCTACAGGGGATTGCGTGCGCTGGAAATTATGAGTTCATCCTTGCACTATGAACGCCACACCAACAGGAATCCCTTCATGCCCGACGACATCCACTTCTACGAACCCGCCAACGGCCACGGCCTGCCCCATGACCCGTTCAACGCCATCGTCGGCCCGCGCCCCATCGGCTGGATTTCTTCGCAGGATGCCAACGGACGCCTGAACCTGGCGCCGTACAGTTTCTTCAACGCCTTCAACTACATTCCACCGATCATCGGGTTTTCCAGCGTCGGGCGTAAAGACAGCCTGAACAATATCGAACAGACCGGCGAGTTCGCCTGGAACCTGGCGACCCGGCCACTGGCCGAGCAGATGAACCAGAGCTGCGCGATGGTCGGGCCGCAGGTCAATGAGTTCGAGTTGTCCGGGCTGACGCCTGTGGCGTCGAAGGTCATTCAGGTGCCACGGGTGGCCGAAAGCCCAGTGTCCTTCGAGTGCAAGGTCACGCAGATCATCCAGTTGCAGCGCGCCGACGGCAATGTGGTGCCGAGCTGGCTGATTCTTGGCGAAGTGGTGGCCGTGCACATTGCCAAATGGCTGCTGAAGGACGGCGTGTACGACACCGCCGCGGCAGAACCGATTCTGCGCGGTGGCGGGCCCGCGGATTATTTTCAGCTGGGGCCTGAGGCCTTGTTCAAGATGTTCCGCCCGGGGGCGGTCAAGTAATTACCAGAGCAGGTCGGTGTCTTCTTTGACGTCTTTAAGGCGGGTCAACTCTTTGGCGGCAGCCAGATCGGCTTCATTGGCTGTCTTGAAGATTTGCCCTGCAAGCACTTTGTGAAAGCGCGGTGTCCCTGAACCACCCAGGGCTTTGACGGCAATCGCGGCGTGGTAGCCACCCTCGCACGGTACTACAGCGGAAACAGCTTCGAAATGTTCAAAGGCTTTGCGTGCCATGTCGCGGATCCTGGCTGATGGAAAGTCGAGCCATTAAACCCTCAACCCGCCATTTTGTGTACCCAGGACTGGGTCTGGCCCAGCGCCTGGACGGCCGACACCTCTTTGAAGGTATGAAAATCGAGGCTGTTGACCACCAGCTCCTGCACCAGCTCGGCGAAAATCTCCATCGCCGGCGTGCTGAAATAGGCCGTCATGGCTTGCTGATGGGTCCAGAAACCCGACACCAGCCACAACTCCGGATCGCATTGCGAATGCTGCAGGGAAAAACTCAGGCAGCCTGGCGCAGTGCGCGACGGTTCGATCAAGGCGCTGAGGCGCGCACCGAGTTCCGCCGAACGCCCGGCGCGGGCGCGGACAAAGGCCATATGACTGACGGGGATCTGCGTAGACATGTTCAACCCTCCCAGGTACTCGAGTGGCAGCCGTGGGACGGGCTGCGACAGGATCCAAGGTTAAGCGTCGGCACGCTGCCCCGTTAGTCGATTCCTGCCGGCTTATTGCACAATCCTGCGAAGCTGCCTTCAGCACCTGTAACAATGTGTAAAACCTGTTACGGGGCTGAAACACGAGGTTCGAGCAAGTTTTCCCTGCGTTAAACAGTCAGAGCCACCCGCCGGCGTAACCCCGTGCAGAATCAGGCAAGCTTTTCGCAGGATGTGTCTACCGCTGCGCCTTGCACAAATTTAAGCTCAGCTCATTCCCACTGCTTCGCCGAGGATGCTCTGCATGTCGTCGCTCGATCACTTTCAAGCCCCGCTGGACGCCGACATGGAGAAGCAGCGCGCGGAACTGGCGGCCATCATCCGTCGCAACACCACGGAAGATGGCAATTATGCGACCGCCGTCGGCTCTCTGTTTCTGGGCAAACACAGCAAGTCCCATGACTTCGCCCCGGTACTGGCGCAACCGGCGTTGTGCATCATGGCGCAGGGGCGCAAAGAGGTCAGGCTGGCCGACGAATTCTTCAATTACGATCCGCTGAACTACCTGGTGGTGTCGGTCTCCATGCCCCTGAGCGGGCGAATTGTGAATGTCACGTCTGAAGAACCGATCCTCTCGGTCCGGCTGGACATCGACCCGGCGGAAATCACCGCGCTGATTGCCGACGCCGGTCCGCTTGGGGTGCCGACCCGCCCCACCGGTCGCGGTTTGTATGTCGAACGGATCGACACGGCGATGCTCGACGCGGTGCTGCGCCTGGCGCGATTACTGGACACACCGAAAGACATCGCCATGCTCGCGCCGTTGATTCGTCGGGAGATTCTCTATCGGTTGTTGCGCAGTCAGCAGGGCTATCGGTTGTACGAAATTGCCATCGCCAACAGCCAGAGCCACCGCATCAGCCAGGCCATCAAATGGCTCAACGGCAATTACGAGCAACCGCTGCGCATTGATGAATTGGCGAAGGAAGTGAATTTGAGCGTCTCGACGCTGCATCACCGGTTCAAGGCCATGACGGCGATGAGTCCGTTGCAGTATCAGAAACAGTTGCGGTTGCAGGAAGCGCGTCGGTTGATGCTGGCGGAAGGACTGGAAGCGTCGGCGGCAGGTTATCGGGTGGGGTATGAAAGCCCGTCGCAGTTCAGCCGGGAGTACAGCCGGTTGTTCGGGGCACCGCCGTTGCGGGATTTGGCGCGGTTGCGGTTGACCGTTTGATCTGATTGTTGCGGTGTTGCGACTGGCCTCTTCGCGAGCAAGCCCGCTCCCACATTCGACCGAGTTCTTCCATGAGAATGCGGTCGAATGTGGGAGTGGCGGTGCGACGATTCGACTTGCTCGCGAAGAGGCCAGTAAGGCCAACATCAAATCCGGATCAGGCACCGAGCACTCGGCAAGCCTCCGCCGGCAACGTCACCGACACCGGATTGCCAATGCTCAACCCAAATCCCTGACACGGCGTGCTCAGCGCCGTAAACGACACGCCCGAACACTCCACGGTCGTCTCGATCGTCGCACCGATATCGCGCACGAACGTCACCTTGCCCAGCAACCGATTCCCCGCCGTCGCCTGCGGGTGCGACAGTTGCAGGTCTTCAGGGCGGATCAGCATTTTCACTTTTTCGCCGACCACGATGCTGCTGCAGATCGGCACTTCCAGCGAATCGCCACCGGGCAGGCCCACCTTGCCGTTGCCCAGCGCCGTGGCCGGGAAAATGTTGCCCGAGCCGATGAAGTCCGCGACGAATTCGTTGGCCGGATGACGATAAATCTCGATCGGCGTGCCGACCTGCTGCACGCGATGCTCCCCCAGCACCACGACGATATCGGCCATGGTCATGGCCTCGCGCTGGTCGTGGGTCACCATGATGGTGGTGATGTTCAGGCGCTGTTGCAGTTGACGGATTTCCACCTGCATCGACTCACGCAGCTTGGCGTCCAGCGCCGACAGCGGTTCATCCAGCAGAAGGATTTTCGGGTGGTTGGCAATCGCCCGGGCAATCGCCACGCGCTGACGTTGGCCGCCCGACAGTTTCGCCACCGGGCGATCAATCATTTCCTTTAACTGAATCAGTTCCAGCAGCTCCACCACCCGCTTCTGCTGATCAGCCTTGCTGACCCCACGCAGTTTCAGCGGATAAGCGATGTTCTCCCCCACGGTCATGTGCGGGAACAGCGCCAGGGATTGAAACACCATGCCGAAATTGCGCTGATGCGCCGGCGTGTGGCCGATGTCTTCACCGTCCAGGCGAATCTCGCCGCCGGTCAGGGTTTCGAGCCCGGCGATCATCCGCAGCAACGTGGTTTTGCCGCAACCCGACGGGCCGAGAAAACACACCAGTTTGCCTTCCGGCAAATGCAGGTTCACATCCTTTACCGCGCAGGCCGAGCCGTAGTGTTTCTCGACGTTTTCCAGAATCAGACCAGACATATGAATCACCTCAAGAATCAGAACGAAACGCCACCTTCACCGACCAGCTTCTCCAGCGCCCAGATCAGGACGAAGTCGATCAGCACGATCAGCACGGCAAACGAAAATACGGTGGGGTCGAGCGAAGACACGGTGCGGCTGTACATCCAGATCGGCACGGTCATCACGTCGATGGTGTAGAGAAAATAGGTCACGGTGAATTCGTTGAACGAGACGATGAACGCCAGCAGCATCCCCGCCAGAATCCCCGATTTCATCAACGGCACCACCACATCGACAATCGCCCGTAGCGGTGAAGCGCCGAGCATTTGCGCGGCCTCTTCGACTTCGCTGCCGATGGAAAGCATCGCCGCCGTGCAGTTTTTCACCACAAAGGGCAGCGCCAGAATCACGTGGGCAATCACCAGCCGCGAGGTGGTCATCTGGAACGGCAGGCTGTCGAACACCAGCAACAAAGCCAGGCCCAACACCACCATCGGAAACACCAGAGGCAGCGACATCAATTGCAACGCCACGGCTTTGCCACGGAACTCGCAACGGGTCAGCGCGTAGGCCGCCGGCACCGCGATGATCGTGGCGAAGACCATGGTCAGGCACGCCACCATCAGGCTGGTGGTCATGGCTTTGCCGAGGCTCAGCACATCGCTGGAGTCCGGCGAGACAAAGGTGTGCCAGGCGGCCTTGTACCATTGCAGGCTGTAGCTGCTCGGCGGGAAGTCGAGGTTCGACGCGCCGCTGAACGACATGACGATCATGGTCAGGATCGGCAGCACCGCCAACAGCAGAATGAAACCCGAGAGAATGCCGGCGAACTTGCCGGTATCGCCCGGCAACAGTGAATGACGCTTCTTGATCACTGCGCTCATTGCGAAGCCTCCAGCATGCGGCGACGACGGCCGGTGATGTATTCGGACAAGGTCATGATCGCGAGCGTGGTGACGATCAGCACCACACCGGCGGCGGACGCGGCGGGCCAGTTCATCAGCGGGGCAATCTGATCATGGACCATCACCGCCAGCATCGGCACGCGCCGGCCACCGAGCAGCAAAGGCACCACGAAACTGCTGGCGTTGTAGGCGAATACCAACGTCGCACCGGTAATGATCCCCGGAAAACTCATCGGCAACACCACCTGACGGAACACCTGCAAACGACTGGCGCCCAGCGTGGCGGCGGCCTCTTCGTAGGTACGGGCGACGCCGCGCATGGCGCTGGCAATCGGCAACACGGCTAGCGGGAACGCGGTTTGCACCAGGCCCATCAGCACGCCGTTCTGGTTGTACAGCAGCATGATCGGGCGCTTGATCAGACCCAGGCCCATCAGCGCTTGGTTGAGCATCCCGCCCGGGCCGAGAATCACCAGCCAGCCGTAGCTTTGCAGCAGCAGGTTGACCAGCAATGGCAACAGCACGGCGGCGAGGAAGATCCGGCGCACGAACGGTGAGGTCAGGCGCGACATGGTGTAGGCCACCGGGATCGCCAGCACCACGGCGATCACTGCGCTGATCAGCGCCAGGCGCAAGGTCAGCAGCAAGGATTTGAGGTAATACGGTTCCAGCAACTGTGCATAGCTGGCCAGGCTGAACCCGGTCCATTCCGCACCTTTGGTGCCCACGCTCATGCGCAGCACCAGCAGACTGGCGGCAATCAGCACGCCCAGAAACAGCATCGACGGCGAAAGGAAAAACCAGGCGCGAGTCGTCGGCGAAACACCCCGGTGGGCGCGCGCCGGAGCGGTAACGACCGGATGAGTCAGAGGTTGGTGTTCCATAGCAAGGGTCTCGTCAATGGAAGATCAGGAATATCTCGCGCCTGGCACCTGTAGGAGCTGCCGAAGGCTGCGATCTTTTGATCTTTTCAATACCGCCGAAGAACAGGATCAAAAGATCGCAGCCTTCGGCAGCTCCTACGGATCAGGAAGAAAAGATTTCCGTGTAACGACGAATCCATTGGTCATGCACAGAGGCCAGGAAGGCGTTGTCGTGCATGATCGCTTTCTCGGCAATCTGCTCAGGCGTGAGGATGTACGGGCTCTTGCGCGCTTCGGCGGAGATGATCGCCTTGGCGTTGACCGGGCCGTTGTAGATGTCTTCAGCCATCTTGCCCTGCACCAGCGGGTCCAGAGAGTGGTTGATGAAGGCGTAGGTCATGTCGGTATCGCCCGGACGATTCTTCGGCATCACCGACAACATCAGGTCGGTGTAGAAACCTTCCTTCATGCCGAATGTGGCACCCAGGCCGTAGGCCGGATCGCGGATCTGTTTCGGGAAGAACGCCGGGGCATACAGGCCGCCCATGTCCAGGGAGCCGGTGCGGAACAGCTCGGCGATCTGGTTCGGGTTTTCACCCAGGGTCACCACACGATCTTTCAGCTCGGCGAGTTTCTTGAAGCCTGGCTCGATGTTGTGTTCGTCACCACCGGCCAGTTTGGCGGCGATGATGATCAGGTCCATGGCCTCGGTCCAGTTCGGTGGCGGCAGGAAGATGTTCGGCGACAGCTCCGCGTCCCACAGGGCGGCGTAACTGTCCGGCGCTTCCTTGATAGTGCGGGTGCTGTAGACGAGGCTGTTGCACCACAGCAGGTAACCGATGCCGTGACCATTGGCGCCAGTGCGGTATTTCTCCGGCACGTCGACCAGGTTGGGAATGCGGTTGAGATCGGGTTTTTCCAGCAGGTTGGCGGCGGCCAGACCTTCGGCACCGACACCGGCCAACGTGATGATGTCGTACTGTGGACGATCACCGGCGGCCTTCAGTTTGGCGACCATTTCCGAGGTACTGCCGGTGCGGTCAGCGATGACCTTGCAGCCGTACTTGTCTTCAAAGGTCGCCGCGATGTTGCGCAGCGCTGCCAGCCCGGTGTCATCGGACCAGGTCAGCAAGCGCAGGGTCTTGCCCTGGAAACGGGTGTCGCTGGCGTTGGCCTTGACGAAGGGCAAGCTCATGGCCGCCGCTGCCACCGAGGCCACGCCCACGGTTTTGATAAATTGACGTCTGTTCAGATCATGCTCGCCCATTACGGACTCCCTTTGTTTTTGTAGGTATAAGGCAGGTCGAAACTGTTGCATCCGCGCGGCCGGATCAGCGTTATCCCTTGTATTTTCGGGGGCTTGGCTGAACCAGTGAGTTCATCCTGAGGTCGTGTAAAACACCTGACTATCGATAAAAATTCATTGAAGCCATGACGCCAGTGCATGCCTCGATACGAGGCATGCGCTCACCTTTTTCGTGCCGTCAGACCGCGCGAACCACGTGTTTTATTTCCTGGAAAGCCTGCAAGCCCCACGGCCCCAATTCGCGGCCGATGCTGCTCTGTTTGTAGCCACCCCAGGCGGTCTGCGGGAAGATCACTTGCGGCGCATTGATCCACACAAGTCCCGCCTGCAAAGCGTTGGCGACCCGATCTGCCGCCTCGGCGTCGCGCGTCACCACACTGGCCACCAGACCGAACTGGCTGTCGTTGGCCAGGGCAATCGCCTCGGCTTCAGAGGCAAAACTGCGCACGCAGATCACCGGGCCGAAAATCTCTTCACACCACAACGCACTGTCGAGGGGCACTTCGGTGAAAATCGTCGGCTGCAAAAAATATCCGCGGGTCAGATCTGCAGGACGATTGCCGCCGCAAATCAGTTTGGCGCCGGCACTCAAACCGCGATCGATGTGGCCGAGCACGCGTTGGTATTGCGCCTGATTGACCAGCGCGCCCATTTCCACGTTCGGGTCGAACGGGTCGGCGACGCGAATGGCTTCGGCGCGGGCCTTGAGGCGCAGGAGGAACTCGTCGGCCAGCTCATCGGCGACCAGCACACGGCTGGTGGCCGAACACATTTGCCCGGCGTTGAAGAAACCACCGCCGCAGGCCACTTCCACCGCCAATGCGATGTCGGCGTCCTTGAGCACCAGCAACGAAGATTTGCCACCCAGCTCGAGGCTCACGCCCTTCACGGTTTCGGCGGCGCGTTGCATCACTTGCACGCCGACTGCGTTGCTGCCGGTGAAAGAAATCTTGGCGATGCGCGGGTCTGCCGAGAGCGGCGCCCCCACTGCCAGGCCGGTGCCGCAGACCAGGTTGAACACGCCTTTCGGCAACCCGGCGTCGGCAATGATCGCCGCCAGTTCCAGCTCCGGCAGTGGCGTCACTTCGGAAGGTTTGAGCACCACGCAGCAACCGGCGGCCAGGGCCGGTGCGAGTTTCCAGGCGGTGGTCACCATAGGGAAATTCCACGGCACGATCAGGCCGACCACACCGCACGGCTCGCGGCGCACACGGGCGCTGAAGTCGTCGGTGGGCAGCTCGACGGCGCTGTCCTGTTTCGCATCGAGGCCTTCGGCCAGACCGGCGTAGTACTCGAACGTAGCGATCACGTCATCGACGTCAATGGCCGCTTCGAACAGCGGTTTTCCATTGTTGCTCGACTGCAACTGCATCAACTGCTCGCGACCGCCCTGCACGCCAGCGGCGATTTTGCGCAGGATCGCGCCACGCTCGGCACCGGTGGTTTGCGACCAGGCCTTGAAGGCTTCGGTCGCAGCCTTCACGGCTTGATCGACCGAGTGCGCATCGCCGCCATTCACGGTGGTCAACAGCGCTTCGGTGGCCGGGTTGATCACCCGCAGGTGTTCGCTGCCGGCGGACCATTTGCCGTTAATGAACAGACCATCGAGAGTGGTCGGTAAATTCGCAGAGAAATTCATTTCGACACCGCCTTCATCCACGACGTCTGATCGATTTCAATCAGGGTCGGGCCTTGGCGATCGGTGGCGCAGCGCAGCGCAGTGCGCAACTGATCAACGCCGTCGACCGCTTCAGCCGCGCAGCCCAGCGCCTTGGCGACACCGATGAAGTCCGGGGTGTAGATGTCTACGCCGACCGGTTCGATGGCTCGGTTGACCATGTATTTCTTGATCTCTTCGTAGCCCTGGTTATTCCACAGCAGGACGATCACCGGCGTGTGCGCTTCAACGGCGCTGGCCAGTTCCGGCAGGGTGAATTGCAGGCCGCCGTCACCGATCAGGCACACCACCGGAGGACGCGTGCCGTTTTCAACGCTGCCGCCAAGCCAGGCGCCAATCGCCGCCGGCAAGGCGTAACCGAGGGTGCCGTAGCCAGTAGACGAGTTGAACCAGCGGCGCGGGCGTTCCGGGTTGAAAGTCAGGTTGCCGGTGTACACCGGTTGGGTCGAATCGCCGACGAACACGGCGTCCGGCAATTCGTGCAGGACGGTTTCGAGGAAGCGGGTCTGGGCCAGGGTCGGGGCATCCCAAGTGGCGGCGAGGTCTTCGCGCAGACGTGCGGCACGGGCCTGGCCCCAATCGTTGCTGCGCTCGGCCAGCGACTTGTGCGACAGCGCGCTCAACAAGGCCTGGGCAGCATTGCGCGAATCGGCCACCAGGGCGACTTTCGGCGGGTAATTGCGCACGGTCTGGTCAGGGTCGATGTCCACGCGCAGCAGCACGCCGGGAATCTCGAAGCCACCGGCGAAGGTGACGTCGTAGTCGGTTTCTGCCAGTTCGGTGCCGATCGCCAGCACCACGTCGGCCTCGGCCACCAGGGCGCGGGTCGCGACCAGGCTTTGGGTCGAACCGATCAGCAACGGATGGCTGGATGCGAGCATGCCTTTGGCGTTGATGGTCAGCGCCACCGGCGCGTCGAGCAGTTCAGCCAGTTCAGTCAATTCAGCGGCGGCATCGATGGCACCGCCACCGGCAAGAATCAGTGGGCGCCTGGCGCCGGCGAGCAGGTCGGTCATGCGGCTGATCGCACTTGGCGAAGCACCGGCACGATCGATGTTGACCGGCAGGCTGGTGAGCAGGTCATCGGCTTCTTCGACCAGCACGTCCAGCGGAATTTCGATGTGCACCGGACGCGGGCGACCGGCCTGGAACAGGGCGAAAGCGCGGGCCAATACGCCCGGCAATTCGGACGCCGACATCAGGGTGTGGGAGAACGCTGCCACGCCACCGACCAATGCACTCTGGTTCGGCAGTTCATGGAGCTTGCCGCGACCGCCGCCCAACTGGTTGCGGGTCTGCACGCTGGAGATCACCAGCATCGGGATCGAATCGGCATAGGCCTGGCCCATGGCGGTGGTGATGTTGGTCATGCCCGGGCCAGTGATGATGAAGCACACACCCGGCTTACCGCTGGTGCGCGCATAACCGTCGGCCATGAAACCGGCGCCCTGTTCGTGACGCGGAGTAACGTGGTTGATGCTCGAACGGGCCAGCCCGCGATACAGCTCCACGGTATGAACCCCGGGAATGCCGAACACCTGCTCAACCCCGTAATCTTCGAGTAACTTGACCAATACTTCGCCACACGTCGCCATGTCTTTTGCCCTTTTTGTTCGTTTGAGACGCCGGGCCTGCGCAGTGTTTATGATGAATGGGCAGGTCCAGGGATGGCCTCATTGGAACGGGCGACACATAGCCGCAACAATGGATAAAAAGTCATACTAGCCATGTCCTCACGTCATACCTTGGATCTCAATGAAACGATTGCCTCCCCTGCCGGCGCTGCACACTTTTCTGATCACCGCGCAGTGCTGCAACTTCACCCGTGCGGCCGAACAGCTGTTCATCACCCAGGGCGCGGTGAGTCGACAGATCGCCGGGCTGGAAGAACATCTGGGTTATGAGCTGTTCATTCGCCAGGCTCGCGGGCTGGACCTGACGGCAGAAGGTCGGGAATGGCTGCCACGGGTGCAGCAGATTTTCGGCTTGATCGACGAGGCCGTGGAGCAGATCGGCGAGAAGCGCGAAACCCTGCAACTCAAAGCGCCGACCTGCGTGATGCGTTGGTTGTTACCGCGGCTTTTGCAGTGGCAACGGGAACGCCCGGATGTGCCGGTGGAGCTGACCACCACGGTCAAGCACGGTGTGGATTTCCACCGCGAGCAATTCGACGCGGCGGTGATGTATGGCGCGCCGCCGGACAGCGCGTTGACGTCTTATCTGCTGTTCGATGAGCAACTGACGCCGGTGTGTTCTCGGCCGATGCTGGATGGGCCGATGGCGTTGCAGACGCCGGCGGATCTGCAACAGCACTTGTTGCTGCACCCGACACGGGACGAGCGCGACTGGAATGCCTGGCTGAAAGCGGCGGATCTTCAATTGAGCAACGTCAGCAAAGGCCAGCATTTCGAAACCCTGGACCTGGCGATGTCGATGGCGTCCCAAGGAACCGGTGTGGCGATCGGCGATTGGTCATTGATTGGCGATGACCTGAGTGCCGGGCGGCTGGTCATGCCGTTTGAATTGAAGGTGAAAACGGGGTTGGCGTATTACCTGGTGTTCCCGGAGAAACCGGCGCCTTCGCCGAAGTTGCGCGAATTGATGGGGTGGTTGGTGGAGCAGGCTCAGAACCGCTGAAAAGCTCAAAAGCTTCGCGAGCAAGCCCGCTCCCACAATTGATCTGCGGTGTTCACATTTCTGTGTTCACAGGAGACCCAATGTGGGAGCGGGCTTGCTCGCGAATGGGTTCAAGCCGCGCAATCAATACCCGACTGTGAACCGCTGACGGGAATGCTTCGGCACTTCCACTTCATCCAGCAGCGCAATTGCATAGTCGGCGAAGGTAATCCAGCTGCGCCCTTCACTGCTCACCAGCAAATCATCCTTGCCGATCCGAAACGCCCCCGTGCGCTCACCTTCGACAAACTCCGCCGACGGCGACAAAAAGGTCCAGTCCAGTTCCTTTTCCTGACGCAGGTTTTCCAGGAATTGAGCGCCGGCACTGGCCTCGGTTTTGTACTCTTCAGGGAAGCCTTTACTGTCGATGACGCGAGTACCGTCCGGCAGCAACAGCGAACCGGCACCGCCCACTACCAACAAACGTTTCACCCCGGCCCGTTTCACCGGCCCGATGACGGCGCTGGCAGGAAGGGTCGTAAAGTGCGCGGCGCTGATCACCACGTCATGACCCGCAATTGCCGCTTGCAACGCTTGGGCATCGAGGGCGTCAACGTTCTTGCTGAGCACCCCGGCACGCTGGCCGATCTTCGAGGTATCGCGAGCGATGGCCGTCACGCTGTGACCGCGACGCAGGGCTTCTTCCAACAGCTGGCTACCGGCACGGCCGGTGGCACCGATGATTGCGATTTTGCTCATGATGTTCTCCAGTTGGATTGGGTGACTCAGTACAAATCCGGATGGTGAAAGGGCTTTTGTGGCAGGGGATTTATCCCCTCGCCACAGATAAGCTCACTGCCCACAGGCAATCCCGTTGCCACATAAACTCACTCACCCCACTTCATCTCACCCTTGGCGACTTTGGCGCTCAGTTCCAGCGAGCTTTCTTCGCCCAGGGTCGGGTAGCGTTTTTTCATCGCGGCAATCAACGCCGTAGAGTCTTTGGCCTTGGCGGTTTCCTGGTCGAAAGCCTTGATGTAATCGGCGGTGAACTGCACACCCGCGAGGGAACGCGCGCTCTTGCCCAGGTAGTGACCCGGCACGATGGTGGTCGGTTTCAGGGTTTCGATGCTGTGCAGCGTAGCCAGCCAATCGGCGTGGGACTGCGCGGTCTGGGTGTCGGCCATCCATACGTGAATGTTTTCCGCGACGACCACGCCACCGACCACGGCCTTGATCGACGGGATCCACACAAAGGTGCGATCCGGTTGCTTGCCCTCAAGCCCCACCACCTGCAACTTCTGTCCTTCGAGCATCAGGCTTTCACCCTCGAGCACACCTGGCACGATGGTTCGGGCCGGTACATCGGCACCCATTTTCGGCCCCCAGAACGCCAGTTTGCCGTCGACGGTTTTCTTGATGTGATCCACCGTCGGTTGCGAGGCGAGCACTTTGGCGTGGGGAAACGCAGCGGTCAGAGTGTCGAGGCCGAAGTAGTAATCCGGATCACCGTGACTGATGTAAATGGTGGTCAGCTGCTTGCCACTGGCGCGGATCTTTTCCACCACCTGCTGGGCCTGGGATTTGCCGAACTGCGCGTCCACCAGGATCGCGTCTTTCTCGCCGCTGACCAACACCGAGGTCACCGGGAAGATCGCCTTGTCGCCCGGGTTGTAGACATCCAGCGTCAACGTCGATGCCGCCGCGTGGGCCGCGAAGCCGAGGGTGGCCGTGGCCAGCAAAATGCGCTTGAGGGAAGTGAAACCGATCATCTGTTGCTCCGTGGGTTGTCGACGCTTTTTGTAGGAGCCGGCTTGCTGGCGATGATCGTTAACGATGACGCGTGCTTACCGGTTGAAGCGGGGTGCCTATACGTCCATCGAGAGCACGCTCGCTCCTACAGGAAAACAGAGCTTAGTTGCACGACTCAGTACAAAAAATGCGATGCTGGAACATAGTTTGTTTCTGAAATCGGGCAAATCATGGATCGTCTACAAGCAATGCGGGTGTTCGTCACGGTGGTCGACCTCGGCAGCCAGTCGGCCGCCGCCGATCACCTGGAGCTGTCACGGCCGGTGGTTTCGCGGTATCTGGCAGAACTGGAAGACTGGGTCGGCGCGCGCCTGATGCACCGCACCACGCGCAAATTGAGCCTGACCGCCGCCGGCAGCGAGATCCTGCCACGGTGTCGGCAGATGCTCGACCTGTCTTCGGACATGCAGGCTGCCGTCAGCGAGCCGGATGATGCGCCGCGCGGCCTGCTGCGGATCAGCGTCAGCACCTCGTTCGGCCAGGCACAATTGGCCGATGCCATGGCGGCCTACGTCAAGCGTTACCCCGGCGTCAGCATCGATCTGCAGATGCTCGACCGCACAGTAAACCTGGTGGATGAGCGCATCGACCTGGCGATTCGCACCAGCAATGACCTGGACCCGAACCTGATTGCGCGGCGGCTGACGGTCTGCCGCTCGGTGATCTGCGCCGCCCCTGCTTATCTGGACGAGCATCCGGCACCGACGCAGGTCGAAGACCTGAGCCAGCACAACTGCCTGACGCACTCTTATTTCGGCAAAAGCCTGTGGCATTTCGAGCAGGACGGCGAACCGGTCTCGGTGCCGGTGCAAGGCAACATCAGCGCCAATGAAGCCAGTACGCTGCTGCGCGCGACGATCGCCGGCGCCGGGGTGGCGATGCTGCCGACTTATCAGGCCGGCGTGCATATCCACAGTGGTGAACTGATCCGCCTGTTGCCCCAGGCCGAACCGCGCCGGATGAACATCTACGCGGTGTATGCCTCCCGCAAGCACATGCCCGCAGCACTGCGCAGCCTGCTGGACTTTCTGGTGCTCAGATTTCCGGAAACACCGGCGTGGGATGCAGGATTGTGAATACGCTCTTTTGTAGGAGCCGGCTTGCTGCGGGCGGCGTTCCGACGATGGACGTTAACGATAACGCATGCTTACTGGATAAACGCGGTGCCTGTGCGTCCATCGCCAGCAAGCCGGCTCCTACAAGGGCTCATCAGTGTTCTGAATGTCAGGTTACATGCGCAAGCGGCGTGACTGGCAACTCACTGCCGCTGACCTATGCTGAAAGTAGTACCGAAGGGTATTCGTTCAGAGGTCAACGCCATGAACATCAAAACAAGAAGATACCTCGCAATTTTCATCACCTGCGCGGCTACGCTGGCGCTCTATGGCACCGCGGCCTGGCGCGTCGAGCAGTTGCGGCAACTGCCCCGTGATTACGCGAGCTGTAACTTCGAGCGCTGCATCCCCCACAACGCGACTCTCAACGCCCTTCGGTAGCGGAGCGGATCAGGCTTCGTTGTCCTGATCGGCCTTCAAGCGGTCGCGAAAAGCCTTGGGCGAGATCCCCACCCGGCGTCGGAACAGGCGCGTGAAGTTGGTCGGATCGGAAAAACCCAACACGTCAGACATTTCGTAAATGGTCATGCTGGTGTAGGTCAGCAAACGCTTGGCCTCCAGCAATTGCCGCTCGTGCATGATCTGCAACGCCGGTTGTCCCGCCAGTTCACGGCACGTGCCGTTGAGGTGCGACACGGAAATCCCCAGCCGATGCGCCAGGTCCTCGACCTTGACGTGTTGGCGATACGTCTCTTCCACCAGTTGGATGAACCCGTTGAGGTATTCCCGCGCACGCTGCGGACGTTGACTCGCGGAGCGACGTTGAAGCGCCTGACGGCTGACCCACACCATGATCACGCTGACCAGCGAATGCATGAGCATTTCCCGGGCCGGTTGATGGCCGGTGTATTCGTTTTGCAATGCAGAAAACAGACTGTTGAGGTACTCACCGTCATTACCGGCCGGATAACTTTCGGCCTGGGACAGGGCATTCACCGAGTTGCCCAGTTGCGCCTGGAGATGGGTGACCAGCGGCGCGGCCAGGGTCACGACAAACCCTTCGACATCCTCGGAAAAGCGATAACCGTGCACCGATAACGGCGGCAGAACCAGCATCGCCGGTTCGCTCAGCTGCGTGCGTTTGCCTTCGATTTCAAGCTCTGCCTGACCTTTGAACACGAAGAGTAACTGGCACAAATCGGCGTGACGATGGGGTTTGATTTCCCACTGATGTTCGCGGCTGCGTTTGGAGATGGTTTCGCAGTGCAACAAATCCGGGGTCGGCCAATCCAGGCTTTCACCGTAGAGCTTGAACACCGGTATCGAAGGCAGGTCAGGCTTGTTCATAACGTCAATCCAGGCCTCGGGAGGTAGCGGGCGATAATCGCACCGATTGGCAGAATGTACAGCTATCGGCTCAGTTTTCACCTTCAATTGACAGACCCGCAAGTGAAAAATGCAAGCGTTCGATCCATAAAAATAATTCACCGACTCTGGTCGCGTGAAGCTTGCGAGTCATAAAAACAATGAAAACGCTGAAGACCCAAATCGCCATCATCGGTGCCGGCCCCTCCGGATTACTGCTCGGCCAATTGCTGCACAACGCCGGTATCGACACCCTTATCCTCGAACGCCAGACCCCGGACTATGTGCTCGGCCGAATCCGCGCCGGTGTCCTCGAACAAGGCATGGTAGAGCTGCTGCGTCAGGCCGGCGTCGGCCGTCGCATGGACGCCGAAGGGTTGGTCCACGGCGGCTTCGAACTGGCCCTCGACGGGCGTCGCGTGCACATTGATCTGCAGGCCCTGACCGGGGGCAAAACCGTGATGATCTACGGCCAGACCGAGGTCACCCGTGACTTGATGGCCGCTCGTCGGGAGGCCGGCGCACAAACGATATACGCAGTCGGCAACGTCGTGCCCCATGGCATGAAAACCGATGAAGTCTTCGTGACGTTTGAAAAGGACGGTGAAACGTATCGACTGGACTGCGACTACATCGTCGGTTGCGACGGTTTCCATGGCGTGGCGCGGCAATCGATTCCGGCCGAGTGCCTGAAGGTATTCGAACGGATTTATCCGTTCGGCTGGCTGGGGATTCTCGCCGACACGCCGCCGGTTCACGATGAACTGGTCTACGCCCGTCATGAGCGCGGCTTTGCCTTGTGCAGCATGCGCTCGGCGACCCGAACCCGTTATTACTTGCAAGTCCCGGCCTCGGATCAGGTCGAGGACTGGTCCGATCAGCGTTTCTGGGATGAGCTCAAATCCCGTCTGCCGACGGCGCTGGCCGAGTCGCTGGTGACCGGGCCGTCCATCGAAAAAAGCATCGCGCCGCTGCGCAGTTTCGTGGTCGAACCGATGCAGTACGGGCGCCTGTTCCTGGTCGGCGACGCCGCGCACATCGTGCCGCCTACCGGTGCCAAAGGCCTGAACCTGGCCGCCAGCGACGTCAGTACGCTGTTCAATATCCTGCTGAAGGTTTACCGCGAAGGCCGGGTCGATTTGCTGGAGAAATACTCTGAGATCTGCTTGCGCCGAATTTGGAAAGCCGAGCGGTTTTCCTGGTGGATGACCTCGATGTTGCATCGCTTTGACGACCACGACGCGTTCAGCCAGCGCATCGCCGAGTCGGAACTTGCTTACTTCGTCGATTCAGAAGCGGGTCGAAAAACCATTGCAGAAAATTACGTCGGGCTTCCGTACGAGGCTATCGAATAGCTTCCTATCGACTTACACTGGCGAGCATCCCCGCTCGCCCTTGCCGCTTGCGGGACCCTCACTGCCCGCAGGTTCTCCCGTGTCCAATCTCAACCAGCCTGAAACGCCCAAACCGGCCATTCGCAGCGTGCTCATCGCCCTGATGCTGGCGATTTTTCTGGGCGCGCTGGACCAGACCATCGTCGCCGTATCGATGCCGGCCATTTCCGCGCAGTTCAAGGATGTCAGCCTGTTGGCCTGGGTGATTTCCGGCTACATGGTGGCGATGACCGTGGCGGTGCCGATCTACGGCAAGCTGGGCGACCTGTACGGTCGGCGCTCGTTGATGCTGTTCGGCATGGGGCTGTTCACGCTGGCTTCGTTCTTCTGCGGCATGGCGCAAAGCATGGAGCAATTGGTGCTGGCGCGCATTGTTCAGGGCATAGGTGCCGGCGGCATGATTTCGGTCAGCCAGGCAATCATCGGCGACATCGTGCCGCCTCGCGAACGGGGTCGCTATCAAGGTTATTTCAGCAGCATGTACGCGGTGGCCAGCGTGGCCGGTCCGGTGCTCGGCGGCTACATGACCGAATACCTGTCGTGGCGCTGGGTGTTCCTGATCAACCTGCCACTGGGTCTGGGCGCGTGGCTGGTGGCCAATCGCACGCTGGTGGGGCTGCCCGTACCGCAGCGCAAGCCGATCATCGATTACCTCGGCACGCTGCTGATGATCATCGGTCTGACAGCTTTGTTGCTCGGTATCACCCAGGTCGGCCAGGGCCATTCGTGGCGCAGCGCTGAGGTGTTGGGTTTGCTGGGTTGTGCGGTGGTTGTCCTGGCCTTGTTCGTCCGGCATGAGCGCCGTACGCGGGAGCCGTTGCTGCCCATGCACCTGTTCGCCAACCGCAATGCAATCCTGTGCTGGTGCACGATTTTCTTCACCAGTTTCCAGGCGATCTCGCTGATTGTGCTGATGCCGTTGCGCTTCCAGAGCGTGACGGGCGCCGGGGCCGACAGTGCCGCCCTGCACCTGTTGCCACTGGCCATGGGTTTGCCGATTGGAGCGTATTTCGCCGGGCGCCGGACCTCGGTGACCGGACGCTACAAACCGATGATCCTCGCGGGCGCTATCCTCATGCCAATCTCGATTCTCGGCATGGCGTTCAGTCCGCCCCAGGCAGTTTTGCTCAGCAGTCTGTTCATGGTGCTCAGCGGTATCGCCTCTGGCATGCAATTTCCGACGTCATTGGTCGGGACACAGAATTCAGTGGAACAACGGGATATTGGCGTCGCGACCAGCACCACTAACCTGTTCCGTTCCCTGGGCGGCGCGGTGGGCGTGGCGTTGATGTCGGCGCTGTTGCTGGCGTTGCTGCAAGATTCGAGTTTCGCCCACCTGGCCGGCTCGACGCTGATTGCCGAGGGCAGTTCGGGGAATGTCTTGCTGGACGGTTTGAACGCCGCCGCGGGGGATGCGCAGAACGCCTTGCGTGCTGAGCTGTTGCTGACCTTCCGGCATTTGCTGATGGTCAGTGCCGCAGTGTCGCTGCTGGGGTTGGCGGCGGCGATTGCGATGCCGAACCGGGTGTTGCGAGGGAGGGAGGACAAGGTTCGATAGATGGACCGAGGCGTCTGCCTTCGCGAGCAAGCCCGCTCCCACATTTGATTTCTGTCGTACACAAAATCTGTGAACGATGAAAATCAAATGTGGGAGCGGGCTTGCTCGCGAAGGCAGTTTGTCAGCCACCACCCTTCAAGGGCTGTAATACCCGACAGCCACCACAAAATGCCCGACCTTTTTCAGGTACGCATGCTTGTCCTCGACCTTGCCGGTCACCGGGTTTTTCCACCGATATTCGTATTCGCCGTAATCCTGTTTAGCCATCAACGCCAGAATCGGCTCACCCACCGGCTTGCCTTCAGGGTCCTTGATCTTGCCGAAATCGGTGTTGATCAGCCGCAGGTTGGTGCCATGGGCGACATAACGCTGGGTGTCCAGGTCGACCACGAACACATACAAGTCATCCTGCAAATAACCGCCCTTGAGCGAGTTGATTGCCGTGAGCGTGCCCTTCTCGTCTTTGGCCAGGTCGGTTGCCGCTTTGTTCAGCAACGCCATCGCCTGTTCCGCCGACGCCCGTGGCAGGTAGTAACCCACTGCCAGAATGCGCTGGCCGATCCGTTGGTAGAACACATGCTTGCGCTCGACCTTGCCGTCCGACCAGTTCTGCCAGCGATATTCCGCCTGCTGGATGCCATTGCCCTCCGGCACTTTCAACGCGTCTTTAAAGGCTTTCTGCAAATCCGGCCCGAGCACGTCAGACACGTCACGCCCGATCAATGCCGACGAGGGCCCGCCGCTGGCCAGCATCACGCCTTTGGTATCGACCACGAACACGTAGCGGTCCTTGTCGACAAACTCGCCCTGGCGACTGAAGGCCGCGAACGCCTTGTCACCGTTGTCGTGGTAGTAGGCGAGGGCTTTTTCCAGCAAGGCGATGGCGGCCTGGCTGTCATCCTTCTCGGTCCCGGCAGCTTGAGCCTGGCCCAGACACAGCAACAGCATCCCGCCCAGCAGGGCCAACCTGTGCAAAAACCCCATTGCGCATCCCCCGTTCTTGTCAGTGTTTCAAGAGCGTAGACGGCAATGGGGCATGTATGGATATTCAGCGAACAGCAGTCTGCAAAATGGTATTGCAGCGCATTACCGCGCCTTCACCCTCAAGGCCTGGCGCGCAGCTGCTGCTGCAAATTCTGAATCTGCGCCTGCAGGGTGTTGATGTTGCGGGTGACCGAAGCACGGAAAGCGTCGAATTCAGCGGTATTGGACGAGGCTGGCCCGGTGGTCGGGCGGTTGTCCTGCTCGCTTTTGAGCACGATCATGTCCTGTTCCAGGCGCTCGATGGCGGCGCTCGGATTGCCTTGTTTCTTCAGTGCGACGATGTCGGCGCCGAGGCTTTTCAGCTGTGCGTCGAATTTTTCAGTGTCAGCCGGTGCGCTCTTCAGCGCGGCCAACTCGCCGCTCAAGGCTTTGACCTGGGCTTGCAATTGCGTGTTGGCGGCCTGGTGTTCGGTGTTCTGGGCGGTGGCTTGCGCCAGACGCTTGTCCAGATCGGCAGTTTGCGCGGTCATTTGCGCCAGGCGCTTGTCCAGGTCCGAAGTCTGGCCGACAACGCCTTGCTGCTGCTTGCTCTGGTCCTGAAGCTTGCTTTCAAGCTGCTTGATCTGCAGTTTCAGCGCTTCGCTGTCGCTGGTGACGTTGGTCTGGCTGGCAACGACCTTGCCGGAAATGTCCTGCAAGCGCCCCGCCGCATCCTCACTGATGCGTGCGAAACTTTCCTGGGTAGCCACCAGTTGCTGTTCCATCAGCGAGATCTGCTGAAAGCTCCACCAGGCAAGGCCGGCGAACGCAAAGAACAAGGCGCCGACCAGTGCCCACAACGGGCCGGTGCTGGCAGCCTTGACCTTGACCACCGGCGGGGTGCGCGAATGCACGGCGGTGCGGGCGGTGGGCACAAAATCATCGTCGTCGAGGCTGTCGGCACGCAGGCTCGGTACATCGTCGAAGTCGTCGTTGGCATCGTTACGCATGGACATTGAATCAACCTTTGTGGAACGCGGTGATGGCTTGATGCGGCGAAGTATAAACCCGTCAGCCGCATCGATTGACCCTGAACCCCACTGTCCGTTCAGTAACGGGATTTGTCAGCGAATGTCCTGAGCCTTCCACCAGCCGCAGAATTCATCGAGGGCGGTCCAGAGACTGACTTTCGGATCGTAGTCCAGATAATGCCGCGCGCGGCTGATGTCCAGGGTGAAATTTTTGTTCATCACCTGCATGCCCAGGCGCGACAGGGTTGGCTCGGGACGACCCGGCCACAGCTTGCAAGCGCCCTCGTTGAGCGCCGCCACGGTATAGGCCAGGCCGTAGGAACGGTAGCGGGTCACCTGTGGGACATCCATCTTGCGCATGACGTAATTGACCACGTCCCACAACGGAATCGGCGTTCCGTTGCTGATGTTGTAGGCCTTGCCCAATGCCGATCCGCCAGCCAGCAAACTGCTGAGCAACGCTTCGTTGAGGTTTTGTACGCTGGTGAAATCGACTTTGTTCAAACCGTTGCCGACGATGGCCAGCCGCCCCTTGCGTTGCATCTTCAGCAGACGCGGGAAGATGCTCATGTCGCCCGCACCGGTCACGAAGCGCGGGCGCAGGGCCAGGGTTTCGAGGCCGAACTCCTGGGCACCGAAGACCTTTTGCTCGGCCAGGTATTTGGTCGCGGCGTAAGGATGCTTGAAGCGCTTGGGGACCTGTTCTTCGGTCAACCCGAGGTGATCGCGGCCATCGAAGTAGATCGACGGCGAGGACAAATGCACCAGTCGCCGGACACGCTGTTTCAGGCAGGCTTCGACGATGTTTTCAGTGACCTGCACGTTGCCCTGATGAAAGTCCTGATAACGTCCCCACACACCGACCGCCCCGGCGCAATGCACTACCGCTTCGACCTCGGAACACAGGTTGCGCGCCAGTTCCGGGTCGCTCAAGTCGCCCTGAATGAACTCCGCGCCACGGCGTACCAGGTGTTCGACGCTTTCGGCCCGGCGACCGTTGACCCGCACGTCCAGGCCCTGCTCCAGGGCGAAACGCGCAAAGCGTCCGCCGATGAAGCCGCTTGCGCCGGTGACCAGAATCTTCATGTAGTGCTCCGAATATTTCGTTTTGCGTAGTGCGTGAGGTCTTGACGCTGCCGGTCAGTCCAACGGCACCAGCCATTGCGTCGACGAGCGCACCAATTGATCAGTCAGCAACCCCAGCAACTGACCGCCATTGCGCCAATGATGCCAGTACAGCGGCACATCGATGGGCTTATCTGGCAAAAGCTCGCGCAAAACCCCGCGTTCCAGCTGATCGCGCACCTGCAATTCAGGCACCAGCCCCCAACCGAGACCGGCCTCGGTCAGGCGAATGAAGCCTTCGGATGACGGGCACAAATGGTGTTCGAAACCGCCGTCTACGCCGAGGGATGCGAGGTAGCGATGCTGTAGGAAATCGTCCGGGCCAAAGACCAGCGCCGGCGTTTTCGCCAGCAGGTCAGCGCGCACGCCTTCAGGAAAATGCCGCGCGATGAATGCCGGACTGGCCAGCGCTCGATAACGCATGGCGCCCAGCAACACGCTGCGTGCGCCAGCGACCGGACGCTCGCTGGCGCAAATGCACGCAGCCACTTCGCCTGCGCGCATGCGTTTGAGACCAACCGTCTGGTCTTCAACGACCAGATCCAGCAACAAATGTTGCTCGGCGCAGAAATCACTGACGGCTGCGGCCCACCAGGTGGCGAGGCTGTCGGCATTCAAGGCGATGCGCAGACGTTCCGGCAGGCCTTCTTCGTCCAGCGCCGGGACCAGCGTCTGTAGATCCCGCTCCAGCAAGCGCACCTGCTGGACATGGTTAAGCAGCCGCCGGCCGATTTCCGTCGGCGCTGGCGGCGTCATCCGCACCAGCACTGGCTGGCCGACCCGCGCTTCCAACAGTTTGATGCGTTGGGAGATCGCCGATTGCGACAAGCCGAGAACTTGCGCGGCCCGTTCAAAACCGGCCTGCTCGACCACCGCGGCCAACGCAGAAAGCAATTTATAGTCGAACATCAGTTTTCCTAATGAGCGATCAGCATGATTGGTTTTTCTTATACAGCCTGAGACCGGAGAATGGCCAGCAAGAACTCTTGAACAAGGAACATCGGCATGGCTGGCGAAACTTCATTGGCAACGCTTCTACAAAGCATGAGCCCGCAACTCAACGCTGGCGAGTATGTGTTCTGCACGTTGCGCGACGGCCAGTTGCCCCCGGGTCTTGAGATCGTCGGCAGTTTTCGCGAGCAGGAAGGTCTGACGGTGATTCTGGAACGTTCCCACGCCGAGAAGGCCGGTTTCAGCTTCGATTACGTCGCCGCCTGGATCACCCTGAACGTGCACTCCGCGCTGGACGCCGTCGGCCTGACCGCCGCATTCGCCACGGCATTGGGCCAGGCCGGCATCAGCTGCAACGTCATCGCCGGTTACTACCACGACCATTTATTCGTCGGCCAGGCCGATGCCGATCGCGCCTTGCACGTGCTGCGGGATCTGGCAGCGAACGCGGAGTAAAAACCTATGTGGCAAAGCTATGTAAATGGCCTGTTAGTGGCCGCGGGGCTGATCATGGCGATCGGCACTCAGAACGCGTTTGTGCTGGCTCAGAGCCTGCGGCGTGAACATCACCTGCCGGTGGCGGCGCTCTGCGTGACGTGCGATGCGTTGCTGGTGGCTGCCGGCGTGTTCGGTCTGGCCACCGTGCTGGCGCAAAATCCGACATTGCTGGCCATCGCCCGCTGGGGTGGTGCGGCGTTTTTGCTGTGGTACGGCAGCCTGGCGCTGCGTCGGGCCTGCTCGAAGCAAAGCCTGCAACAGGGTGAAAACCAGACGGTACGGTCACTGCGCGCGGTCATGCTCAGCGCTTTGGCGGTGACGTTGCTCAACCCGCACGTTTATCTGGATACGGTGTTGCTGATCGGCTCCCTCGGCGCACAACAAACCGAGCCTGGCGCTTATGTCGTGGGGGCGGCCAGTGCGTCTTTGCTGTGGTTTTTCACCCTGGCGCTGGGCGCCGCTTGGCTGGCGCCGTGGCTGGCTCGGCCAAGCACATGGCGGATTCTGGATTTACTGGTGGCCGTAATGATGTTCACCGTGGCAGCTCAACTAATCACCAGCGCCTGATTTATTCCAAAAGGCTCTGGAACCTCTATTCCACACAGTTGTTGCGTGGTTATGCCGCACCCCCGGTGCTATGATCCGGTCCGATGCGCCGCAAAGAGTACAAACTCCCCGGCGCTTGTCTGGCCGCCCGTGATCGGCCTTGCGACCACCGCAACTGACCTGATTAGGAGAATCATCATGGCTTTCGAATTGCCGCCGCTGCCTTACGCACACGATGCCCTGCAGCGGCGGCAATTCGAAAGCCATGA
>Ga0255334_1000394_pt1 | contig 36842 bp, 54 predicted proteins | sample EtOH5_35cm_T3_12_FD_202080 | JGI IMG/M metagenome (GOLD analysis project Ga0255334, IMG submission 202080) | Sandy soil microbial communities from University of British Columbia, Vancouver, Canada - EtOH5_35cm_T3_129 | ecosystem: Engineered > Artificial ecosystem > Sand microcosm > Unclassified ... | reverse complement strand
TGACGATGTTGAACCAGTCGTATGGCGTCTGGCCGGCCTGCGCCTTGTAGACTTCCATGAGCGAGGTCCGAATCCCCGCCGGTGCGGCGAACATGGCCGATCCGCCGCCCACGATGGCGCCCACCGGGCCCGCGACCGCGGCGCCCAGCGCTGCACCCTTCGCGCCGGCCGGGATCATGATCGGCAGGTCTGCCCCTACGCCGGCCACGCCCGTGGCGAGGCGCTCCCACCAGCGCGAGGTTTCCGGGTTCATGACGAGGTCTGGGAGCTTCCGGCGGTAGGCCAGACCGATCGCCGATGCCTGCAGGCCGGCCTCGACGTGCTCGAGAAACCCCACGGGCTCACGCACGGCCGCATTCGTCGGCGCGACTTCCTGCAGGCCCTCGTACATGCCAGGCGGTGCCTTGGGCGCCGGCGGCTGCTGGGGTGCGAGTTGCAGGCCCTCGTAGAGGTCGGCCATCAGCGGGCGCCTTCCAGCTTCTTCAGGATGCCGCGGGCGAGCTTCTCGTCAGCCGGCGGCAGGCCGTACTCCAGCGCGCGCTCGATCAGTGCGGCGTCGTAGGCGGTCACGACGCGCGTGCGCTTGATGTCGCCCCAGGCCGACAGGACGGCGTCGCGCTCGGGCGGGATGGCCTGGGCGATCGCCTCGCCGGTCTGCACGAACGATCGGTAGCCTTGCACGAACGGGTAGAAGGCGGCCTTGCCGAGTCCCATGGCCACCTGGCCGAGGCCCTCGAGCAGGCCGAGCCTGCCCTCGATCGCCTGCAGCTGGCGCTCGCGCTCGACGCCGGCCTTGCGCTTTTCGCCTGCCTTGGCTCGCCCTTCTGCCACGCTCATCGGCTTGTAGATCTCGAAGTCGGCGACTGTTGGCTCCTGCGCTGGCGCGGGCGCGGCAGCTGCAGCGGGAGCGAGCTTGCCTGTCTCGAGCATTGCGGCTGGCGCTGGTGCTGTGGCGGCCGGCGCCGTTCCATCTGCTGCGGGTGCTGCCGGTCGGCCCGGGATCACGCGCACCTTGCCGTCGGTGCCGGTGAAGGCCGTCACTTCGGCCGGCAGGGTCTTGAACCAGGCGTCGAGCTTCTCGCGGGTGTCGATCTCCTTCGGCTGCGCGGCGGGCGGTACCGCAGGCGCCTGTCCGGCGCGCGCGGCGGCGGCGAGCCCTGCGGCCGGGGTCGAGTCGATGTAGGTCTGCAGGTACTTCGGGCTCACCACCGACTCCGGGGTGTCCAGCATGAACATCGAGCGGACCTTCTCCTGCTGGTTCTGCTTCACGTACTCGTCGACCTTCTTGCCGACGTCCTCGGCCCAGCGCATCGTCGCCGCGATCTGCCGGTCGGGCTGCGCGGTAAACATGATGTGGGTCTTGAAGAATGTGCCGACCTGCGCCTCGGCCGAGCGGCGCATCTGGGCGATGCTGCGGCCCCCCGGTGTTTCCGAGCGGTCGATCTCGAGGCGCAGCTGGCCGATCTGCTGGATGCTCAGGCGGTCGGCGATCTCGGGCTTCACGATCTGCGCGTAAAAGTCGATCTTGCGCGGGTCGCCTGGCTCGAGGTGGATGCGGTTCCACAGCTCGCGGTACATGGCGTCGTCGCCCTTGTCGTTCGCCCGTAGGTTGTGCTCCATGAGGCGCTCGATCGAAACCTTCGCCTGCGGGTCCATCATCTGCCAGGCTTGGAATAGCTTCGGGTCGGCCTGGATCTGGGCGAAGCTGGTGATGCCCTTGGTGGGGGCTGCCGCGGCGCCTCCGGTCGGCATGATGCCGCCGGCCGCCTGGCCTCCGAGCCCGGCCACGGCGTCGATCAGCATGCCTTGTGCCTGGCGCTGGATGGCGTTCAGCTGCTGCACGTCGCTCGCCACCGCGCTCTGGATCTCGTTCGACATGCGCCGGATGAAGGCTGCCCGGTCCGGGTTGCCTTGGTCGGTGCCGTACAGGGTGTTGGCGCGTTCCTCGACCTTGAGCAGCATGCGCGGCAGTTGCGCGGCGATGTCGCGCGAGCTCGGCAGGCCACTCGTATTCTGCGCGACCGGATCCTGGCCGCCCATCTTTACCATGCCGCCCTGCCCCATCTGCTTCACTTCGGCCTCGAGACCGTCCATGCGCGCCAGCCAGCCGGGCAGGTTCTCGGCCTGCTTGGGATTCTTCGCGGCGATGGCCTTCAGCTGCTCGCGGCGCCTGGCGATCATGGCGATCGGATCGCCGTTCGTTTCTTCCAGGAGCTTCCGAGCGACTTCGGTGCCCTGCAGGGCGGCTGCGTCCAGCGCCACCAGCGCCGTGGCGGGCGGCAGGCGGTCGCCCTGAATCGCGTCCCAGTAGCGCTTCTTGTAGATCTCGACGGCCTTCTCGCGGGTGAGCGACTTCACGTCGATGTCTGGGTTCGCCCGCTGGTTGATGCCGAAGTTGGCCGGCGCGCCGCTCGCACCATCGGTAGCGACAAACCCACCCTCGCGCCGCAGGAGCGACCCGACCACGTTCTGGAAGGTGCCGGCGCCGGATGCCGGGGGCGTGGCCTGGCGCACTTCGTCGACCACCTTCTTCGCCTCGAGGTTGGCGCTCACGCCAAGCGCGGCCTCGCGGGTCTGGGCCTGCAGGAGGAGTTTGACCTTTGGGTCCTTGATCTCCTTCTCGTTCGCCCGGAGCATCGCTTCGGCGAGCATCGGCTGGCTGTAGAGGAGCGCGTGGATGCGGGTTTCCCACAGGCCGTCGTTCAGTTTGTCTTTGGCGCGCTGGATCTCGTCCTTGTCGGTGACGCCCTTGCCGCGCAGCAGCGCCTCGGTCTGGGCGAAGAGCGTGTCGCGCGCGCCGGCGAATACCCCTGGATCGGTCGGCATCGCTGCGACCTGGGCGCGCGCGGCGGACTCCGACCCTTGGAACACGGTGGTGGCGTAGGCGTTCGTCTGCTCTGCGATGTGGGAGAGCGTCTGGTGCTTCACCTGCAGGTCGGTGGCGTCCGCTCGCGTGAGGAACCGTTGGCGCTGCTCGTCGGTCCCGAGGCCCTCGGCGATCTTCTTCCTGCGGTCCTGAAGGCCCGTGGTCAGCTCGGACAAGATGTTGCCGTTCACTGCGTCGGCGCCTTGGCGGCGCAGCACGCCCTTCTCTCCCATCGTGGCCTCGAGCGCCGCGTTCTTGTACTGATTCCAGGCGTCCTCGACTTTGGTCGTGTCGACCTTTTCCTGCTCGATCTGGATGGCGCGCTGCATCTCATCACCCAGCTGCATGACGGCGCCGCCCTCGGCCGAGAGGCCCGAGACCGGCTGGGCGCTAGCGCTGCCGCCGATGAAGCGCGGGATCGGCCGTTCGGTTGCGCTTGGGTCAGTCAGCCGGGGCATTACGTGCCTCCGAAGGGGTAGCCGGTGTACTGGCCGGGTTCGTCAATCAGGCCGGCATCGCCGCCTGGGCCGTTGCCGCCGTAGCGCTGGTAAAGGCTCGCAGCGGTCGTGAGGCCGCGGCTCGTGCCGCCCAGCAGATAGGCGTTCGCCCTGGAGGCCGCCGAGGCCTCGGCATTCACGCCGCTCGCGCGCGCAGCGGCCGCTTCCATGCGCAGGGCCCGGGCCTTCGACTCGCCCTCATAGACGGCCATCTGCGCCCGGTAGGCACCTTCGGCCTCGGCGTTGGCGAGGATGCGCACAGCGCCTGGGTCCGAGGCCCCTCCACCGCTTGCGGCCAGCACGGCTAGAGCGCGGGAGGCCACGTAGCGACCCTGGCGCTTCGCTTCCGCGGCCTGGCGCTGGGCGATGGCGATCGCCGTGCCGGCGTTCTGCTCTTGCTGCTGGGCCTGGAATTCGAGCATGGCGCGAGCGGATTCGCCTTCCTCCTTGGCGCCGGCCGCGCCCATGAAGCCGCCGATCATTTGGAGGAGACCAGCTCCTGCCTGCAGCCACTGGATGTTGCCGATGCTAGCCATGGTGTTCGAGCTCCGCGAGGGCCGCGAGCACGGTTACCGGCCGCGGCGCTTTCGCCAGCAGGCACAGTCGGGCGTCAGCCGACCAGCCGCCTGGCATGGTGATCTTCTCGGTCACGTAGTCGGTGTGCACGGCGTCGACGTTCACGTCGGTGCCGTCCTTCGTGAGGGGAAGGTTGTTCATTTCCGACTCGGTCAGGCTGTGGCCGTACTTGATCCCTTGCGCGTGCACGTCGGCGAGGATCAGCGCGAGGCCCTTCAGCATCTGGGTGTCGGTCAGGCTGCCTCCGGCCTGCTGCATGAGTTCAACGAGCTTCGCCGACTTGTAGCTCGCGCTATAGGCGAGGCCTACGACGTAGTTCGTTACGGTCGCGGTAAGTGTGGCCTGCCCGCTTCCGTTGAGGGTGTAGATCTGGGTGCCGTCCGTGTCGGTTCCCACATCCTCGCCGTCGGCCCAGACCACGACTTCTTCGCCGGCAAGGTGTGCGGCCGTGATGGTGGCGGTTGCTACGCCGGTGTAGGTGACGAAACTGTCAGCGAGTTTGCAGAGTTGCGCGTCGCCGCGGCACTCGGATTCGAGCGCCCATTTCTCGAGGTAGCGCACGGTCGCCGCGTTGATCGTGCGCTTCACGCTGTAGTAGACCGAGTCCTCCTCGTCGGCCGCGTCGGCGCCGAGCACGCACACGTCCTCGATGTCGCCATCGGTTTCGACTTCGCTCCAGCAGAGCACCTGCTCGACCTTGTCGTAGGTCAACAACGCGGCCGTTCCGTCCGAGCGCACGAAGTGGATCCGGGTGTCCGGTTGTCGCTGCACGGCCATGGCGACGATCTGCGGGCTGCCGATGTCGGGCACGAGCGCCGACAGGTTGGTCGAGGCGTAGTCGAGCGACTCGCCGTTGAATGCCAGTTCGTAGACCCGGCTGCCGCCGCGCTGCACGTAGACCGCCCGGTCGTCGATCGCCACGGCCTGGACCGCCGCCGAGCCCTGCGTGCTCGCCTTCTTCGGGTTGAAGTTGGTCGGCGTCAGTGGCTCGTCCAGCGAGCTTGACCTGCAGGAGATCTCGGCCGCCTCGCCGCCCAGGATCAAGCGGCCGATGGCGATCATCCATTGAATCGTGTCCACGGGCCCTGAGCCGATCGATCGCTGGATCGGGCCGGCGTCGCCTTCGAATTCCGGGTCGAAGCCATCGAATGCGTCCGAGATCGACCCCAGGAACTGGTCCTTTCCAGACCAGCACATGCGGCCCTCGGCAAGCGCCACCGCGCTAGGCCAGCCGAGGCGGTCGGACCAGACGCCCTCGGCCCAGATGTCGGTCGCGGCCGTGTCGCCGAGGTCCGTGATTACTTCTGCCGAGACCGAGGTCGCGCTCGAGAAGGCGGTCAGGCGCACGACGCCCGTGATCGATCCCAGAGCGTAGTCGAGCGTCATGTCGACCGACCCGGCCACGTAGTCGCCGGTCTTGATGCCGAGGCGGTACCAGGCGATCTGGTTGTCCAGGCCGTCGTCGTATGTGATCGTCTGGTCGGTCGTGTAGGTCGTCACGTCCTCCCATGGCCCGGTGTCCGACTCGAGGCTCCTCTGCAGCGTCACCGTGGATCCGGTCGCCGTCAGATCGACGATGATGAGCGAGAAAACGCGAGATGCGTCGACGCCGGTCACGCGGATCGCGCTCGTGAAGGTGTTCTGCGCCGCCGTGTTCAGGGCCTCGACGCGCTGGCCGTCGGATGTGATGGAGAGCAGCGCGCCGGCGTTATTCGTGCTCGGCGCCATGGTCGACTTGAAAAGCGCCGAGGATGCCGTCAGGGTGATGTTGCCGGAGAGCGCGCTCGGCGTGATCGTGATCGGCCCGATATTCTCGGTTCTGAAGGGGCCGTCGGTCGGCAGGTACTGGACGACCGACCACGACGTGGTCGAGCGGCGCTCGATCTTGCGCTGGGTGTAGCCGGCGCAGGCGCAGAAGATGATGTCTCCGGATTGGTCGTACCGGACCTTGCGCAGGTCTGCCTCGACCCACGGCGTGGGCAGCGTCATCACGCCGGATGCCTCGACGGCGACCGAGTCGACCAGCACCTGGCGCTTCAGCCTGCTCATGAAGCGGATGCGGAAGCCGCCGGTCGGCGTGAAGGTGAGCGAGTGCGTGCCGGTGGCGAGTTCCGTCTCGGTGATGTACTCATCGCCCCCGGCGGTCGATCCGACCCGCAGGATCACGGGCCCGCGCTGGATGATGATGCGCAGGGCGTGCTCGTCGCCCTGGTCGGCCGCTGCGACGGTCACGGTCTGGTCGCGGATCGCGGCGGCCGTGCCGTTGCCGGTCAGGCCCATGTAGCCGCCAGTGACCCAGGCCGACGTGCCGCCCGTTTCGTCGCTGTCGGTCCAGCTATTCAGGTTCGTGGTGAATGTTCCGTTCGCCACGGCGCTCGAGACGCTGCCTCTGGTGACCAGCGCGTCGTCGATGCGCACGCGCATGAGGCTCGCCGTCAGCTCGAGCTGGGCCTTGTCGGATGCCGAGAATTCGAACGGAATGTAGCGGGCGAAGGCGTTGCCGTAGCTCGCGCCGATGTAGCCCAGGCCCGGCCTGATCATCATCGAGCCCAGCACACGCGAGACCCAGTTGGTCTGCGTCTCGGCCGCCATGGCGAGGCGCTTGATGTCGGCGCGGGCGAGCCCGAGGCGCGAGACGAGTCCTCGGTTGAAGGCCAGTTTGGCGACTCGGGTGCGCATGCGGCGCTACCCGATCAGGCTGTTGGGGTTGCCTCCGTCCCTGAAGCCGCGCCTGGCGCCTGCGTGGCGCGCGGCGGCCCAAGTGCCCCGGGTTGGGAAGGTGGCGGGCTGCGTCATCGCGGCCCTGTTCTTCGCCACGGCAAGTGCGCGGGCGAGCACGCCACTGGTGGGGTGCACGATGTCCTCGACCTTCTCGCTGCCGCCCGGGAGCTTTCGCACAATCTTGCTGGCGAAGTAGGCCTTCACGTACTCGGTGAAGGTCGCCGGCCACTTGGCGTAGTCCATGCCGTAGCTGTCGTCGTCCGAGACGTACTTCACGAACATCTCGTCCTGGTCGGCAAACCAGTAGGCGACTTCGTCGGCGTACTGCGTCAGCGGGCTGCGGTGGTACTCGTCGTAGAACACGCCGCTCGTCGAGACCCAGTCGGTGGGCTTATCGAAGGCGCGCTGGAATCCCCAGTCCGGCGCGATCGCCGGGTTGTAGTCGAGGCGGCTGGAGCGCATGGCGAAGTGCCATTGCGCCTGCTCGAGGCAGTAGCGCACGCCGCCGTCGTTCCATATCTCGTCGAGCAGGTAGCGCGGCTCGCGCGCCTCCGAGAGCGAGGCGAGGCGCGTGTCCGAACAGATGAGGAGCGCGCCGTTGTAGATCTTCAGGCGCGTCGTGGCCACGTGGCCCCTCTCAGGCCGCTACGGCTTCTGGCTTCGCCATCGCGGGCGCACCTATCTGCCCGCGGGCGTGGGCTTCGAGCCAGGCGATGGCGGCGTCCTTCTCGGCGATCTGCTCCTGCACGACCTGGCGGTCGAGCTTGCGGATGACATGCCACTTCTGGCCCTGGTTGAAGCGGACTTCGTGGGCCTTCACGACGGCCCGGACTTCGGCCTCGCTCGCCTGCGTCATGGCCACGTCGGCCGTGGTCAGGCGGTGGAGCGCCAGCTGGTGCACCTTCGCCCAGGTGCGCGAGCAGTCAAGAACGACGTAATAGGCGAGCCAGGTGCCGTCCTCGGCCCGGGCCCGGATCTCGTCGAAGGGCCGCAGCTTCACGCCGTGATGCGACCAGAATTCGGGCTGCAGCAACTGCTCGGGCGTCACGCCCTGCGGGATCATGGCGTCGTGGCGCGTGCTCGCGTAGTCGAGCGCCTGCAGGGAGTTCGGTGGTAGCTGGACCTGCTGCTGGTTGGTGTTCGGTGCGTCCATGGTGATCCTCCTCGATCGGTTGTCGGTGTGCTGCGGTACTGCCGGCGGGGCCCGGAGGCCCCGCCTTCATGCCGATGCTGCAGCGCCTTTCAGCGCGTCGAGCTGACGAATCCGCCCGAGGAGGCGATCGCCGCCCCAGCGGTTGTCACCGCCCCCAAAACGCCCATGTAGACCGAGACCGAGCTGCCGGTGTCGATCGCACCCATGACGAGGTCGCCCTCTTTCATGCCGATGTAGTAGGCGTCGAGGAAGTAGGCCGCCGAGGTCATCTCGGTCGCGCCGTCGGTCGTGTTGTAGAGCCAGAGGCCCTGCCCACGTACCTTGGACGACGAGATCACGCTCGTGCTGCGCTGGCCCCACATGTTCGCCCCGATGTTCCTGGGCGGGTTCTGCTTGCTGCTCAGTTCCGTGCTGCCTTGGTAGGCCATCTTGGCCTCCTTTGATGTTTGACCCGGATGCCTGGCCGGCTGCTTCCCGGCTCAGGCTAGCAGGCCCGCTCGGTTAGCCGTAGGTGGTGCCGTCCGTGGTGATCACGACCACGCCCGCGTTTTGCAGAAGCAGCGCGCCCATGAAGCAGCTCGCCCTCGCGTAGGTGTAGTCCTGCTCGTCGTTGTAGCCGACTGCCGTGGACATTCCGCCGACGTTGGCCGCATGGCCGACTGCGTCCTTGTGGTACAGGAACGACTTCTCCGAAGCGCCGGCCTTACCCGGCAGATCCGGGTGCTCGATGATCAGGCAGTTCCTCCACCTGTAGGCCATCGGCTTGTCGCGCCAGCTCGGGTTCTGGTCGCTGCCGGCGTAGGGCCGGACTTCCACGTACTCGGCGTTCGAGAATTCCGGCGCCTGCTCGAGGAAGGCCAGAAACGACGGCTGGCAGGTCAGGGTGATGTTCGAGTCCCATGGCACGCTCGCGTTCGAGAGTTTCACGCGCGCGTTCTGGAACAGGCTCACCGTCGGCGTCGCCGAGGCCGCGCCCACCGTCACCGTCCCGGTGTTCAGGATGGTCACGATCTGGCTGTCGGTCTTGCGGTTCATCACCCCAATCGACGTGCGCTGCATCAGCGAGCGCTGGTTGCCCTGGCTGGCGAAGATGTTGAATCCGGTCTTGCGCACGAGGTCGTGCCACTCACCCAGCGTGACCGTGTTCTGCGTGTTGTCGTCCGAGCGGCTGGGGATCATGCCGTTCGCGCCGCGCGTCACCGCAGCTGCGCCGCCGGATCCTGCCACGAGGAACACGGCCTGGTTTCCCTTGATCACGGCGTCTGTCGTCACCGTCTCGCGCAGCAAGGATTGCTGCGTCTCGTAGGCGGCGATGATTTCGTCGCGGTACTGTGTTTGGTATGCGGTGTCCATGATGGACTCCTTTCGCTAAGTCGATTTGTCGACCTTCGCTCGGGTTGTCCGTCACGGCTGGTGGCAGGGTTGCCCTCTGCGGGGCCTGTTGCCAGCGGTCCGGGGCCGCGCTACGGTGCCCGTTTCCGCCCGAGGGGCCGGCGGTCCTCACCACCGGGTTGCCCTTCAGTTGTCGCGTTTATACACCCGCTCGCGCGGGCGCACAAGTGCAGCCTACGCCGCCTGCCCGCTCCTCGCCGCCATCTTGCCCTTGGCCTCGATCAGCTGGCGGTAGCGCGCCTCGCCGCCCTCCTCCCAGTATTTCTTCGACTCAGGGCTGCCTCGCGGCGCCCCCATCTGCTTCTTGAGTTCAGCGATCTCTGCGTCGATCGTCTTGCCCAGGTCGCCGCCCGTGTTCGGCACCACGGTCGATGCCGGGTTGATCTCGCGCTCGATCTGGACGAGCCACTTCCATGCGTCCGGGCTCGCCCTGATCGGCGTGCGGTCGGCCAGATACCCGTTCATGAAGCGGTCGCGAAAGCCTGCAGGCGCGCGGGCGAGCAGCGCCTCGGCCATGTTCTTGTTCACCCGGTAGTCGTTGCCCCAGTCCTTGCGGAGTGCGTCCTCGGCGGCCGTCTCGGCTGCCTTTTCGGCGGCCGTCATCGCCTGCTCTTGGCGATCGACTTCGGCGTAGAAGGAGCGGACTGCGTTGTCGACCTGGGCCTGGGTGTAGTTCGCCTCGTGGGCCGACTTCTTGAACGAGGCGAGGAAGGCGTCGTCCTCGGCCGGGGGCTTACGCCCTTCAGGCAGCGTGATCTTGTAGTCCTCGGGCTTGGTCGGGATGCCGGCCTCGGCCCGCCAGCGGGCCTGCTCCTCGGGCGTGGCGTCCTTCGCCAGCACGGGCTTGAGTTCCCCCCGCGACATGCGGGACTCGAGCTCGCGGTAGCTGCGGTAGACGTTCTCCGGTCCCTGGAAGCGCTCGAGGCGCTTCAGTTCCTCGGCGTCGCCGCCGGCCAGGCGCTGCCGCCAGTCGTCACCCCAGCCGCTGGCTGCCGCGCCGGTGCTACCGCCTGCGCCGCCCTGGTAGCCGCCGCCTCCTGTTGATCCGCCTGCGCCAGTGCTGCCACCACCGCCGCCACCTGTCGATGCCTGCGTGCTCATGTGCTCCCCCTCTCAAGTAGGCCAATTTTCAGTTTGATTGCCTTCACGATCTGCTGGCCGACGAACTGTCGGCCCAGCGCGAAGATGGTATCCCGGTCGCCTTCTGCGCCCCCTGGCCGGTAGGCTAGGTCGTAGGTCCGCGCCGCCTGGAGGACGATCCAGTCGAGAGCGCGGCGCTGTTGGTCGGCGCTGGCCGTGCCCTTGGCGAGAGCCTGGAGCGCGGCTGCATCTGCGGACTCGACGTGGGGCGGCTTCCACGGGGCGTGATCGGCGAGGGCCTGCCGGTCTGTCTTTCCAGGTCGCGGTATGCCCATGCGTTATGCGGGAGCTGCGGCATTGGCGGCGGCCATGTCCTTCCGAGCGGTGCCCAGGGTGGCCGCGACGTCGGCGCCCTGCTGCAGGGTCGCCAGCATCTGCTGCTGCGCCATCTGGTCGGCCTTCTTGCGGGCGAGCTCGTCCACGTCGGTTTCGGTGCGCATCCACTTCGCCGGCACGCGGATGCCCTGCGCCACGTCGCGCAGGATGATGGAGGCATCTGGGATGTTCGCCACGTTCTGGTCGAGCGCCACGGCCTCGGCCACGATCTGCTTGAACTCGAGGAACTTGACGCCCTTCTGGGCGTCGATGGCGTCGTGCAGCGGCGACTCGAATCGGAAGTCCACGTCGATGTTCTTCAGCGGCGCCGGGATCTCCATGGGCGATCCGAAGCCGCCGTTGCGGTACAGGATGTCGAAGGTTTCCTCGCAGAGCGCGCCGTTGTACTCGCTCTCCATGGGCTCGAAGAGCGGCAGCGCACCGCGGATGTACTCCTGCACGATCTGGCCTGCCTGGAATGCCGTCATCTGCGGGTCGGTCGCTGGGTTGAAGGCGCGCAGCTTATTCAGGAAAAAGCACTGCGACAGGACCGCGCGGCTGTCCTTCACGAGTTCCAGTGAGATCGGCAGGCCCTTCACGTCGATGTTCATGGCGCGCAGGGCTTCGCCCAAGCGCTCGTCGTACTCCATGTCCACCCACGTCACGCCGCCCGGGAACTGCTGCATGTCCGACTTCACCACGTCCTTCGTGGCGATCAGCGGTGGGTTGACGGCCTTCTCTCCTGCCTCGAGCAGGGTGAGTGTCATCGCCTGCAGGAGGCGCCCCTCGGGCAGCGCGGCCACGGTCGCCGGGCTGTAGGCGTACTGGCTGCCCGCCACAGTCGCCCACCGCGGGATGATGTAGACGCGGCCCCAGATCGGCGTCTGCTCGATCGTCTTGTTGTGCTCGCAGTCGTAGTAGAGCGAGACGCGGGGCTTGCCGCGGCCGTCGGCGTCGGCGAGTTCCGCGTCGCAGACGATGTGCATCACGTTGATCTCGTGGAACGGGTCTTTCGACAGCTTGTTGATGATCTTCTGGTCGAGTTCGGCTTTCGGGAAGAGCGAGCGCAGGTCGGTGATGGCGACCTTCCACCTGCGCGCGACGAAGTCGATCTTGCCGTCCTGGTTCTCGCGCCATGCGACGTCCTTCAGGTGCCAGGTCTGGTAGAGCAGGGCGTCGCGGAAGCGATTCAGTTGCGCACTGATCACGGCCTGACCGAAGGTGGCGAAGTCGTGGTCGCCTTGCTTGGTCGCCTTGTTGAACATCGCCTTGCCGTCGTACATGGCGCGGCGCATCGTGCCTTCGGCCCACTGCAGCCAGCGCTGGGAGGCGTTGTCGCTAATCTTCACGTCCCGCGGCACCATGTGGAACCAGGGCTTCTGCGTTGGGCGCAGCATCACGCCGATCTGGTCGCCGAGGTCGCGCCGGCATAGGAGCGGGTAGCTGGTGGTGAGGTTCGCTGCGAAGTCCTCGCCCAGCGAGCGCGTGGCGGTGAAGTCCGCGCGCTCGGGATAGAAGTTCTCGGCCTGCTCCTGCCACAAGGAGAGCAGGGACCCCCTCTTTGCGAAGAGGTTGTCGGCGAGCTCGCGGAGTTGCTTCGGGGTCATTGGACCTGAGCGCCTCCTACGCGATCGACGCCAGCGGGCATCGGGATCTTGATATGGGTCAACGTTTCAGGGTGGCAGCGTGGCGATCTGCTTTCGTGATCGGCGCACAGCGCGATGATGCAGACCTTCTCCATCCACTGTATGACATCCTCGGCGTCGCGCGCTGGCACCTGCACTTCCTGATTCAGAATGCCGCACTGCTCGCACGAGTACAGCACGCCGATCGTCTGGTTCATCCGCCGAGCGCGTCGCCGCCGGTGTCGGTCAGGATGGTGCTTTGCCGCCCGCGGCGGCCCAGCTGCGCCGAGATCGAGCGGCGCCTGGCTTTCTTCAGCGCTTCTTCATCCGGCATCGGGGTGGCTGGCTCGACCGGAGGTGGTGCAGCCGCGTCGGGTTTGTTGAGGGCGCCCATCAGCGCGGATCCGCCGGAGAGCACGGCGCCGATTGCGGTCAGGGTGACTGGATCGATGCCCATGGCTGTCTCCTTTTTCTTCTCACGCGAGGCGCTTGGCGTGGATCTGCGCGATCGGCTTGTAGCCCAGGATCTCGAGCAGCCGCGCAAAGCGGCACCCCATGGGCGAAGAATGGTAGACCATTTTCACGCCTTCCGCACCTAGTGCCTTCTCGGCATGCCTGACAAGCGCCGGCGTGACGCGCGCTTTGACGGCTTCCTCGGCGTGCACGACGTTCTGCTGGGCCTCGAGCAGGTACTGCCGGCGCGGGGCTGTGCCGACCACGAATGCCGCGTATCCGACGAGCTTACCGTCGATCCTCGCTGTGTAGACCCGCAGGCACCCGGCCTCCTCAATCGTCTCGTACAGGCGCCGGTTGATGTCGAACGGAAGGTCTGGCCACGGGTCAAACTGGGCGGCGCCTGCGGCCATCAGATCGGTCGATTCGTCCCACAGGCCGTGCACGCGCTCGCGCTGGATCTTCACCGGCGGCGCCTCGCCTGGTATGCCACGACGACCTTCGGCTTCATGCCGGTCATGCCGCGGCCCTGGTTGTCGAGCTTGCGGTCGATCCAATCGGCCGCGTGGGTGGCCATCCTCGGGCCCGCCCACCACGCCATGACCACGGCGTCGGCCTCGTTCGGTGACCAGCCGAGGCGCTCGACGACGCCCTTCTCGCCGCCTTCGGACTTCGACTTGGGCTCGCACTTGATCCCCCGGGCCGTCGTTTCGTATGTCACCGCACATAGGCCCGCCAGCAGCCGCTTGTCGGGCGGCAGCGCCACCACGCTTCCACCGGGTTGATCTGGATCAAGGGCCTCGCGCATGCCCCAGTAGGCGGCCGAGCGGGTGTTGGTGAAGCCGAACTTCTTGTCTTTCGTCCTGCGGGTCGTCGCCGCGGCGCCCTTGTAGCCGATGCACTCGACGCCGTTCTCGGACAGGTGGTTGTAGATCCCGCCGCCGTACCCGCCGCCGAGGTCGATCACGACGGTCGCGTTGTCCCGGCGCTCGGTGACCACGAGGCCGGCCGCTGCCGTGCCCAGGCGGTCCTGCGGGATGTCCTTGCCGTGGATCTTGACGAGGCGCGCGAACCAAGCGTCGTGCCTGGGCGCCATCACCATGTCGTCCTGGCCGCCGCCGGTGGGGTCCACGCCGATCGCGCACATCGGCACGTCAGCCGGGGGCTTCTCCGTCCAGCGGCGCTGGGCGGCCCGCACCCAGGCGCTCGGGATCACCTGGTAGGCGCTGTCGGTCAGGCCGGCCGTGAAGTCGCCCTTCAGGAGCTGGCTTCGCAGGGGCTCAGGGAGGTTTTGCAGCTGGGCCCGGTACTCGGCCGTGTTCCGGTATGGGTTGTCCTCGAGGCTCGCCGGGATGAAGGTGTAGCTGCGGGCGGTGTATGTCTCGCCGTTCACCGTGTACTCGCCTGGCCCTTCGACCCAGACCATTTGCCCTGGCTGGTCCTTCAGGTTCTTGCCGATGTAGACCGCCCAGAGGAGCTTGCCTGGCTCGGTCGGGAAGAGTGGGTGGCTCTCGTCCAGCCACGGGCCGAACCAGTCGAGCATCCAGTAGCCGTCGCTTGTCCTGGGTGGGTTCGAGGCAAGCACGACCCTGGTGCGCCGGCCGGGCCTCGCCCGCAGCCACGCGAAGAGGCTGGCGATCTGGGCCTCGAGGAATTCGCCGGCCTCGTCGTAGCCGTAGTAGTCGCGCTCGCGGCCGGCATGGTCCATCCAGCTCTCGGCGTCGCGCATGCCGGCGAGCTTGAGCGTCCTGCCGTCAGGCCGCGTCCATTCGTGGTCGGTTCCGTTCCAACCGCGCGCGCCGAGGATGGCCTTGCCGTCGGATTCCAGGCCGTCGGTCTGCGTCAGTTCGCGCCGGAAGATGATGCCGGTGTCGGCTTCATTCACGCCCCAGCCGAGGAGCAGGTGGGACTTCCCGCCGCCCGCCTGCCCGCCGTAGAGCAGGATGTCGGCCGCCGACAGGTAGGCGTCGGTCTGGGGCCCGGGGTTCGGTACCCAGGCCATGTGGCGCGTGGCCTGGTGGACTTCCTCGGCGATCTTGCGGCGCACTGGTACGGGCTTCGCCCGCACCCGCTCGAGCAGCTCGTCGAGGACGCCCTTGGCCATCGGGCCTAGCGCCTAGAACGTTGTCGGTCTGGCAATCGAACGAATCAACGCCATGAAGCCTTTTTGCAGATCGGTTGCCGCGATTGCCAGCCAACGCTGGTCAATGTCCTTCATCGCGCGCAAGGCTTCGATCAATTTGCCGATGTCCTCGCCTTTGTTCTTGGCGTCGTTCATCAGCGCGATTTCATCTTCGGTCAAGTCCCTGTATCCCTTGATGTGCTTGTGCTGGTTGTCCACTGTGTTGCTCCTTTGGTTATCGGCGGCGTTTCTTCGCTGCCTTCGCTGGCCACCGTCCTTGCTTTGATTCCGTTACGTGCCTCGTAAAATCTCCGGGGGCGCCAGACGATATTTTCCTTCGCAGCGTTTCTGGCAATTGTTGCAAGGTCTTTTCATGTTGCCCCCCAGTCACGGCCGCCTCGATCAAACGCTTGAGCGTGGCCTCGGTTGTCTCGCCTGGGTGCGCGAAGTGCTGCAGGTGCGCGGTCAGTGTACGCCCCACTGTTCCTTCTTGTCCGAGGCGCCTGATCACGTCGATCGCGCCTTCGCTCGTGCCTGTCTCGCCGGCGTGCGGGCGCAGGGCCTCCATGATCTCCTTGGCGAAGGCGACCTGCGGTGGCTCGGTCATGGCCTCGAGCACGTCGTTCTTTGGACCACCTACCGTCATGCGCTCGATTGGTCTGCCGTCAAGGTGCGTGATGCCGCTCCCGAGACCGGTGCCTGGCGTCTGCCCGATCACCATGCCGGGCAGCATGCCGTAGGGGCTCGTCCAGGTCTGCACGAAGTACTGCAGCGCGTGCTGTTCGCCTTGGACGCCGGCGAGCTTGTTCTGCGCCTCGGCGATGTTCGCCTGCGCCTGGCCGGAGAGGCTCGAGAGCTCGCGCGCGCGGGCCGTGAGCTTGATGTAGTTGTGGTCCCACTCGCTGATGCCGTAGACCGGCATCGGCCGCATGAGGTCCGACTCGGGCGGGAGGAACACGCCGATGCCGCGGCGCATGGCTTCCAGCAGGAAGAACTGGCAGCCTGGGCGCTGGTAGGCGTACTCCTCGTTCGCTGCCATGTCGACGCCCCAGAGGCCGATCACGTCGTCCGAGTCGTCCTTCTGCATTTCGGCCTCGAATGCCTGCTTCGAGAATCCGTCCGTGATCGTGAGGCCCTTGGTCGCCTCCCCGCGCTCCTGCGCACGGCTGATCTGGCGCTGCTCGCGCAGGTGCTCGATCGTGTCGATGGCCAGCGCCACCATGAGCGCGAGGCTCGATGTCAGGAAGTAACTGCTGAACTTCTCCTCGATCCTGTCGATCGGGTAGACGACGTGGTTCGGGAATTCCGGCACCGTGCCGCCGGTGTAGAGAATGCCCTTGAAGTCGCGCAGGAACTGGCTGTACTCGGGGCCGAACCACTGCGCGTAGGGCTCCCAGCGATGCACTTCGAACCAGCGGGTTGCTCGAGGTGACACGGCCCAGCATCCTGGGCTGCATCCCCAGATGTCCCACTCGCCACCGATCTGGCCGTGGGCGCGCGCCAGGCTCGGGGCCTTGCCCTGCATCCACAGGGCGTGCTGCTCGTTCTGGAACGGGGCTTTGTGGATCGAGCTTGACGCCGATCCGAGCACGGCGATCTTCATGTGGCTTCTCCGCTCGGCTGGGGTTCGGCTGTCGGTGTCAGGCTCTCAACGACTGCTGCCCTGATGCTCGGCCCTCTGGCAAGCACCGTCGGGTGCACGCCCATGCCGGTGCGGTCCTCGCCCCACGTCGTCATCTGGTACTCGAGGTCGTCCAGCGCACCGTTCAGGAAGGCGACCGTGGTGGTGGCTGCCGCGGCCTGCTGCTCGGCGAGCACCTTGCGCTGCAGCAGCTCGTTTTTCCTGGTGAGGTTCTTGATGTGCCAGTGGCTCGACTCGGAGATCCCGTAGATCGGCATGGGCCTGAGCAGGTCGCTCTCGGGCGGCACGACGACGTTGATGCCGAGGTCGGCGGCGAGCAGCAGGAAGTGCTGGCAGCCGGCCCTCTGGTAGCCGTATTCCTCGGTCGCCACCATGTCCACGCCGAAGAGGCCGATGGCGTCGTCGGCCGGCACGTCTGGGGGCCGCTGCTCGCGCTCGGCCAGAATCGCCCTGATGGCCATGGCGATCATGATGGCGATGCTCGACGTGAAGAAGAACGTCCCGAACTGCTCGGTCAGCGCGTCGATCGGCAGCGCGCGCGAGGCCGGGATCTCGGGCACGGGCTCGTGCATCCAGACCGGGCAGCGCGCCGGATCGCGCATCGCCATCCACTGCACGTACTCCGGGCTGAACCACTGGCGCTGCTTGGCCGGATTGCCGACGACCGGCGGTTCCCAGCGGTGCAGCTCGAACCACGCGTTGGGGCTGCCGCACTGGTAGTAGACGCCAGGCGAGCATCCCCAGATCTGCCACGTCGGGTCGCCGAAGGGCGCGAGCCCCAGGGACGAAGGGGCCGAGCCCAATACTGCGACTTTCATCGTTCTCCTCCTCAGAAGTTGCGTTGTTGATCAGCTCGACGGTACGGATGCCCCTGTCGAGAGCGCCAGCACGAGCCACTTCGCCGTGGTGATGCCCATCAGCGTGACCTGCTGGCCGACGGCGTTCAGCATGACGCCGGTTGCGGTCGACAGGAAGCTCGAGTTGTAGCCGGTCACGCCGCTGCCGAAGCCGACGACCACCGGCATGGTGCTGCCCAGGGTGGCGCTGACCTTCATCAGCGTCTTGCGCACACCTGGCTCGGGCGCCGCCATGGTCCACGCGCAGCCGACTTCGGTCGTTCCGAGCGAGGATGCGGTCGTCGCCGCGCCCGTGGTCACGTCCAGCATCGTGATGCCGTAGTTCGTGACTTGGGTGGCAGTCGACCCGGAGGTCAGCGACTGGGTGGCGACAGCCATGTCCTTCGGCCCCACCATGAATTCGTTGGAGTTCAGGCCGAGCCTGCGTCCGTGGATGGACGTCAGGATCGAGTTGCGCAGTGCGGTGAGTGTCGTCATGGTCTTGCCCCTTTACGTTCGATGCTGCCTCTCCTCCTGCTTTTCATTTGCGCCAGACTTCGGCCATCACGTAGCCGCTCGTGCGCGCGATCACCGAGAAACCCGTTGACCACGCCGGGATCTGCAGGGTGCGCTCGCCGAGCACGGGCAGGCTGTTGCCGGTCGATCCGACGGTTGTGCCGGTCGTCACGCTGGTGCCGCTCGATGGCACCACCGCATGTGTACTGACCACGTTCACGTGGAAGTTGAGTGCTGCGCCCGCGCTACTGAGGCCGGAGAAACGCACGAGGTGCGCGTAAGTCGCCGCGGCGCCGGCGCTTGATGCCGATGCGCCCCAGTCCCTCGATTGCCCGACGGCCGCATCGAGCAGGATCGTGTGGACCGTGTCCGGCGGCTGCGGGATCTTGTCGGTCGGACTCAGGGCGCCGTAGGAGCGCACGTCACATCCTCCACTGCTCTGCGATGATGTAGCCCGAGCTGACCGCGGCTGCCGACCAGCCGGTCGAGCCCGGCGGGATCTGCAGCGTCCTGGTGCCGTTCACCGGGATGTTGCTGCCGCTCGAGCCGGTTGCAACGCTCGTCCCGCTCGACGGTATCGCGGCCATCGTCGTCTGCAGGTTGACGCTGAAGTTGAGTTGGGCGCCTGCCGTGCTCAAGCCCGTGAAGCGCACGAGTTGCGCGAGGGTGGATCCCCAGTCAAGGGCCTGGCCGCTCGAATTCTCGACGAGCAGCGTCTGGACGGTGTCCGGGGGCTGCGAGATCTGGTCGATCGGGCTTCTGGCAGCGTAGGCGCGCATGGTCAATAGGCCTTCATCATCTTGCGGTTGGCTGCGTAGCTGCGCATGCTCCTCGCGGCCGTAGCGCTTGCCATCATTGCGGGCTTCTTCACGTGCTTCGCCCTGCGCTTTTTCATGCGCGCTCTCTGTGCCGCGGTAGATCCTGCTGGCATGGCGCGCACTGTAGCGCGTCGCCGCGCCGCGCACAAGTCAGCCAGGGATCGTGATCTTCTTCTTCGCGTGCTTGGGCGGTGGTTCAGCGGCCCGTTCAGCCGCGACGGCACCCTTGGCGAGCATGAAGGACAGGCGCCTGATCTGCTCGAGTTCGTCCATCTGCTCGGGGGCTGCGGGCGTCGGTGCGGGCGGCGTGTCCTTGTCGGCGGTGCGCCAGCGCGCGCGAGTTTTCAGCCAGAAGATCTGCGCGACCGGGATGCCGCCTGGGTACGTCTCGGTGGCGGTGGTCGCGTTCTTGAACAGGCCCTGCGCCACCTGGGCGTCGGCCTTCGTGTGCCCGCCGTCCAGTTCCTGCCGGAAGTACTTGCGCAGCGTCTTGACGCCGATCGGCTCCTGCGTGGTCTGGTGGATGATCACTCGGGACATGTCGTCCTCGGGGATGCCGGCGCCCGCCATGAATTCGACCGTCAGGCGCTGCTCGCGGCTTGGCACGAAGCGGCTGGCGCCTTTCGGCCTACCCACGCGACGCTTTGCCTTTTCCTCTGGCTTTGGCGATGGCGTCGAAGGTCTTTTTCTCGGCTGCATGGGTGGCGGCCTTCCCGGTGAGTTCCTGCCAGCGCTTCACGCCCACGTCGACGTAGCGCGGGTCGAGCTCGAGCGCGTAGCCTACGCGCTTTGTCTGCTCGGCGGCGATGATGGTGCTCGAGGCGCCGGCGAAGAAGTCGAGCACGATCTGGCCCTCGGTGGTCGAGTTGCCCAGTGCTCGGCGGGCGAGTTCGACCGGCTTCATGGTGGGGTGGAGTGCGGCACCAGCCTTGCCGAGGCCTGCGTCGCGGCTCACTTCCCAGACGTCCTCGGCCGGGCCGCCGGAGGCCTGCAGGAGCACGGTGCCGTCCACGTGCATGTGGCGGACCTTGCGGCCCTTCGGGGCTTGGGCTGAGACGTAGATCTCGCCGCCGGCCTTCGTGGCGAGGATCAGGCCCTGCCCGACGGCCGTGTGGGCCTCGCCCTTGGCGCTACGCGCGGCCAGGCGCCAGACGGTGGTCTGGGTACGGTCGCCGTGCCAGGCCGGCTTCACGCCCTGCCTGGCGGCGTAGAAGCAGGGCTCGTGCGCCCATCGGTAGTCCGACCAGCCGAGCACCATGGCGGGCTTCGCCCAGATGATCATGCCGAGCTCGACCAGGCCCACGTCCCTGAGCGCCCTGGCGAAGTCCTCTCGGGTTGCGCTCGCGTGCCAGACGTACCAGCCGGCGTCCTCTCGGGTGTGCTCGATTGCGGCCGCGAATGCGCTGTTCAGCAGCTGGTAGAGCTGGCCTCGGCGCAGCTCGTCGCCCTGGATGGCCTCGAATCCGCCGCTCGGGCTCTCGTAGCTGATGCCGTAGGGCGGGTCGGTGAAGACGCACTGCGCCTTGCCGCCTGCCATGAGCGCCTTCAGGGCGGCCGGCTTTGTTGCGTCGCCGCACATGAGGCGGTGGTCGCCACACCGCCAGACGTCGCCTGACTTCGAGACCGCGTGCTTGGGCAGCTCTGGCGCCGGTGGTTCGGTCGGTGCAGGCGGGTCAGGCTCGAGCGTGAGCGCGATCTCGCTCGCCTCGAAGCCTGTCAGGCCGAGGTCCATGCCCATGGCTTTGAGGTCGCCGAGTTCGATCTTGAGCAGGTCCTGGTCCCAGCCGGCATCGAGCGCCGCCCGGTTGTCGCCCAGGATGAAGGTCCGCTTCTCGCCCTCCGAGAGGCCCGAGAGCTCGATCACGGGCACGCGCTGCATGCCCAGCTGCAGGGCGGCCTGCAGGCTGCCGTGGCCCTTCAGGATCTCGCCCTTCTTTGAATCCACGAGGATCGGCACGACGAATCCGACCGTCTCGATCAGGCGCTTGATCTTGGTGATCTGCTCGGGCGGGTGGACGCGGGCGTTCCGCGCGTAGGGTTTGAGCTTCGAGACCTGCCGGTACTCGATCCGTAAGTTGTTGTTTTTCATAAGCGGCATTTCAGGTTGCCACGGGCTGCAAGGGTGCGATCCTGGGCTTGCGCTCGATCACCTGGTAGCTCACGGGCTGGCCGCGGTGCACGGCTGCCGTTGTCTTGGCGCCCACCACGTCGCCCAGCAGCCTGGGGGCGAGGCCGCGCGCTGGTCGCGCCGTGCAGACGTGCTGGCGCTCGACGGTGGCGCCGGCCGGCAGGTCGGCTGCAAAGTGCAGGCTGCGCCTGAGCTCGACGTGGGCCTTTTCGTCGGCCGTCGGCCCGTAGGCGAGGCCAGTGCCCATGCAGCCTTCGACCCGGGCGACTTCCTCCACCAGGCGGGCCAGCTCGCGTGGCTCGAGCGAGAAGGCGGCGTCCGGGCCGCCGTCAGCGCGCGCGAGTGTCACGTGCTTCTCGATCATGGTGGCGCCGATCGCGGCGGCTGCCACGGCCACGCCGATTCCCTGGGTGTGGTCTGAGAGGCCGACCTTGACATCCCACGTCCTGCCCATCGATGTCATGGTGGCGAGGTTCGCTTGGCTGGGTGGCGTCGGGTAGGCGCTCGTGCACTTGAGGAGCGTGATGTCCTTCGCGCCGGCCCTGCGCGCGGTGTCGACGGCGTCGTTGATGTCCTGCTTCCATGCCATGCCGGTCGACAGGATGATCGGCTTGCCGGTCGCGGCCACGGCTCGGATGAGCGGCAGGTCGCAGAGCTCGAAGCTGGCGATCTTGTAGCGCGGGCAGCCGAGTCCCTGCAGGAAGGTGAGGGCGTCGTGATCGAAGACCGAGGCGAAGCACTCGATGCCAACCGCCTTGGCGTACTCGAATACCGCGGCCTGCGCCTTCCAGGGCAGTATGTTCTGGTCGTAGAGCGCTGCCATGTTCTGACCGGCCCACGGCCCTTCAGCGATCACGAGCGCGGGATCCAGCACCATGGTGCCTGGCGTCCAGGTCTGCAGCTTCACGGCGTGCGCGCCGGCGGTCTGCGCTGCGTCCACGATCGCGCAGGCGCGGTTGAAGCTGCCTAGGTGGTTGGCCGAGATCTCGGCCACGACCATGCACGTCATTCGTCCCTCGGTTTCAGTCCGCCCTTGCCGTCAGGCACCATCCACCGCAGTCTTACGCGTTCGTAGCGAAGGACCACGGGCCGCGGCTCCCTGTCGTCGTTCATTACAGGATCCGCGCGGTTGCTTCGTAGGGCCTGTCTCACCGCCCGCCCGATTGGATCTGGAAGTGGTTTGCAATAGACCGGCTCGTCGTAGAAGCGCTGGCGATCATTACGGATCTTCGTTTGGTGCTGCGTTGGGTGATCACGCATCAGCCAGCAGCATGAGCGCGTCGGCTGCGTCCTTGATGTCGGAGAGCGATGTCTCGCCCGACTGCGCCTGGCGCACGATCAGCGTGGCGAGGCTGCGCGCGCGGTCGCGGGCGGCGCGCACCTTGCCGGCCTGCTGGGCGGCCTCGTAGTCGTCCTCGGTGCTCTCTATCGGCCGGATGGCATTCTCCGTGCCCCGCTCGACGAGCGCCACGATCACGTAGGGCTTGGCTGGCGCGCCCTCGCGGGCGGGGACGGCGCGCCTGTTGTGCGTAGCCGGGATGCCGGCTTGCGGCTGCAGGCCAGCCGGGCGCTTCACCATCACGTCGGCCGCGACCTTCTGGTAGGTCATGCAGGCGTCGAACGTCTCGATGTCGCGGGCGTCGATCTTCACATACATGTCCGGGTTCTGGCGCCTGGCGGTCCACAGCATGAGCGCCATCACCTTCTTCGGATCTCCGGTTGCCAGCGCGTCGAGCGCGTCCTGCTTCGGTGCTTTTGCCATGGTTATCCTCCCAGCGCGAACGTTTCTTGGATCTTCAGGAATCCCAGCTTCTCGAAGACGTGCCGGGAGTGTGGATTGGTTGGCGCGATGTTGGCAAGCCAGCGGGCGTTCCTCTCGCCGGGATCGGACGGCAGTGGTTTATTCTGCCCCATGAACAGGCGCAGGGCCTCGGGCCCGTATCCCATGCCGCGGTGGCTGCGCTTCAGGACGATGCCGATCTCGTTCCTCTGGGTTGCGCTCACGTAGCCGGCCCAACCGAGGCGTGTGCGTGGGCCGACCATCGGTCCAGGTGTCGGATCCAGGAATTCGGTGACGTCGATCAGATACCACAGGCGGAAGACCCGGCGATCGATGAAGTCCATGTGCTGCTCGAAAGTCGGCAGCTCGCGGTGGCTGATGTTGATCTCGGGGTCGCGCTCCTTCATCAGTTCGTAGAGAAATTCCGCGGCCCCAGGGCGCACGAGGCGGCCGACGTAGACGTCCTGCAGGTTGATGCGGCTCATAGGCGGGTTTCCACTCCTCTCTCTGCAAGGTGCGTCGCGGCCCCCTTCGGGGTCTGGTCGGTGAACTGGAACATGGCGCCCGCGGCCACGGCGTCGGCCCCGGCTTCAATCGCCTCGCGCATGTGCTCGTAGCTGCCGGCACCGCCGTGCGCAATCACTGGGATGTCCACTGCCTTGGACACCAGGCGAATCAGATCGATGTCGTAGCCCTGCATGGTGCCCTCGCGGTCGATGCTGGTCAGCAGCAGCTCGCCGGCGCCGCGGCCCTGGCACTTGAGCGCCCACCAGATCGGGTCGAACTGCGTGAGCTTGGTGCCGTTCCTGCCGTAGACCACGCGGCCGATCGTGTCCTGCCGGTAGTCGATCGAAGCGACGATCGCCTGGCGGCCGACGGCTTGGGCTGCGTCCTTCAGCAGGTACGGATCCTCGATCGCGGCGCTCCCGATCACGACTTTGTCGGCTCCGGCCTTCAGCAGATCCCGGATGTGCTGCACAGTGCGGATCCCGCCGCCCACGGCGAGCGGCATGTAGCAGCAGTCGCTGAGTTCCTCGACCAGCGCGAGGTCGGGGCCGCGGCCCTCGGCGGTGGCGGCAATGTCGAGCAGGACAAGCTCGTCCACGTTTCGCGCTTGGTGGATGCGCACGGCCTGGGTGGCGAGGCCCACCGAGCGCCAGCTATTGAACTGGCTGCCCTTCACCAACTGCCGGCCGCGGCAGAGCAGCGTCGGAATGATGCGCTTGGCGAGGCTCATCTGGTGCGCGCGGCCAGCCGGCGCCCCTTTTTGCGGCCCTTCCATTCCACGGTGCCGTCGAGGAACAGCACGCCAATCGCCTGCTGGAGTTCTGCGTCTGATTTCGCCAACCCACGGAAGAGCCAGGGCGTTCTGGGCCCGCCGTCCTTAAGCACTTTGAGGATCCTCGCGGCGAGCCTCACGTGGACTCCTTCAGGATCGGACGCCAGTCGTGCTCGCCTTGGAAGAGGTCCCAATTCGTGAAGCGGTGCAGGATCGGTAGCAGGTCGTTCATCGTCATGCCGATGCGCTCGAGTACGGCGTCGATGGTGATGCCGGCATACTCGGTCGGGAAGAGGCCGTCGAAGTGCTCGACCCACTGCAGCGCCGTTTTGCGATCGATGCGGCCGGCACGGATGTCGACAGACACCTGGGCGCATCCTCTACCGTAGCCGTACTTTCTCCACATCATCGCGTCATGCAAGCCCGTGGAGGCGTTATCAAGGTTCTCGTGGTCCCAGTGGTTGGCAGCGCTTGGCCGCTCCTGCCTCATGCCTGCAGCGCGCGCCTTAGCGGCGTTCTCGTGGCTGTCCCATGGCAGGTACTGCCCGAGGAAGTGCGCCTCGATGCCGGCTTCTTCGAGACCTGCCGGCAGCGTGTAGGCGGCCATGTCGGCCTCGGTGATGCCGGACTGCCCCACCATGTCGGCTGCCCGCAGGCCCAGGAAGCCGCCGAATTCCGAGATCCATCGGCGCGTCATCTGCTGTGCGTCCTGGGCTTCCAGCGGCCCGCCGTACTGGTTCTGCGGGTTCTCGCCGTAGAAGATGAACGGGATGCCGGCCTTTGCTGCGACGCGGAACGGCGTCGTGAAGATGGCGACGTGCTCCGGCCAGCTGATGTCGCCCACCAGCTCGAGCCCGAGGCGGTTCAGTTTCGCCCGGACGCTGCGGTCTGGCGTCACTTCGACGGTGCTTGCGTGCCTGGCGATGTTGTCCAGGTTCGCGCGCCCTATCGGCGTCAGGTGGCAGGTCGTCGCGGTCACGGCCAGCACCCGGGCGCCGCGCTCCTTCAGCATCAGCACCTGGGCGGTCGAGTCCTTGCCCCCTGAGCTCGGCACGATCACGTCGTAGGTGTTGCCGAACTGGGTGGCGACGGCGCGGGCCCGGGCGAGGAGCGCCCGCAGGTCTTCCTCACGGGCCTGCCAGTCAATCTTGGGGCGCCCCGCGTAGGCGAGGCAGGCCGAACAGACGCCGTTCAGGAACGCGGTGTCAGGGCGGGTGTCGGGCATCAGGCACTGCAGGCAGCGATTCACGGTGTTGGCTCCATTTTCTGTTCGTCTGTCAGTTCGCGCTCGCGGCGCCTGCGGCAGGCTTCGCAGGAGCATATCGCCCGTATCCGCGCGCGAAGCGCCTGGCACACAGCGAAGTCCGGGCCGTCGACGTCGCCCTCCCAGAGGCAGACAGGTGCCTCGGCCTGGTCACTCATTGGCTCTTTTCAAGCAGCCACCACGTCAGGTCGTCCTGGGGCGCCTCGGTGTCGCGGTGGTAGGCGAAACCGTAGTCGCGCAGCATCAGGTCCGGGAAGCGGTCGAGCATCTCGCCTGCGAAGTCGCGCTTCCACAGGCGGTTCGCCTCGCCCCGGTACGGGATCTCGACTGGGGTCGGGTTGTAGTATTCGGCGAGCAGGATGTAGCGGCCGGCCGCGGTGTGGATGCGGTCGTAGACCGCCGGCAGGTCGGCTGGCGGGATGTGGATCATCAGGCCCTTGGTGATCACGACGTCCCAGTACTTCGGGAGCGGCTCCCAGTCGGTCACGCTCACGCCCGCGGCCACGAGCACGTGCGGCGCGCGCTCCTTCAGGATCTTGGCGGCGCCGGTGTGCAGCTCGAGCGCGGTGATCTCGGCGAACGGGTAGCGCTTCACCAGCGCGCGGATGTTGGCGCCAGTGCCGGCGCCGAGTTCGATCATGGTGCGCATGCCCCGCTCGCCCATGTTGGCCTTGTCGAGCGCCATGGCGAAGAAGTGATAATTCGCACGCTCGTCGCCTGGGCTTCGCTCGTGGTAGGCGTCGCCCTTCGGCCCCGCCCAGTGCTCCTCCTGCTCGGTTCTCATGCTGCCTCCCTCGGTTGGTGAAGCGCGGCGAACATTCGTTCGGCGCGTATCCAGTCGTCCACGGTGTCGATGTCGCAGACCCGTTCGGCTGGCAGTACCACGTGGTGGCTGTTGCCCTCAAGCGGTAGTCCTGCGATGAAATTCTCCGTCATACCGAAGTAAAAATTGCCGGCGCTCTGGCCGTCGGGCCCCGTTGTGTAGACGTAGGCGGTGATCCCGGAGAGTAGCTGCGCCCAGCCGCGGCGCAGGTCGCCGGTCGTGATCATCGGTGCTGTGGCGTACAGGCAGCAGGCGATGTCTGGCCGGTCGCGCTCATCCGGGAATAGGTCTTTCAGGGCCGCGGCCATCACGGCCTGCGTGCCGACTGCGTTATCGGCGAGTTCTGGCCGGCGCACGTGTACGCCGGCGCCGAGTGACCAGGCCACGTTGGCGGTGGTCGAGTCCTCGGTCGAGACGTAGACGCCCATGCCGAAGAGGTCCGAGCGGTGCGCGGCCTCGATCGAGTAGGCGATGATCGGCCTGCCGTGGAATTCCTTCAGGTTCTTGCCGGGGATCCTGCGGCTGCCGGCGCGGGCCGGGATGATGCAGACGGCGCGCATCAGTCGATCGCCGACAGGATGGTGTCGACGACGTTGCGCGCGATCACGGCCGGGGCCTTGCCCTGCTCCTGCATGCTGCGAAAGACGTGTGTCGCCCTGGTCACGAGGCGCGCGCGGTCCTCGCGCGTGATCTTGCGCTTGGGTACCTGCACGGTCACCTGGGCGCCGAGTGCCACCGCGGTGTCGATCATGGCCTTGGCAACGCCGACTGCGTTCTGCGGCTCGTAGGTCACGTAGGCCATGGGGCGCTGGAAGCGCTGGACGACCCGGCCGTTCGCCTGGCTGATGATCATCTCGACTGCGCCTTCGTCGGTGCCGGCCTTGACTGGCAGGCTGTCGCCTTCGTCGGTCACGGTCAGTTCGCCTTCGCCAGCAGGCTTTCCTCGAGCTTGGCGAGGCTCGCCTGCAGGTTGGCGATCATGCTGCGGCATTGCTCGGGCGTCATGAACAGGTTCGGGATCGGCGTCGAAAACCCGAGGTAAACCTGGGTCGGCGTCACGCCGTGGTGGATCTGCAGTTGCTGCTGCTCGCCTTGGGTGGCCATGCGGTTTCTCCTCTTTGCTTGGCGCATCGCGGCGCGCCGTTGGGTACGGTTCACTTGAATAGTCCGATCTGCGACAGGTCAGGATAATCACTGTCGGTGCCTGGGCCCCAGGGCAGGGGGTCGTTGTGTTCGTTCATGCTCGCCATGAGCAACAGGCCTTGCGCAGCAGACACAGGCGACATCACGACGTGCCATCCAATGTGCCGGAATGCGTCGGACTTTGGTGCCACGCCTTCGGTCCTTCCGTCGTATCGCGCGCGCTTCAACCAGGCGGCGGTTTCTTTGTTGTCGCACAGGATTGCGCCGCCGTGGCCTATCGGTAAGTGCTTCGCCCAATGAAAGCTCAAGCACATCAACGTTCCAGCGATGTACATTCGGCTCGTCAGGTGCCGCGCTGCGTCGTAGATCGGGTAAGGCAGCAGCAGGTACTTGCCATCCCATTGTTCATCTCTGAATGTCACGTCGGCGCCGGCGTTGCGAATGCTCATCGCAACCCCAATGTACGTAAAGCGCGGGATGTCTACGGCCTGTCTGATCGGCGCGTTGCGAATGCTGTATGCGACGGCCAATAGAAGGGCGTTCGTGCAGGAGTCGACTGCCACCGCGTATGGTGCTCCGGTGTAGCTTGCGACGACCTGCTCAAAGTCGCGGACGACGCCCCATGCGTGCTTCGTTGCCTGCCTCCATCCTTTCCGCTGGAAGGTTCGTCTGTTGTGGTATTGCTGCCTCGCTGTTGCCCAACGGACGTTCCCTGGCTCGTAGTTGCCGTCGTTGTCGATTCGATCCAAGCTGTGCATCGGAGAAGGTCTGCGGCCGACGTATTTTAGGAATTCCTTGTAGTCCTTGGCCCAGCGCGGATCGACCTTAATTCCTCGCCCACCGTAGTCCCTCCACTTCGGGTCGTGTGTGTTGAAGCACCGTCGTTTCATACCGGCCCATGCAACATATTCTGCGGTCTGTGGCTTCTTGCGTTGTGATGCTTCGCCGTGGCTTTTGCGGTGCAGGCACCCACAGGATCGCTTGTGGGAACGCTTCATCGACTCTCCTCGCGCTATCGTCTCGTTTCCGCAATCGCAGATGCATTGCCATCTTGTGCGGTGGTGCTTGCTCGATGGAAGGCGCGAGATTACCGTCAACATTCCAAACCTTTGACCAACCAGATCCTTGACGCCGCGGCCGGTGTTTCCGTGGACCTTCACGGGATCTCCTTCAGCCGCTCGCGGATCTCATCCACGGTGAGCATGTATGTCTTGACGCCGGTCATGTTGGGCTCGAGGGCTGCCGCCTTGCCGCCGGCCACGAGGTAGGGGTCGATGTAGCGGAAGGCCGGCGACTCGGCCGGCGCGATCATCATCTCGTCGAGCTTCTCGCCTTGGCCGAGGCCGTTCTGGACGTCCATCTGGGCTCCCATGGCGGTGGCGAGGTCGCCCAGCCGGTAGGCCGGCATGAGCGGCACGACGAGTTCTCCCCCGGTCATGTGCTCTGCCGTCCACAGGACGAGGTCGACGGCTTCCTCGATGCGCAGCCAGAAGCGGGTGGCGGCCGGATTTCGCACTGGCACGTGCGTGATGCCGGCGGCGAGAAGGGTGCGCCACGTCGGGATCACGCTGCCCGTGGATCCGGCCACGTTGCCGTAGCGCACGGCGGCGGTCATGGCGCCCCATGCTCCCCTGGTTTCGGCCAGCACGAGCTTCTCGCCGACGAGCTTCGTCGCCCCGTAGGTGTTGAGCGGCTGGCAGGCTTTGTCGCTCGAGACGTAGACCAGGCGGCAGACGTCCTCGTCCATGGCCGCCTCGAGCACGTTGGCCGTGCCGATCACGTTCGTCTTGATCATCTCGCCTGGGTTGTACTCGCCGACTTCCACGCGCTTGAGCGCGGCTGCGTGGATCACGAGGCCCACGCCCTGCATGGCGCGCCGCAGGCGCTCCTTGTCGCGCACGTCGCCGATGAACCAGCGCAGGCGGCCGTCTGGATCCGGCTGTGCCTGGCGCATGGTTGCCTGGGCGTACTCGCCTCGGCTGTAGATGCAGATGCGCTGGGTGTCGGTCGTCAGCAGGCGCTTCACCAGCGCGCGGCCGAGAAACCCGGTTCCGCCGGTGATCAGGACGTCGGTGTGGATCACAGCACGCGCTGGATCAGGTCGGCGATGATCGCTGCCGCGGCCAGCAAGGCGCAGGCGGCGAAGCAGAGGCCGGCCGCGTCGACGCTGGGTTCCTTCCCGCGCTGGTATTCCTCGAAGTCGTTCTCGTTCATGCTCTCCCCCTCTTTGGTCAGTTCAGTTTATCCCAGCCGTACTTCGCAATCAGCAGGGCCTCGGCCCGGTTGTGGTCCTTCACCCGCTCGAGCAGCTTCGCGGCCGGCGGCCACAGGCGGATGGCGCGGGCCCGGGCCTGTTCCTTCGAGTCCGACAGCTCGAGCGCTTTCTTCCAGTCCCGCGGCCGCACGAGCTCGTGCGCGTAGTGGCGGGCTGCCACGACGCCCTCGATGTGGCCGGCGGTCAGGAAGGAGGCCGCGGTCGTCGCTGAGTGCTGCCCCGGGAAGGCGATCGGCGTCTCGATCACGATGTGGATCTCGTTTCGGTCGTAGGCGGCCGTCCAGTCCCTGAGCAGCTGCTCAAGCGCCGCGGCGTTCACCTGGTTCTTCACGTAGGCGGCCTTGCCGTGGCGCTCCATCACCGGCATGTCGGCGAGGTTTGCGAAGGCGCCTCGGTGGTCGAGCATGGCGATGGCGCCGGTCAGGCCTGGGTCGATGCCGATCAGGATCATGGCTGCTCGCTCATGTAAGCGCGGATGAATTCCGCTGCTTGCGGAGCGACGATGCTGTTCCCTGCGGCGCGCAGGACGCCCACTCTGCCGGGATACCCATGAGCCAGAGGGAAAAGTCCGGGTTTAGTTGGCCGCGCTTTTCCGTCTCGGCAGGGGAGCCATTCTGAGGGGTGCCAAAATCCGTTAACTGGTGCGCCTGCCTCGGCAGTTGATCGAGTCGCGTTCTCTCGCTGCCGTCCGGGTTCGTTCCGGTCGTCGCCATGCCAGGCGAGTCCTTGTGATCCCTGCTGCTCGGCGTCGCCCATGTCGCCAGAACCGATAGATTCTCGCCTCCCTGCCGCGCTGTCTCGCTCACTCCGGTATCGTTCATTTGCGGAGTCGGCCAACTCACCAGTTGCGCCGAGGCTTGTAGATCCCGCGCTGATTGATGGTTTGGATTGCTGCTGACCCCGCGATGCCCATGCGGGCCGATCCCGGTGTCTGGAGTCGGCCACGAAGTAAAGCCGTTGCCGGATGTGCGGTGCCCCGACGCTGCAAGCCGGAAAACTGACCGCCCCGACGGCGTAATCAAGTTCTTCGAGCGATAGGCAAACATCGTCGAGCCAGCCTGTTCTAATCGCGGCATCAACTTGCTCACCAAAGACGACTGAAGGGCGGCGCTCGCGGATGAGCCTATACCAGTGTGGCCATAGGTGGCGCTCATCCGCGTAGCCGCCGCCTTTTCCGGCTGCGCTGAAGGGTTGGCAGGGACAACTGCCGGTCCAGACGGGTCTATCGTCCGGCCAACCGGCGAGCCTGAGCGCGTAGCTCCAACCCCCGAGGCCGGCAAAGAAATGGCATTGCGTGAATCCTCGGAGATCTTCGGCGGAAACATCGGCAATTGATCGGTCATCGACTTCACCCGGCGCGATCAGGTTCGCGGTGATCAGGTTCCGCAGCCATTGGGCAGTAAACGGCTCGATCTCGTTGTAATACGCTGCCATTCACGTCGCCCTCCACAGCGGCACGGGGTGTGCGTGGGTCTTTGCGCTCTGCGCCTTCACGTAGCGGCCGGTGTTCACAACGAGGCCAGACTTCGCCGCCCGCGCGGCGAGGGCGCCGTAGGCTTTCGATGATCTCGGGCTCGGCCCGCCTCTGGCGAGCCAGCTCGCCCGCCACTGCTCCATGGTCGCTTCGCCTTGGCGGGCGACGAAGGCGACGAAGTCCTGCAGGGCGTCGTCTGCCCAGGTTCTCGATCGATCGGCGGCGCGCTGGATCCCGGCGTCGCGCGCGGCGCGCGCGGTGCCGATGTCGAGTGCGAGTTGCTGCTGGTTCATGTGCTCAGATCCTCCAGGGAGAAGCGCTGGCGCTCGTTTCCTTGGCGCACGCCGAGGTACTTGGGCTTCACGCCGGCAATCATCTTCGCGTAGCTGCGCGCGGCCGTCTTGGCGATCTCGACCATGTTGCCGGCCGGGACTTGGTCGAGTTCCCGGATCACGGACCCAGCCGCATCCAGCAGCGCGACCCTGGCGGTGGTCGGCGGCTGCGGCCTCGAGGCCGTGGTGGCTGCCTGCAGCTCGACCCAGAGCTTCTCGGCGTCCCGGATCAGGAAGTCGAGGCTGTGCTTGGTGCGCGCGTAGAACGGCTCGGCGTGGCCGAGGTAGTGCTGGACCACGGCCACGGCGTGCTCGGCGCCGACTCTGGCCACGAGGTTCGCCAGCTGGCCGTTCGCCTTCGCGCTCGGCGGGTAGTCGCCTTGGTAGCGGGCCTTGATGCCTTCCTGGTAGGCCCGGAAGGCGGCTGCGACCGGGCTGGGCATGGCCCGGCCCGCCTCATGGTGGTTCTCTTTACTGACGGTTCTTGATGATTCGGGTGCAATAGCTGTTGCACCCTTATTTACGTCTGGTTGCACCCTTCCGGGGTCTTTCGTGCTGGATTCTGCAGGGTGCAGATTTTGCACCCTACCCACTACATCTCGTGGTATCAGCTCGATCGGGATCCGGTATCTTGTGGCCTTCCCAGCGCCTGATCCGCCGCGTTCGACTACCTGCAGCCATCCGATCTTTAGCATGGCCTTCAGGTGGTATTGAACGGTGCGCTCGGACTGCTGGGTCTTGGCGGCGAGCCTCTGGACGCTCGGGTAGATGCGGCCTCCGGTGTCGTCAGCATGGTCGGAAAGTGCTAGTGCCGTCAGGTACTCGCCCCCGCCGAGCGGGAAGTGGTCCCAGACGAGCGCCGTTACCTTGACGCTCATCGCGCGGCGTGGATCTTCGGGTACATGCTCGGGTCGACGTGCAGGCGCCCGGCGGTCAGCACCTGGAGCTTGTAGGCGACGCCCTCAGGGATGATCTCTGGCCACTTGTTGACGGCCTGCTTGCTGATCTCGAGTGCCTCCGCGACGGCCTGCTCGGATCCGAAGTGTTCGACGACCGTCTCTTTTCGCATAGTCGGCAACATACCCGCGTTTTGGCCGCCAGTCAACACGTGTTGACTTTCTTCGGCGCCTATGGTCTTATGCGTCCGTGGCCCCGCATCCCGCGGGGTGAAACTGGAGAACGAAATGGCCACCTTGAAACAGCAGCTCCCGCAAATCCGCGACGCGATCAATGCCGCCCTCGAGGCCGCAGGCGTCGCCAAGCAGTTCAACCTGAAGTCTCTCGTCGCCGGCAATTGCCGGTTCGATCCTGATGCCGGTTCGTTCACCTTTAAGGTGGACGGTGTCGTCGCCGGCGCCATCGGTAAGGAAGGCGCGCTGTACGAGCAGCTGCGGCAGTGCGAGCCGAGCCTGCCGCCGTTGTTCACCGTGATTCCCGGGACCGATGATTACATCGTCGGCTGCAATCCGAGCGGGACCAAGATCATCACCATGCGCAACGAAAAGCGCTACCAGTGGCCGTTGCTCTCCGTGCGTCGGCGCTTTGGCGTCGTCTCGGAGCCGTCGCTGTCAGAGCAGCGCGCGATGGGGGTGTCGTCGTGAGCGCGACCGTCACCACGCTGCGCCCTGTCGCCGAGATCGTCGGCACGATGGACGTGCGCGTCGACCGCGTCTACGGCAACTTGACCGTCTATCCGGCCTGCCCGCGCGCCGAGGTGCTGGCGCGCATCGCCGGCACGAAGACGCTCACGCTCGATGCGCTCGCCGATGCGCGGCGCCTCGGCTTCCAGATCCGCTTCGCCGAAGGCTCGTCGGCCGTCATGGCCGAGCGGCTGGACCGGCTGCTTGCAATCGTGCGGGAGAGGCCATGATCGACGATCTCGACGTCTGGGCGCAGTGGGCGCGCCGGCAGCGCCGGTACGACGCCATCTGGGACACGGTAGAGTGGCTCGCCCTCTGGGCGGTCGTGCTCGCCCTTGCCTACGCCGTGCTCCTGCTCGCTCGAGTGGCGGCGTGAAGCCGAAGTTCACCGATTCCGCGCGCTACCCTCGAGGCTACGTGCGCTCGGATGCGACCGACGTGGCGAAGACCTTCGAGCGGGCCCGGCGCGCGCTCGAGACGCAGCGCGCGGTCACTGGGCGCAAGGTCACGCCGATCAAGAAGGCCGAGAAGTGAGCGCTGCCAGGGTTGACGAGGCCTTCCGCAGCATCCTGGCTGGCGAGGATTTCGCCCAGCCGCTGGGCGCCTACGTCGAGGCCTTTGTGGACATAGAGCGGCCCCGCGGAAGGCTGACCCGCGTCAGTGCCATTCTGGCAGATCCCGAGCCCGACGTGGGGCATCCGAGGCCTGTCATCAAGTCGGTGCGGGCGGTGCGTGACGATGGAGTCATCGTGCCGATCACGACCGAGGAAGTCCGAGCGCTCGCGGATCGCTTCGAGCGCGCCTACTACCGTTGGAGGGATCGTGGAGTTCGGAAAAGCTGACCGGAACCTGCTGGTGCGCGTAGGGCGGTGCTTGAAGGAGCAGGCCGACGACTTGGAGCGGTCCTGCGGGGCCGACTGGTCGCTCGACGCCGATCACGTGCAGGCGAAGAAGGACCACGACCGGCTGCGGCGCGAGGAGCGCGATCTCGCGGCCTTCAGGAAGCGCCTCGAAGCCCTCGTTGTTCCACAGCAATCACATCAGGAGGAAACATGATAGGTCGTTATTGCATGGTCCGTACCTACAGCGCCGGCGTGTTCGCTGGCACCGTCAAATCGCGCAACGGCAAAGAGGTTGTGCTGGCTGGCGCCCGCCGGATTTGGTACTGGAAAGGCGCTGCGAGCCTGAGTCAGCTCGCTGCCGAAGGAACGAGCGCTCCGAAGCAGTGCAAATTTCCAATTCCGGTCGAGGAAGTGCTGCTCACTGAAGTGATCGAGATCATCCCGATCACTGATGCTGCGCGTGCCTCTATCGCCAGCGTGCCAGTATGGCGCGAGTAAAAGACGGGTACGGGTACGGGTACGGGGACGGGTCCGGGTACGGGTACGGGGACGGGTCCGGGGACGGGTCCGGGTCCGGGGACGGGTCCGGGTACGGGTCCGGGTACGGGGACGGGTACGGGGACGGGTACGGGTACGGGGACGGGTCCGGGTCCGGGTCCGGGGACGGGTATTGGAACGCACTGCTGGCGCAGTGTGTTCCTCACCAACGGCAGGCCGAGCTTGCGAAGGCCGGTGCCCGTCTCGGGTTCTGGCGCTCGGCGAAGGACGGGCGGCCCTGCAACGGCGGCAGAGGATCGCCGGTCGCGGTCGGCACGCGCGAGAAGATCGACGGCCCGCTGGCGATCTGCACGAAGCGCGGCCTGCACGCGACGAAGAACCCAGACCAGTACAAGGGTGAGCGTCTTTGGGTCGTCGCGCTGTTCGGTGAGGTGCAGGAGCGCGACGACAAGCTAGCGGCCCTGGAGCGCGAGATCATCGCTGAGGTTCCGCTCGGTGGCTCAGAGTGAACGCTCGCCCGCGTCTCGTAGTCCTGCCTCACCGGACGGAGCCGGACGCGTGAAGCTCATCGTGATCACGCTGCGCGAGGCCAATGCCTTCGTGAAGCTACACCACCGGCACCACCCCCCGACGCGCGGTTGCTGGTTCTGCCAGGGTGCCGAGGTGGACGGCAAGCTCGTGGCGGTCGCGATCTGCGCGCGCCCCAAGTCAAAGAGCTTCAACTGGCGCGAGGTCGCCGAGGTGACGCGCGTCGCCAGCGACGGCTACCGGAACGCGTGCAGTTTCCTCTACGGGGCATGCCGGCGCATCTGGCAGGCGCGCGGCGGCCTGAAGACGATCACCTACACCCTCGCGTCTGAGCCGGGGTCATCGCTGCGCGCCGCCGGCTTCGAGGAGAAGGCGCGCGTCAAAGGGCGGAGCTGGTCCTGCCCGTCACGGCCGCGCACCGACGGGCCGCCGTCGCAGCGGCAGGAAAAGATCCGATGGGAGGCCGCATGAACGCGCGTATGCGACTAGTCCTGCCTCACCGGATGGCCCAGGCCAAGTTCCAGCGTGTGAACGAGGAAGAGATCAAGCCTCGTGTCCGGTGGTGGAGGTTCAAGCAGTGGCTCTGCAGCCGGGAGGTGTGGCTCACCTTCGCGGCGCTGTTGATCGTGTTTCTCGCGAGCGTGTTCATTGCTGGAAAGGCGTTCGCGCAGGAGCTACCGGAGTCTCCCGGCTTCGACCTGATCGACCAGCGCGAGATCCGCTTCGCCCTGATCTTCGGAGGTCTTGCCTTGCTGTTGTGCTCTCTGGCGATCTTGGACTACTTGCTACTGACGGACAGGCTAGGACCTAAGAAGCCTGACGAGGGGCGGGTGCGTCCGGAGAGGCCCTGGTGAGCGGGCTGCACACGCCGGGTCCGTGGGAACCGTTCTTGGGCAGCGATAGCGTGTGGGTGACTGGTCCGGATCACAACGCCAATGTGGTCTGCGACATTGTGCTGAGCGCAAAGGAAGCGACGGACGAGGACTTCGCCAACGCCCGTCTGATCGCTGCTGCTCCTTCGCTACTTGAAGCGTCGAAGCTGGCGCAGGATCTCCTTGTCGCGTCCGGCTTCGCTTGCAGCGAGGTTCTCTCGCGTGTGTCAGCGGCGATCGCCAAGGCGGAAGGCCGATGAAGGGCCGCCTGGCCGCGAGACGTCGGATCGACGTTGCGACCGGCTACGTGGGTGAGTGGAACATCAACAAGTCACCGGGCGCGTTCCGGATGACAGACGAGCACGGGCGCGCGCTGGTCGGATACGTGTTCAAGCGCGCCAAGTTCATCCTCGGTGCGAAGCGCAAGAAGGGCCTCCGCGCGATCCGCGTGCGCGTTGTGCTGGAGATTTTGTAGGTGCGCCGTCTCCTGTCGTGGATCAACCGCGCATTCATCCGACGTCAGGCCCGGATGCTCATGGCCCTGCACGCTGCATCCGTCGCTGATCTCGACAAGAGACGCCAAGACCTTCGGGACCGCGAGGACGAGTTGAGACGCGAGGGCGAACTACTGCGCGGGACGAGGGCACGTATCCGGTCACGGTGGGCGAAGCGTCAGCGTGAGATCGACGCGCAGAAGCCGAGGCCGAGGCTCATCAAGCCGATACCTCCGGGGATGCTTCCGATGCGACGTCGGGAGGGCGCGTGACGCCTTGCTCGGGATGGCGTTTGAAGCCGAGGGCTTCGTGGTCGTGCGCGGCCCGGACGTGATCTTCGGCGGCGACGTGCGCGACTTTCATCCGCCGGCGGGGCGCTTCGATGGAGTTATCGGCGGCCCGCCGTGTCAGGCGTTCTCGCAGGCGAACCAGATGGGGCGGCTCGGCCGGCAGCGTCTCGCGGTCAACCTGATCCCCGAGTTTGAGCGCTGCGTCCGCGAGGCCAACCCGGCTTGGTTCCTGATGGAGAACGTCAAGCAGGCTCCGCTCCCGTTCGTGCCGGGCTACGTGGTGCGGCCGGTCCTGTTCAACAACCGAGACGCGGGAGGCGTGCAGAACCGCGTCCGACGCTTCAGCTTCGGCACGACAGACGGCCGCGCGCTGCCGGTGCGCCCGGTAGCACTCCAGGCGGCCGAGTACGCGCCGTGCGTGACAGCCAACGGCGCGCAGTGGGACTCACGGCGACAACGCATCGCCCGCGGCCTGGAGGACGTTCGCCCGCGGTCGCGGTCTGATCGA
>Ga0255334_1000393_pt1 | contig 36886 bp, 31 predicted proteins | sample EtOH5_35cm_T3_12_FD_202080 | JGI IMG/M metagenome (GOLD analysis project Ga0255334, IMG submission 202080) | Sandy soil microbial communities from University of British Columbia, Vancouver, Canada - EtOH5_35cm_T3_129 | ecosystem: Engineered > Artificial ecosystem > Sand microcosm > Unclassified ... | reverse complement strand
GGCCGCCGGTCTTGGCCGCTCGCCGACCGAGAACGATCCGGACACCTACGACTACATGAACCAGCACTGCGACGTGCTGATCGTCGGCGCCGGCCCTGCTGGCCTGGCCGCTGCACTGGCCGCTGCGCGCAGCGGTGCCCGCGTGATCCTGGCTGATGAACAGGAAGAGTTCGGCGGCAGCCTGCTCGATTCCCGCGAAAGCCTCGACGGCAAGCCAGCCACCGAGTGGGTCGCCAGCGTCATTGCCGAACTGAAAGACACCCCGGACGTGCTGCTGTTGCCGCGCGCCACCGTCAACGGTTACCACGACCATAACTTCCTGACCATTCACGAGCGCCTGACCGATCACCTCGGCGACCGCGCCCCGATTGGCCAGGTGCGTCAGCGCATTCACCGGGTTCGCGCCAAGCGCGTGGTCCTGGCGACCGGCGCTCACGAGCGTCCGCTGGTTTACGGCAACAACGACGTGCCGGGCAACATGCTTGCCGGTGCAGTCTCGACTTACGTGCGCCGTTATGGCGTGGCACCGGGCAAGAAGCTGGTGCTGTCGACCAACAACGATCACGCCTACCGCGTTGCGCTGGATTGGCTCGACGCCAGCCTGCAAGTCGTGGCCATCGCTGATGCCCGCAGCAACCCGCGTGGTGCGCTGGTGGAAGAAGCCCGTGCCAAAGGCATTCGCATCCTGACCGGCAGTGCCGTGATCGAGGCCCGTGGCAGCAAACACGTGACCGCCGCTCGCGTTGCCGCGATTGATGTGAAAGCACACGCCGTGACCAGTCCTGGCGAATGGCTTGATTGCGACCTGATCGCCAGTTCCGGCGGTTACAGCCCGGTGGTTCACCTGGCGTCGCATTTGGGCGGCAAGCCGATCTGGCGTGAAGATATCCTCGGTTTCGTACCGGGCGAGGCACCGCAGAAACGCGTGTGCGTCGGTGGCATCAACGGCGTCTATGGCCTCGGCGATTCCCTGGCCGATGGTTTCGAAGGCGGCGCTCGCGCAGCCAGCGAAGCCGGTTTCAGCGTGGTCGAAGGCACCTTGCCGAAAGCCCTGAGCCGTCTGGAAGAGCCAACCCTGGCGCTGTTCCAGGTGCCGCACGAAAAGAGCACCGCACGTGCGCCGAAGCAATTCGTCGACCTGCAAAACGACGTCACCGCCGCCGCCATCGAACTGGCGACCCGCGAAGGCTTCGAGTCGGTCGAGCACGTCAAACGCTACACCGCACTGGGCTTCGGTACTGACCAGGGCAAGCTCGGCAACGTCAACGGCTTGGCCATCGCCGCCCGTTCGCTGAATGTGACCATCCCGCAGATGGGCACCACCATGTTCCGTCCGAACTACACGCCGGTCACCTTCGGCGCCGTGGCCGGCCGTCACTGTGGGCACATCTTTGAACCTGTCCGCTTCACCGCGCTGCATCACTGGCACGTGAAGAACGGCGCCGAGTTCGAAGACGTCGGTCAATGGAAGCGTCCTTGGTACTTCCCGAAAAACGGTGAAGACATTCATGCCGCGGTGAAACGCGAATGCAAAGCCGTTCGCGACAGCGTCGGCCTGCTGGATGCGTCGACCCTCGGCAAGATCGACATTCAAGGCCCGGATGCGCGTGAGTTCCTCAACCGCATCTACACCAACGCCTGGACCAAGCTCGACGTGGGCAAGGCCCGTTACGGCCTGATGTGCAAAGAAGACGGCATGGTTTTCGACGACGGCGTGACTGCCTGCCTGGCCGACAACCATTTCGTGATGACCACCACCACCGGCGGCGCTGCACGCGTGCTGCAATGGCTGGAAATCTACCAACAGACCGAATGGCCAGACCTGAAGGTGTACTTCACTTCCGTGACGGATCACTGGGCAACCATGACCCTGTCCGGGCCGAACAGCCGCAAGCTGCTCAGCGAAGTGACCGACATCGATCTGAGCAACGAAGCTTTCCCGTTCATGACCTGGAAAGAAGGCCTGGTCGGCGGTGTGCCGGCGCGGGTGTTCCGGATCTCGTTTACCGGTGAGCTGTCGTACGAAGTCAACGTACAGGCCGACTACGCCATGGGCGTGCTCGAGAAAATCGTCGAGGCCGGCAAAAAGTACAACCTGACGCCGTACGGCACCGAAACAATGCACATCCTGCGTGCCGAGAAAGGCTTCATCATCGTCGGTCAGGACACCGACGGCTCGATGACTCCGGACGACCTGAACATGGGCTGGTGTGTCGGTCGCACCAAACCGTTCTCGTGGATCGGCTGGCGTGGCATGAACCGCGAAGACTGCGTGCGTGATCAACGTAAACAGCTGGTGGGCCTGAAGCCGATCGATCCGACCAAATGGCTGCCGGAAGGTGCGCAACTGGTGTTCAACACCAAGCAGACGATCCCGATGACGATGGTCGGTCACGTCACCTCCAGCTACCTGCACAACTCCCTGGGCTATTCGTTTGCCATGGGCGTGGTCAAAGGCGGCCTGAAGCGCATCGGTGAGCGTGTGTTCGCACCGCTGGCCGATGGCAGCGTGATCGAGGCGGAAATCGTTTCTTCGGTGTTCTTCGATCCAAAGGGTGATCGCCAGAACGTGTGATTGCCGGATGTGATTATGACTGTAGGAGCCGGCTTGCTGGCGATGAACGATAACGCGGTGCACCTGATACACCGCGTCGTCCGGATCGCCACCAAGCCGGCTCCTACAGGAGGCAACCGCACCATCAACAGAATTCAGGAACAGGTGCTTTATGACCGCAGCCAATGTTTACCAACAACGCCCAACCACCGGGGCCAAGGCCGAGTCGTCGCTGCATCATGCCGACCTCGCCAGCCTGGTCGGCAAGGGCCGCAAAAACGCCGGCGTGATCGTGCGTGAGAAAAAACTCCTCGGCCACCTGACCCTCCGTGGTGATGGCCACGATGCCGCGTTTGCCGCAGGCGTGCACAAGGCCCTCGGCATCGAATTGCCAGGCGCACTGAGCGTCATCGTCAAAGGCGAAACCAGCCTGCAATGGATGGGGCCGGATGAATGGCTGCTGATCGTGCCAACCGGCGAAGAATTCGCCGCCGAGCAGAAACTGCGTGAAGCGCTGGGCGACCTGCACATCCAGATCGTCAACGTCAGCGGCGGTCAGCAGATCCTCGAACTGAGCGGCCCGAACGTACGCCAGGTGCTGATGAAATCCACCAGCTACGACGTGCACCCGAACAGCTTCCCGGTCGGCAAGGCAGTGGGCACCGTGTTCGCCAAGTCGCAACTGGTGATCCGCCACACCGCCGAAGACACTTGGGAACTGCTGATCCGCCGCAGCTTCTCGGATTACTGGTGGTTGTGGTTGCAGGATGCGTCGGCTGAGTACGGGCTTAGCGTCCAGGCTTGAGATTTTATCGCCAGCAAGCCGGCTCCTGCAGGCCCGTGTCCTACACATCATGTGTGAACGACAGAAAACTGTAGGAGCCGGCTTGCTGGCGATCAACCGCGCAGCGGTTGCCCATAACAACAGGAGTCACCGCACTATGAGCCGCGCCCCAGACACATGGATTCTGACCGCCGACTGCCCAAGCGTTCTCGGCACCGTGGACGCGGTGACCCGCTTTCTATTCGAGCAGGGCTGCTACGTCACTGAGCACCATTCCTTCGATGATCGGCTTTCGGGCCGGTTCTTCATTCGCGTGGAGTTCCGTCAACCCGACGGCTTTGACGAACAAGCCTTTCGCGCAGGCCTCGAAGAACGTGGTCAGTCATTCGGCATGATCTTCGAGCTGACCCCGCCGCACCATCGGCCCAAAGTGGTGATCATGGTCTCCAAGGCCGATCACTGCCTCAACGATTTGCTTTACCGCCAACGCATCGGCCAGCTGTCGATGGACGTCGCCGCCGTGGTCTCCAACCACCCGGACCTCAAGCCGTTGGCCGACTGGCACCAGATCCCGTATTACCACTTCCCGCTCGACCCCAACGACAAGCCGGCGCAAGAGCGTCAGGTGTGGCAGGTGATCGAGGATTCCGGTGCCGAACTGGTGATCCTTGCGCGGTACATGCAGGTTCTGTCACCGGAGCTGTGCCGCAAACTCGACGGCAAGGCGATCAACATCCATCACTCCCTGCTGCCGGGTTTCAAGGGCGCCAAGCCTTATCACCAGGCCTACAACAAGGGCGTGAAACTGGTCGGTGCCACAGCGCACTACATCAACAACGATCTGGACGAGGGGCCGATCATCGCCCAGGGCGTGGAGGTGGTGGATCACAGTCATTACCCGGAAGATTTGATCGCCAAGGGGCGGGATATCGAGGGGCTAACGTTGGCGCGGGCGGTTGGATATCACATTGAAAGACGCGTGTTTTTGAACGCCAATCGCACGGTCGTTCTTTAGATTTTGGGGCTGCTACGCAGCCCATCGCCAGCAAGCCGTCTCCTACAGGAGATCGCGGCCGGCAGCGAAAAATGGGCACGCCGCGATCCCCTGCAGGAGCTGGCTTGCTGGCGATGAGGCCCTATCAAACAACGCAAAACACACAGGCAACACCCAGAGCAATCAACGCGCCGCCGATCCATGGCGACGCGACCGCTACATAAAAACAACAGCGAGGTGAAAGCATGTCTGGCAATCGTGGTGTGGTGTATCTCGGCGCTGGCAAGGTCGAAGTACAGAAAATCGACTATCCGAAAATGCAGGACCCGCGTGGCAGGAAGATCAATCACGCTGTTATCCTGCGCGTGGTTTCCACCAACATCTGTGGTTCTGACCAGCACATGGTGCGCGGCCGTACCACCGCTCAGACCGGTCTGGTGCTGGGCCACGAAATCACTGGCGAAGTGATCGAGAAGGGCAGCGACGTCGAGAACCTGCAGATCGGCGACCTGGTGTCCGTTCCGTTCAACGTGGCTTGCGGGCGCTGCCGTTCCTGCAAGGAAATGCACACCGGCGTCTGCCTCAGCGTGAACCCGGCGCGTCCGGGCGGTGCTTACGGTTACGTCGACATGGGCGACTGGACCGGCGGCCAGGCTGAATACGCGATGGTGCCGTACGCTGACTTCAACCTGCTGAAACTGCCTGATCGCGATCGCGCGATGGAAAAAATCCGCGACCTGACCTGCCTCTCCGACATCCTGCCAACCGGTTACCACGGTGCAGTGACGGCCGGCGTTGGCCCGGGCAGCACCGTGTACATCGCTGGCGCCGGCCCGGTCGGTCTGGCTGCAGCCGCTTCCGCTCGCCTGTTGGGCGCTGCGGTGGTGATCATCGGCGACGTCAACACCGTTCGCCTGGCCCACGCCAAGGCGCAAGGTTTCGAAATTGCCGACCTGTCCCTGGACACGCCGCTGCACGAACAGATCGCTGCGCTGCTGGGGGAACCGGAAGTGGATTGCGCCGTCGACGCCGTGGGCTTCGAAGCGCGCGGTCACGGCCATGACGGCGTGAAACACGAGGCTCCGGCCACTGTCCTCAACTCGTTGATGGGCGTGGTTCGGGTTGCTGGCAAAATCGGTATCCCGGGCCTGTACGTGACCGAAGATCCGGGTGCTGTGGATGCTGCCGCGAAAATGGGCAGCCTGAGCATTCGCTTCGGTCTGGGCTGGGCCAAATCCCACAGCTTCCACACCGGCCAGACCCCGGTGATGAAGTACAACCGCCAGTTGATGCAGGCGATCATGTGGGATCGCATCAACATCGCCGAAGTGGTGGGCGTTCAGGTGATCAGCCTGGATCAGGCACCGCAAGGCTATGGCGAGTTCGATGCGGGCGTGCCGAAGAAGTTTGTGATCGATCCGCACAAGCTGTTCAGCGCGGCATAAGGCTTCACGCAATACAGAACGGCGACCTTCGGGTCGCCGTTTTTGTTTGAGCCATGCATCAATCCGCAGACGAGCGGGCTGAAAATGGATGTAGCGCTGAGGAACATGCCGACGGAAGACCGGTCAAAACGGCAGCTTTTCCGCCTGTTACCGGCGGTTTTCATGGCACAAGAGGATGTCTGGATGAAGATTTCACGCGGTTTTGCACTGGCATCGCTCATGACCTTGGCGGCCAGCCCGGTCTTTGCTCAGTTCAGCCTGAGCGATGCGGCCAATGCCATTTCCGGCATGAATGGCGATAACGCTGCCACAGCGGCAGCGCCGACCTCTGAAACGGCAGGTCTGCTGGGTGCGCTCAGCCAATTGAACCTGACACCACAGCAAGTCGTTGGCGGCACCGGAGCGATGCTCGGTCTGGCCAAGAATCAATTGAGTTCGACCGACTATTCGGAACTGGCCAAAAACGTACCGGGCATCGACATGTTGTCCGGCGGTGGTGAACTGGGTGTCCTCGCCGGGTTGCTCGGTTCGTCCGGTAAGGCGGCCGGCCTGGATAACGCGCTGGGCAACGTCAAGGACACCAACGACCTGAACAACGCGTTCAGCGCATTGGGCATGGACAGCGGCATGATCGGCCAGTTTGCCCCGCTGATTCTGCAATACTTCGGTCAACAGGGCGTGGGCGGTTCACTGCTGCAGAGCCTGGGCGGAATCTGGGGCGCCGGCATCTGATTCAGCGGCGCTCGGCGCGCAAGGCGTCGATGCGCCGGTCCTTCTCGATCCAGAGCTGGTTGACCCAGTTCTGGACCGTCTCGCGAAACGCCGGATCGTTCTCGTAATCACCCTGCCACAGCGCGGGGTCGAGTTCGCGGGTGTTGATGTCGATGATCACCCTCGGCACGTTACCGCTGATCAAATCCCAGAACCCCGGAATCTTCTGCTGCGGATACACCACCGTCACATCGAGAATGGCGTCCAGCTGTTCACCCATTGCCGCCAGCACAAACGCCACGCCGCCGGCCTTGGGCTTGAGCAGATGGGTGAACGGCGACTGCTGCTGAGTGCTTTTCGCCGCCGTGAACCGGGTGCCTTCTAGGTAATTGACCACCGTCACCGGCTGACGTTTATACAGATCGCACGCCGCTTTGGTGATCTCCAGGTCCTTGCCGGCCAACTGCGGGTTCTTTGCCAGAAACGCCTTGGTGTAGCGCTTCATGAACGGGTAATCCAGCGCCCACCAGGCCAGGCCCAGGAACGGTACCCAGATCAGTTCTTTCTTGAGGAAGAATTTGAAAAACGGCGTGCGCCGGTTGAGTGCCTGGATCAGCGCCGGGATATCGACCCAGGATTGATGGTTGCTGATCACCAGATACGACGTGTCGACCCGCAGGTCCGCGCCGCCGCGAATGTCCCATTGTGTGGGGATGCACAGACGGAAGATCAGCTTGTCGATCTCGGCCCAGGTCTCGGCGATCCACATCACCGCCGTGGATGCATAATCACGCCAGCGGCCGGGCAGGACCAGTTTGAGCAGGGCAAACACCATTAGCGGTCCGAACAGGACGAGGGTGTTGAGCAACAGCAGCAGGGTAACGAAACAGCCGGTGAGCAGGCGGCGCATAAGTAACTCTTGGAAGCGTTTGGGCGCGCCATGATAAGCAGCTTCGGGCGACAGGCCAAATCGGTGGTGACGAATGTTTCACCTTTGTCTCGGTATATTTCGATGCCATTCAGATCAAATTGCTCCAGTGACTGTTCCGGCCTCTTCGCGGACAAGCCCGCTCCCACAGTGGATTGGGGTGTACGCAAGTTTTTTGAACGACACAAAACCCTGTGGGAGCGGGCTTGCCCGCGAAGCGATCTCAAGAACGAACGAATTGCCCACTGACGGTCTAAAATTGCGCTGCCCATCTCCCAAGGACATCCATCACGTGAAATCCCTCCTCGCATTGCTGTCCCTCGTGGCCCTGCCGGTCCTGGCCGCCGAGCCGACCCTGTACGGGCGCTACGAATACATTGCGCTGCCGGAAATCGGCGGCGAAGTCCTCAAGGCGAAAATGGACACCGGCGCCCTGACCGCGTCGCTGTCAGCCAAAGACATCGAAACCTTCACCCGCGATGGCGATGAGTGGGTGCGCTTCCGCCTCGCGACCAAAGATGCGAGCAACAAGGTCTACGAGCACAAAGTCGCGCGGATCAGCAAGATCAAGACCCGCTCCGAAGAAGACGAGGATGAAGATGCCGCGGCGCCCACCAAACGTCCGGTAGTCGATCTGGAACTGTGCCTGGGCAACGTCAAGCGCACGGTCGAGGTCAACCTGACCGACCGCAGCAGCTTCAACTACCCGCTGCTGATCGGCGCCAAAGCCCTGCGTGAATTCGGCGCGGCCGTGAACCCGGCGCGACGTTTCACCGCCGACAAACCCGACTGCTGATTTCAAGTGGTCTCATTGACGTGAGGTGAGGCTTGGGGCACCGTTCGCCCACCCAACTGCCGGGCTCGGACGCCATGCCTCATATCCTGATTGTCGAAGACGAAGCGGCGATTGCCGACACCCTGATTTTCGCCTTGCAGGGCGAAGGGTTCACCACGACGTGGCTGAGCCTCGGCGCCGCCGCGCTGGAGCTTCAGCGGCAGACGCCAGCGGATCTGATCATTCTCGACATCGGTCTGCCCGATATCAGTGGCTTCGAAACCTGCAAGCAACTGCGGCGTTTCAGTGACGTGCCGGTGATTTTTCTCAGTGCCCGTGATGCGGAAATCGATCGCGTCGTGGGTCTGGAAATCGGCGCCGACGATTATGTGGTCAAGCCGTTCAGCCCACGGGAAGTGGCAGCGCGCGTGCGGGCCATCCTCAAACGCATGGCGCCGCGTGCGGTGGTCGAGGTTGCATCGACACTCTTTCGCATCGACAGCGAGCGAGTGCAGATCAGCTATCGCGGCCAGTTGCTGACCCTGACGCGCCACGAATTCCGTCTGCTGCAATGCCTGCTCGAACAACCTGAACGCGTCTTCAGCCGCGAGCAACTGCTCGATGCGCTGGGCGTCGCCGCCGATGCCGGGTACGAGCGCAGCATCGATAGCCACATCAAGAGCGTGCGCGCCAAATTGCGCCAGGTGAAGGCCGACGCCGAGCCGATCCAGACCCATCGCGGCCTCGGCTACAGTTACAGCCCGGGACACAGCTGATGCCATTGGGGATCCGGATTTTCCTGGTCTATGTGCTGTTCATCGGCCTGACGGGTTACTTCGTGCTCAGCACCGTGATGGAAGAAATCCGCCCCGGCGTGCGTCAGTCCACAGAAGAAACCCTGGTCGACACCGCCAACCTGATGGCCGAAATCCTGCGCGACGACTTCAAGGCCGGCACGCTTAACCAGAACCGCTGGCCGGAATTGCTCAGGGCCTATGGCGAGCGGCAGCCAAAAGCCAATATCTGGGGGCTGCCGAAGAATCAGGTCAACCACCGTATCTACGTTACTGACGCCAAGGGCATTGTGGTCCTGGATTCCAGCGGCGTGGCGGTGGGCCAGGATTACTCGCGCTGGAACGACGTTCTGCTGACCCTGCGCGGCGAATACGGCGCCCGCTCCAGTCGCAGCGATCCGAACGATGCCAGCTCTTCGGTGATGCACGTTGGCGCGCCGATCCGCGATAACGGCCGGATCATCGGCGTGGTCACCGTCGCCAAACCCAACAGCTCGTTGCAGCCTTACGTCGATCGCACCGAGCGTCGATTGCTCGCCTATGGCGCCGGGCTGATCGGCCTCGGTCTGCTGTTCGGCGCGCTGCTCTCGTGGTGGCTGAGCGCAGCGCTGCGGCGCTTGACCGCTTATGCGAAAGCCGTGAGTGAAGGCCGGCGGGTCGAGGTTCCGCATTATCGCGGCGGCGAAATGGAGCAACTGGCGACCGCTGTGGAGCAGATGCGCACGCAGCTCGAAGGCAAAGCCTACGTCGAGCGCTACGTGCACACGCTGACCCATGAACTGAAAAGCCCGCTGGCGGCGATTCGCGGCGCGGCGGAGTTGCTACAGGGTGAGATGCCGTTGGCTCAACGGCAGCGTTTCGTCAGCAACATCGACAGCGAAAGCGTGCGGATGCAGCAGTTGATCGAGCGTCTGCTGAACCTGGCTCAGGTTGAGCAGCGCCAAGGGCTGGAAGAGCGAGTGGCCGTGCCGTTGGCGAGTCTGGTCGATGAGTTGCTGAATGCGCAGGCTGCGCGCATCGAAGGCAAACAGCTGCGCGTGGATCAGGCGATTCCAGCGGATCTGACGATCACTGGCGAGCCGTTTCTGTTGCGTCAGGCGCTGGGCAACCTGCTGGACAATGCGCTGGATTTCACGCCGGCGAATGGCGTGCTGCGATTCCGCGCGAAGCCGGTTGGGGAGCAGATTGAATTCACACTGTTCAACCAGGCCGAGGCCATTCCCGACTACGCATTGCCGCGATTGAGTGAGCGCTTCTATTCCTTGCCGCGTCCGGACAGCGGGCGCAAGAGCACCGGGTTGGGGCTTAACTTTGTTGAGGAAGTGGTGAAGTTGCATGGTGGGACGTTGCACGTCGGCAATGTCGAGGGTGGGGTTGAAGTGACTTTGCGCCTGACTTAGGACCGAGTCGCGGCCTCTTCGCGAGCAAGTCGAATCGTCGCACCGCCGCTCCCACATTCGATCTTCAGCGAATATGGATTTTGTGTACGGCCGAGATTAAATGTGGGAGCGGGCTTGCTCGCGAAGAGGCCGGCCCAGTCTCCACATAAACTCCATATTCCCCCCACAAACCCTCCACACACCGCTACCAGACTCTCCCCATCCAAACAGGGAGAGTCCCATGAACCGAAATCTGACCATAAAACTCGGGGCCATTGCCCTGCTGATTCTGTTGTTGCTGATCCCGTTGCTGATGATCAACGGCGTGATCCAGGACCGTCAGCAACTGCGTGACGGCGTGCTCGAAGACATCGCGCGCAGTTCCAGCTACAGCCAGCGTCTGAGCGGACCGTTGATGGTGGTGCCGTATCGCAAAGTGGTGCGCACCTGGAAGCTCAACGAGAAAACCAACGAGCGTTACCAGGAAGTCGGCGAAGAACGCGGTCGCTTGTATTTCCTGCCGGAGCGTTTCGAGCTCGACGGGCAGGTGCAGACCGAACTGCGTTCCCGGGGCATTTACGAGGCGCGGCTGTTTCACGCCGACAACCGCATCAGCGGGCACTTTTCGGTTCCGGCACAACTGGGCATCAAGGAAGACTTCGCCGACTACCAGTTCGATCAGCCGTTCCTCGCGGTCGGGATCAGCGACATTCGTGGCATCGAGAATGCGCTGAAACTGGAGCTCAATGACCTGCGCCTGGATTTCGTACCGGGCAGCCAGGTGGGCTGGCTGGGTGAGGGCGTGCATGTGACGTTGCCGGCGCTGAACACCAGGCAAGCCACGGAGCTGGCCTTCGGTTTCGACCTGCGTTTGCAAGGCACCGGTCAACTGCAAATTCTCCCGGTGGGCAAGACCAGCAAAGTCTCTCTGGCCGCCAACTGGCCGCATCCGAGCTTCGTCGGCAACTATCTGCCGGCCCAGCGCGAAGTCTCTGATCAGGGCTTCACGGCCAACTGGCAGACAACGTTCTTCTCCACCAACCTGCAAGAAGCCCTGAGCAGTTGCGTAGCCGGCAACGACTGTGACGCGTTCAACGGCCGCAGCTTTGGTGTGAGCTTCATCGATCCGGTGGATCAGTATTTGAAAAGCGATCGGGCCATCAAATATGCACTGCTGTTCATCGTTCTGACTTTCGCCGGTTTCTTCCTCTTCGAAGTCCTGAAAAGCCTGGCGGTGCACCCGGTGCAATATGCGTTGGTCGGCGTGGCGCTGGCGTTCTTCTACCTGTTGTTGCTGTCATTGTCCGAACACATCGGCTTTGCACTGGCGTATCTATTGTCGGCGAGCGGATGTGTGTTGTTGATCGGCTTTTATGTCTGCCACGTGCTGCGCAGCGTGCGCCACGGCTTGAGTTTTTCGGCGGGATTGGCGGCGTTGTATGGCCTGCTCTATGGCTTGTTGAGTGCCGAGGATTACGCGTTGTTGATGGGCTCGTTGCTGCTGTTCGGCTTGCTGGGTGTGTTCATGGTGCTGACCCGCAAACTGGATTGGTACGGGATCGGGCAGAAAGCAGCCAAGCCGCTGGAATTTGATATCGGGGTGGTGGAATGAGCCGGTCGTTGGGGTTGCGTGAGGATCAGCAGGAGGGGGAGGTGTTGGCGACGCTGGTATGTGGCTTGTTTCCGGTAGATCCGGTGTGGTGCATTCGCGAGCAAGTCCGCTCCCACAAGGGCTCTCTAGTGAACACAAAATGTATGTTCACCACAGATCAACATGTGGGAGCGGCGGTGCGACGATTCGACTTGCTCGCGAAGAGGCCGGTCCAGTCAGTGCAAATCTAGACCTTAGGCATCGTCACCACCATCGAAGGCCGCTGACTCACCTCGAAATACCACGCGGCTAATTGCGGATTCACCTCGCGCCATTCCAGATCCGGATGGCGCAGGTCGAGGTAACCCAGCGCACACGCCACGCTGATCGCCGCGACATCGAAATGGCTGGTCAGCTCGGCAATTGCGTCTTTTTCCAGCAGTGCCAAGGCGCGGCGAATCTTGTCGCGCTGGCCATCGAACCATTCGTCCCAGTGTTTTTCCGGGGCGCGCAGGGCGACTTCATAACGAACCAACACCGCAGCGTCCATGATCCCGTCGGCCAGGGAGGCCAGGGTCAGGCGCCGCCAGCGGGCCGAGCCTTCACGGGGGATCAGCGGGTTGCCGACGTGCTGGTGGTCGAGGTAATCGAGGATCACCCGGCTGTCGTGAATGACGTTGCCGTCCGCCAGGCGCAGGGCCGGGATTTTGCTCAGCGGGTTGTCATGGGTAAGCGGCAGGTCCGGGGCGACCGGGGTCAGCACACAGTTTTGCAGGGCGACGCGGTCTTGCTGACCAGTTTCGTGCAGCAGCACCATGACTTTGCGAACGAAAGGTGACAGCGGATTGTGGTAGAGGGTCATGCTCGGGGCGGACATGGCAGCGTCTCGGTCGGTGGACAGTGTCGGGAGCATAGCGCGTGGATCACGCAACTTGTAGGAGCCGGCTTGCTGGCGATGGCATCGACTCGGTTTTTCAGATGCACCGGGGTGATGCCATCGCCAGCAAGCCGGCTCCTACAGGTTGGGTGTTGTCAGCGGCGTTGCAGCAGGCCGCGCAGGGCGAGGATTGCGGGAACACCCAGGCCCAGCCAGCTCAGGGCATCCCAAACGCCATCCCCCAGCAACGCGGCAAACAACCCCGCCGCGCTGAGCAAGGCGATGACGACGGGCGTTGCGAAGACCTTCCAGAAGTTTGACTGTCGGGGTGTCATGCCACGCTCTCCGCTTTCTCCAGTACGGGTTTTGCCGCCTTGCGCCGCACCATCCACAGGTAAACCCCGCTGCCGAGCACGATGATGGTCAGTACATCCAGCGTCGCCCAGAGGATTTTCATCGGCATGCCGCCGTAATCGCCGAAGTGCAGCGGCTGCGACATGCCCATGGCGTCCATGTACCAAGGCCGTTCAGCCACGGCGGTGACTTGCAATGTACTGGCGTCGATCAGCACCGGTGTCAGCAAGTGCGATGTCAGGTGCGTGCTGCCCTTCATGAACACCGCGTAATGGTGTTCGCTGGAAAACCGCGTGCCGGGGAAGGCAATAAAGTCCGGCTGCATGCCGGGCGCGACTTCCTTGGCGATGTCGAGCAAGCGGGTGGCCGGCGCCAGTTGTGTCAGGGCGGGGGCGTCGCGGTACGGCGCGACCATCGCACTCAGGCTGTCGTTGCGCCACGCGGCGATCAGCAGGTCGGCGCAAGCACTGATGACGCCGGTCACGCCAACCACCAGCGCCCAGGTCAGGGTGACCACACCGATCAGGTTGTGCAGGTCGAGCCAGCGCAGGCGAGTGGATTTGTCCTGGCGCACGGTGGCGAATTTCAAGCGGCGCATGAACGGCAGGTACAGCACCGATCCGGAAATAATGGCCACGACAAACATCAGTCCCATGAACGCCAGCAACAGCTTGCCCGGCAGGCCGGCAAACATGTCCACGTGCAAACGCAGCATGACCATCATGAAGCCGCCGTTGGCCGACGGCATCTCCAGCGCTTCGCCGGTGCGGGCGTCGAGCATGAAGGTGTGGGACGAATTCGGCTCGGTACCGGCGGTGGCGGCCATGATCGTGATCGCGGCGTCGGGTTCGTCTTCGTCGAAGCCGAAATACTGCATGACTTCACCGGGACGATGTTTTTCCGCGGCCTGCACCAACTGCTGCAAATTCAGCTTCGGGGTGTCGGCCGGCATTGCTTTCAACTCGGCGGCATCGCCCAGCAGGTGGTCGATCTCGTGATGGAAGATCAGGGGCAAGCCGGTCAGCGCCAGCATCAGCAGGAAGACCGTGCAGATCAGGCTGGTCCAGGTGTGGACGAAGGACCAGCGACGAATTGTTTTGCTTTTCATTTCTCAGCCTTCAGAAATACCAAAGCCGTCCACGAAGGACGGCCTGGTTACAGCGCGTATCCAATCAAGCGTTTACCACTTGTACGTGGCACTGGCGACGACACTGCGCAGGTCGCCGTAATAGCAGTAAAAGCCGTCACAGGTGGAGATGTAATCCTTGTTGAGCAGGTTGGTCGCGTTCACGGCCAGCGAGGCACCTTTCAAGCTGTTGTCCAGGCGACCCAGATCGTAATGAACCGCCGCGTCGAACACGGTATAGGCATCCGCCTTGCCCAGCGTGGTGTTGCCCTGGTCGCCGTAGGTATTGCCGGTGTAACGCGCGCCGGCACCAATGCCGAAGCCATCCAGCACGCCGTTGTGCCAGGTGTAATCGGTCCACAGCGAAGCCTGCTGGTTGGGCATCAGTTGCAGACGGTTGCCTTTGAAGTCGCCTTTTTGCACTTCGGACTTCGCCAGGGTGTAGGCGGCGATGATTTTCAGGTTGTCGGTGACGTCGGAGACCGCTTCCAACTCCAGGCCTTTGACTTTCACTTCACCGGTCTGGCTGGTGATCGGCACGTTGCCGACGGTGGTGGTGACGGAGACGTTTTTCTGGGTCAGGTCGTACACCGCAGCGCTCAGCAACGTGTTGCTGCCCGGCGGCTGGTACTTGATGCCCAGCTCCCACTGCTGGCCTTCGGTCGGCTTGAATGATTGAGTGGACGATGCGGTGGCATTGCTGGTGGGCTGGAACGACTCGGCGTAAGACAGGTAAGGCACGATGCCGTTGTCGAATACATAGCTGATCGCCGCGTTACCGCTGAATTTCTTGTCGCGCTCGGTGTTGGTGGCATCTTCCTTGAAGAACTTGGTGCCGGTGTGTACCCAGTCCTCACGGCCGCCCAGCGTCAGGCGCCATTGGTCGAGGGCCATCTGGTCCTGGACGTACAAACCGGTCTGATGGGTCTTCTGATCCTGGTCATAGAAGGCATCGGACCGTGCCGGGCGAGTGATCGGCAAACCATATTGCGGGGTGTTGACGTTGATGCCCGGCGCGGTCCCGAAGATCGACAGGTAGTTGGTGTTGTTGCGCTGGTGGTCCAGCCCGATCAGCAAGGTGTGACGGACATCACCGGTGGAAAAATCGCCCTGGAAGTTGTTGTCCACCGCGAACTGGCTGATGTCTTCCTCGACATTTGTCGTGCCGCGCCCTGTGTTGCCCTGATCGTCGACGACAAAACCGAACGCGGCAAACGCCGGGTTGTAGGCGTTGACGGTAATGGCCTGGAACGACAGGTCGGACTTGGTGTAGCGCAGGTTCTGACGGAACTGCCAGACATCGTTCAGGCGATGTTCGAAGGCGTAGCCCAGCGCGTAGTAAGTGCGGTCGTAGTACTCGTAGTTCGGATCTCCCAGGTTCTTGTGGTGGGAAATATCGCCGAACGGCATGTCGATTTTGGTGCCCTGGATCGAGTGGAACTGGCTGGTGATGCCGGTATCGTCACGGGTGAATTGCGTGAGCAGGGTGAATTTGGTGTCGTCGTCGATGTTCCAGGTCAGGCTCGGCGCGATGTTGTAGCGCTTGTTGTCGATGTGGTCGATCTGCGTGCCGCTGTCGCGAACCACGCCGCTGACGCCATAGAGGAACTGGCCTTCGTCGTCGATTTTGCCGGTGCTGGCGAAGTTGATCTGACGATGATTGTCACTGCCGTATTGCACCTGGATTTCATTGCTCGACTCGGCGCTGGGACGACGGCTGACCATGTCCAGCAAACCGCCTGGCGGGGTCTGGCCGTACACGGATGAAGCCGGTCCGCGGAGCAGGGCGAGGCGGTCGAGGTTCCAGGTTTCCGGTTTCGGGTTGGCGTACACGCCTTTGGGCAGCGGCAAGCCGTCGAGGAACTGGGTCGGTTCAAAGCCGCGTACCCGCAGCCAGTCGGCGCGGGTGTCGCTGCCGAAACTGCTGGCGGTGATGCCCGGCATGTAACGCACAGCGTCATCGAGGCTGTGCACACTGCGGTCGTCCATTTGTTCGCGGGTGGCGATCGAAATCGAACGCGGCGCCTCAACCAGCGCGGTGTCGGTCTTGGTGCCGGCGGCGGTACGTTTGGCCAGGTAACCTGCCACCGGACCCCAGGCGCTTTCAGTGTTTTCAACGCCGATGATGGCCGTTTCCGGCAACGCCATCACGCCCTCAGGTGCAGCGACCAGGCTGTAGGTACCAGTGCTGCTCTGTTCCAGTTGCAGACCGGTGCCGAGCAGCGCGGCGCGCAAGGCACCCGCGGCATCATATTGGCCATTGACCGGTGCCGACGTCTTGCCCGCCGCCAACGCCGGATTCAGCGACAACGCCAGGCCGGACTGGCTGGCGATCTGGTTCAACGTGCTGGCCAATGGCGCGGCCGGCAGGTTGTAGGCGCGAACGGTGGACGCCTGTTCAGCTGCGATCAGTTGGCTGCTGGCCAGAGGGGTGCAAAAGGCAATGGCGACCGCCAGCAAACTGGGGCGCAACAAGGTGTCTAGCGAACGGGACATACGGCGGCTCCTGAAAGGGAATACTTCTCAATTGCCTAGGTGCCGAACGAAAAACCAAAAGTGATAGGGCTGGATGAAAATAATTTCGATTCAGCAATTGTGGTGAGGCTTGCCCGCGAAGGTGCCCGTTCAGACGACATCGTGCTCAGGGCTTGGCATCCGCCTTCGCCACCGTCACCCACCATTGCGTGTGCTGCTCGATCTGCACCGGTAAGGTCGGCAACAGGGCGCTCAACGCCAGATCGGTATCGTGCAACGGGAAACTGCCGGTGATCCGCAGGTCGGCAACCTCTGGCGCAACACCCAGATGCCCGCGGCGATAGCGCCCGAGTTCATGGACCAGATCCTCCAGGCGTGCGTTATCCACCACCAGCATGCCGCGGGTCCAGGCATCGGCACCGAGGTTGAGCGCGATGATCGGGCCCAGGCCATTGTTGCGCATCAACACTTGCTGGCCTTCGCGCAGAATCCGTTCTTCAACGCTCGACTCTGGATGGGCCGCCACGGCGGACTGCAGCACGCTCAGGCGCGTGCCTTCTTCTTCGCGCTTGACCAGGAACCGCGTGCCGAGTGCGCGCATGCTGCCTTCACGGGTTTCGACGATAAACGGCCGGGCATCGCCGTGGCCGGTTTCGACGAGGATTTCCCCGTCCTGAAGAATTACCCGGCGCTGCTTCTCATCAAAGCGCACGTCCACGGCACTGTGGGTGTTGAGGTTGATCACGGTGCCGTCGCTCAGGCGCAAGGTGCGTTGCTCGCCAGTGGCGGTGCGCTGATCGGCCAGCCAATAGTCGACCGGCAAATAACGTTCACCGGCGAACAGTGCCAAACCGATCACCGCCACGATGCTCGCCGCGCCGCTGCCCAGCTTGCGCACACGTCGGCGAATGCTTTCACGCGATTGCAGCAACGCGGTGCGGGCCGGGCCGCTGGCCACGCTGAAACGCTGGTCGAGCATGCCCAACTGACGCCAGGCGCGGGCGTGTTCTTCGTGGGCGGCGTGCCATTTGGCGAACTCTTCGCGCTCCACCGGGTTGCCGGAGTCCAGCGACAATTGCCAGGCAATCGCCGCATCCAGCACCTGCGCCGAGACCGGTTTGGAACTGACCGCGCTCATACCGGCTCACCGTACAGCGCGATGTAGCACTGACGAATACCCTGAGCCAGGTATTGACGCACTCGCGGCACTGAAACCCCCAGGCGCTGGGCGATTTCCATGTGGCCGAGGCCGTCGAGACGGTTGTAGAGAAACGCTGCCCGGGCTTTGCTGGAGAGTGAGCCGAGCAGGCGATCGATGTTTTTCAGGTCTTCGAGGATCAGTTGCTGTTCCTCCACCGACGGTTGCTCGCCTTCGGGGATCAGCATCAGCTCGGTGAGGTAAGCCTGTTCCAGCGCGGCACGCCGGAAATAGTCGAACAGCAAGCCCTTTGCGATCGCCACCAGAAACGCCCGCGGCTCGCGCGGTTCATTCAGTTGATCACGGCCCAGCAACCGCACGAAGGTGTCCTGACTGAGGTCTTCGGCCCGTTGCGGGCAGGCGACATTGCGTCGAAGCCAGGCCAAAAGCCAGCTGCGGTGGTCGCGATACAACGCACCGACGAGCTCATTGTGGGGGCTTTGGACTGACGACACGCAGTATCACCGATTGGGAAGTGTTAACTAACGAGAATTATTCGCGATTGTGGCAGAGGCGGGGGAGGTAAGCAATTGGCCACTGGTCAGGTGGATTGAGGGCAGGTGGACCGCGTTATCGTTCTTCGCGGGCAAGCCATGCTCCTACAGGGTTTGCCCGCGAAGGCGTCAGAACAGGCACTAAAGATTTAAAAGGAAGGCACGCGCTGTCTGCGCTTCCACTGATTCACCCGCTGCTGCAAATTCAACGGGCTATGAATCTGCTGCTGCCGCGCCCGGCTGAACAGGATCAACGCCAGTTCCGCAGTCGCCAGCGCATCGGCACTGGCGTTGTGGCGCTCGAACACTTCGAGCTTGAACCAGTCGATCCATTCATCCAGCCCCGCCTCGCGGATATGCGCCTGCGGGCACAGCATCGGCGCGATGTCCGCCACATCAAGAAACGTATGCTGCAGCTTGTAACCCAGATGATCCTTCAACGCGCGCCCAAGCATGTGCTGATCAAACGGCGCATGAAACGCCAGCACCGGGCTGTCACCCACAAACTCCATGAACTCGAGCAGGGCCTGCGCCGGATCAGTGCCAGCAGCAATCGCACTCGGCCCCAAGCCGTGAATCAATACGCTGGGCGCCACTTTCATATCCGTGCATTGCAGGGTGCGTTCGAACTGCTGGCTGAAGTCTATAGCGCCGTCCTCGATCACCACCGCGCCAATGGACAGCACCCGATCCTTGTTCATATTCAACCCGGTGGTTTCCAGGTCCAGTACCACCCAGCGCTGTTCGCGCAGGCTGCATTCGCTCAGCTCGGCTGCCGTCGGCAAGTCTTTCAGACGTTGCTGCAAGTCGCCGGACAGCATCGGACCTGCCGGGCGCAACCACGAAAACAGGCTCATAGCTGATACCGCAGCGTCAGGCTGCTTTGCAGGCGTTGGGCCTGGCGCAGGGATTCGCGCAGGATGCGTCGGTCCAGATGATTGAGGCTGTCGGGATCTACCCGGTTGGAGTAGGGCAAATTCTCCCGGGTCTGTAGCTGATGTTGCTGCATGCGGGTTTGCTGGATGAAGTGATACGCCTCTTCGTACGCCGCACCGTCCAGCCGTTCGATAACCTCTTTTTCGACCAGTTGGCGAAAGCGCTCCAGCGTATTGTTGGCTTCGATGCCGTGGGCCAGTGCGAGCAATCGGGCGCCATCGACAAAGGGCGTCAAGCCCTGGACTTTCAGGTCCAGCGTGGCTTTCTCGCCATTCTTGCGCGCCAGCACGAACTCGCGGAAACGGCCTACAGGCGGGCGGTTGCGCAGGGCGTTTTCGGCCATCATCCGCTGGAACAGCCGGTTGTCGGCGACCTGGTCGAGAATCCCGCGACGCAACTGCTCGCAGCTTTGCTCGTCGCCCCAGACCACGCGCAGGTCGAAATAGATGCTCGAACCCAGCAGGTTTTCCGGCGTCGCTTCACGAATAAACGCCGCAAAACGCCGCGCCCATTCGGCCCGGGACAAACACAACTCGGGATTGCCAGCCATGATGTTGCCCTTGCACAGGGTGAAACCGCACAGCGCCAGGCTCTGGTTGATGTGTTGAGCGATGGGCAGCAACTTGCCGCGTATCTCGGCGGCGTGCGCCGCGTCCCGCGCTTCGAACAGAATGCCGTTGTCCTGATCGGTGTGCAGCGTTTGCTCACGGCGGCCTTCGCTGCCGAAACACAACCAGCTGAAGGGCACACCGGGGTCGCCTTTCTCGGCGAGGGTCAGTTCGATCACCCGGCATACGGTGTGGTCGTTGAGCAGGGTGATGATGTGGGTGATCTGGGTCGAGGACGCGCCATGGGCCAGCATGCGCTCGACCAGTTGGCCGATTTCGCCGCGCATCGCCACCAGGTTTTCCACGCGCTGTGCGCTTCGGATGGTGCGCGCCAAGTGCACCAGATCCACCCGTTGCAGGGAAAACAGGTCACGTTCCGAGACCACGCCGCACAGGCGATGATCCTTGACCAGGCAAACGTGGGCGATATGCCGCTCGGTCATCGCAATCGCCGCATCGAAGGCACTGTGGTCCGGCGTCAGGAAAAACGGCGCACGGGTCATGTGCAATTCGATGGCTTCGTTGAAGTCGTTGGTACCTTCGGCCACCACGTGACGCAGGTCGCGCAGGGTGAAAATCCCCAGCGGCGCTTTGTGTTCATCCACCACCACAATGCTGCCGACCTGCTGCTCGTGCATCAGGGTCACGGCTTCGCGTAAAGGCGTTGCCGGGCTGCATGTCACCGGATGGCGCATGGCCAATTCGCCAAGACGCGTATTCAGCGAATACTGAGTGCCGAGGGTTTCCACGGCTTTTTGCTGGACTTGCTGGTTGACCTGATCCAGCAAACTGCTGACGCCGCGTAGGGCAAAGTCGCGAAACGCGTTGGAAAGTGCGAACAGTTTGATGAACGCCAGCTTGTTCAGTTGTAGGCAAAAAGTGTCTTCGGCTGCCAGATGTTCGGTGCGCGTCGCACGCTCACCCAGCAGCGCGGCGAGGGGAAAGCACTCGCCGGTGGCGATTTCGAAGGTGGTTTCGGTGCCGCCCTTGGCCGTGTGGGGGCGTTCACCCACGACGCGGCCCTGTTTGACGATGTAGAAATGTTCAACCGGGCCATCGGCGGGCTTGATGATGCTTTCGCCGGGCGCATAAAAACGCAGCTGACATTGTTCCACCAGGTACGCCAGGTGAGCGTGTTCCATTTGATTGAAGGGCGGGAAGCGCTGAAGGAATTGCAAAGTGCCCTGGATGTTTTGCAACACCGCGGTTTTCCCTGCCTGTGTGAAGGCGTCCGCTTTACTCATAACCATTACCGCAGTCTTTTTTCGAATTGTTGTTGTCGGATGACTCAGCCATGGTCGGCCCAGGAACGCAGGGTGCCCATTGGACGTAAGTCTAGGTTGGGCCTTCCGGTGATGAAGTTTCGGAAATTCCTTACGCAATCGTAGGAAGAATCTATCCTTTCCCCTATAGGAAATAAATCCGACGAAGTGCACATTCAAGGTCTGCTTAGCGATGTCTCAGCACTGTGCTAGGGAATGAAATTGATTATTTAGAGAACGCTATGTCCGACCACGATATTTTGAGTGACGCCGAGCGCGAGGCGCTGAGTGCCGTCATGCTGGAGCCCGACCTGCCGCCACAACGGGTACTGATCGTCGATGACGATAAAGATGCGCGTGAGCTGCTGTCGGAAATCCTGGGTCTGGATGGCATTCGTTGCATGACCGCGGCCAGCGGTGAAACCGCACTCAAAATGTTGAGCGAGAAACCTTCGATCGGCCTGGTGATCACCGATCTGCGGATGGGCCATGTCGATGGTCTGGAGTTGGTCCGTCAGGTTCGAGAGTCAGTACGCGCAGCCATGCCCATCATCATCGTTTCAGGCGATGCCGACGTGAAGGACGCGATTGCTGCAATGCATTTGAGCGTGGTGGATTTCCTGCTCAAGCCGATTGATACCGCGAAACTGCTGGAACTGGTCAAGCATGAGTTGGGGATGGATGTGTGAATTGTTAAAGGATCAAAAGATCGCAGCCTTCGGCAGCTCCTACATGGGATTGCGTACATCTGTAGGAGCTGCCGAAGGCTGCGATCTTTTGACTTCGCTTTAAAAAAAAAGCCCTGATCGGAAGATCAGGGCTTTTTCATGTCCGGCATCACCGCTCAGTTACAGGCCATTTGCAGCCTTGAACTCGCGACGACGACGATGCAGCACCGGCTCGGTGTAGCCGTTTGGCTGTTTGGTGCCTTCAACCACCAGTTCGACCGCCGCCTGGAAGGCGATATTGCTGTCGAAATCCGGTGCCAGCGGGCGGTACAGCGCGTCGTTGGCGTTCTGACGGTCAACCACCGGCGCCATGCGCTTGAGGCTTTCCATCACTTGCTCTTCGGTGACGATACCGTGACGCAGCCAGTTGGCGATGTGCTGGCTGGAAATCCGCAGCGTGGCGCGGTCTTCCATCAGGCCGACGTCGTTGATGTCCGGCACTTTCGAGCAGCCAACGCCCTGGTCGATCCAGCGCACCACGTAACCGAGAATGCCCTGGGCGTTGTTGTCCAGTTCGTTCTTGATCTGTTCCGCGGTCCACTGCGGGTTTACCGCCAGCGGGATGGTCAGGATGTCATCCACCGAGGCGCGCGCACGTTTGGCCAGTTCGGCCTGGCGGGCGAACACATCGACCTTGTGGTAATGCAGCGCATGCAGCGCAGCCGCCGTTGGCGATGGAACCCACGCGGTGTTGGCACCCGCCAGCGGGTGAGCGATTTTCTGTTCGAGCATCGCCGCCATCAGGTCGGGCATGGCCCACATGCCTTTACCGATCTGCGCGCGACCTTGCAGGCCGGTGCTCAAACCGATATCGACGTTCCAGTTCTCATAAGCGCCGATCCACTTCTCAGCCTTCATGTCCGCCTTGCGCACCATCGGGCCGGCTTCCATGGAGGTGTGGATTTCATCGCCCGTGCGGTCGAGGAAACCGGTGTTGATGAACACCACGCGCTCGCTGGCCGCCTTGATGCACGCCTTGAGGTTGACCGTGGTGCGGCGTTCCTCGTCCATGATCCCGACTTTCAAGGTGTTGCGCGGCAAGCCCAGTGCATCTTCGATGCGACCGAACAGCTCGTTGGTGAACGCGGCTTCATCCGGGCCGTGCATTTTCGGCTTCACGATGTAGACCGAACCGGTGCGGCTGTTCTTGCGCGAACTGTTGCCGTTGAGGCTGTGGATCGCCGCAAGGCTCGTCACCAGACCGTCGAGAATGCCTTCCGGCACTTCGTTGCCGTCTTTATCGAGGATCGCGTCGATGGTCATCAGGTGACCGACGTTGCGCACGAACAACAACGAACGACCGTGCAGGCTGAATTCCTTGCCATCAACGCCGGTGTAGGTGCGGTCGGCGTTCATGGTGCGGGTAAAAGTCTGACCGCCCTTGGAGACTTCTTCCGACAGGTCGCCCTTCATCAGGCCGAGCCAGTTGCGGTAGATCACCACTTTGTCATCGGCATCGACGGCAGCGACGGAGTCTTCGCAGTCCATGATGGTGGTCAGCGCGGCCTCCATCAGGATGTCTTTGACGCCGGCAGCGTCGGTCTGGCCGACCGGGGTGCTGGCGTCGACCTGGATTTCGAAGTGCAGGCCGTTGTTTTTCAGCAGGATTGCGGTGGGTGCCGCTGCATCGCCGTGGAAACCGATCAACTGAGCGTCGTTGCGCAAGCCGCTGTTGCTGCCGCCTTTGAGGGCGACCACCAGTTTGCCGTCAACGATCTTGTAGCCGGTGGAATCGACGTGGGAGCCGGCGGCCAATGGCGCGGCTTCGTCGAGGAAGGCGCGGGCGAAGGCAATCACCTTGTCGCCGCGAACCTTGTTGTAGCCTTTGCCTTTTTCCGCGCCGTCAGCTTCGCTGATCGCGTCGGTGCCGTAGAGTGCGTCGTACAGCGAGCCCCAGCGGGCGTTCGAGGCGTTGAGCGCGAAGCGGGCGTTCATCACCGGCACCACGAGCTGCGGGCCGGCCATGCGGGCGATTTCGTCATCGACGTTTTGCGTCGTTGCCTGGAAATCAGCCGCTTCTGGCAGCAGATAACCGATGTCTTGCAGGAAGGCTTTATAAGCCACGGCGTCGTGCGCCTGACCGGCACGCGCTTGGTGCCAGCCGTCGATACGAGCCTGGAAATCATCGCGTTTGGCGAGTAGGGCTTTGTTCTTCGGTGCCAGGTCGTGAATGACCTTGTCGGCACCGGCCCAGAATTTATCGGCGGTGAGGCCGGTTCCGGGAATGGCTTCGTTGTTCACGAAGTCGAACAGGACTTTGGCGACCTGCAGGCCACCGACTTGAACGTGTTCAGTCATTGCTTGCCTCACTCTGCTCAGCTATTTCGCTTTTCAGCTCTTCAATTTAACAATGAAGCCTCTGGCATTTAAACCACAAACCTGTTGACCAGTACATGCCATTGCGGGCGGCTGGGTTTTGACCAATCAACGGCGTTGAGGCCTTGCTGACGGGGCTTTCAGGGTTGTGGCTGCACCTGCGGCAGACATCGATCCAGCGTTATGTAGTGCGCGCTGCGGCATACTACATGATGAATTGCGCTTGTGAAAATTAGACTAATTACGTCGTTCTGCGACGCCATGACGCATTGCGGTCACGTCGGGGAACAGGATGTTCTCAAAAAACCATTGGATTGTTCCAGTTAAATATAAAAACTTGTACACGATTTGTGTTTTTGCAACTTCATCCGTGGAGCTCCCATCGCGGGCAAGCCTTGCTCCTACAGGTCCGCGTCGTTCCCATGATTGTGGATTACCTCGACCCTGTAGGAGCAAGCGGTGCGGCGATCCGACTTGCCCGCGATGACGTCAGACGATTCAACACCGAATCAACCCTTGCCTATACTTGGTCTTCTATAACAAAAGTCATGACAAGAGGGCTGCGCCATGGACCACCTCGTACTCACTGTATTCGCTCCGGACAAGCCTGGGCAGGTCGAGCGCATTGCCCAATGCATCGCCGAGCACGGCGGTAACTGGCTGGAGAGTCGCATGTCGCGCATGGCCGGGCAGTTCGCCGGGATTCTTCGCGTGGGCGTGCCGGCCGAGGCCTACGATGAATTGGTCGATGCCCTACAGGCGTTGTCCGCCCATGGCATTCGCGTGCTGATTGCCGAAAGCGGCATCGAGCAATCCTGCACCTGGAAACCGATAGCCATGGAGTTGGTGGGCAACGACCGCCCCGGGATCGTACGCGACATCACGCGTCTGCTGAGTGAGCAGGGGGTGAACCTGGAGCGTCTGGTGACTGAAGTACGTCCGGCGCCGATGAGCAGCGAGCCTTTATTCCACGCTGAAGCGATTCTCGCAGTGCCGTTGACGCTGTCCCTGGACGTGCTGCAATCGCGCCTGGAAACTCTGGCGGATGATTTGATGGTCGAATTGGTGCTGCGCAGTGAACCCTGAACAGGTTATCCAAGTTATACGTGCACCTGCCTGTGGATAACCTGTAGAGACCGTCCTCCAGGCCACGTCGTCCGGGACTCTTCAGAAACTGATCAAAAAACCAGCAGTTTCAGCGACTTGCACACAAACGCCGGGGATCACGCTGTGGATAACCTTGGGAAGGATCGATGCAGGCCACGGGAGCCGTGGCTTGCAGAGGTTTGTGCGTTTTTTGATCAGCGACGACGTCGCAGACTTATCCACGCGTCGATGCTGTAAACCGCCAGGCCCGCCCAGATAAAGATGAACGCTACCAGTGTGCTCGACGACAATTGTTCGCCAAACAACAGAACGGCCTGCAACAGCACCAGGGTCGGTGCCAGGTATTGGAGGAATCCCAACGTCGTGTAGGGCAAATGCCGTGCAGCGGCGTTGAAACACACCAGCGGCACCAGCGTCACCGGACCGGCGGCCACCAGCCACCAGGCTTCGGACGTGGTCCAGAATTCGGGCTGAGCGCTGGTGACCGTCTGATTGAATAGCAGCCAGGCAATCGCGATCGGCACCAGCATCCAGGTTTCCACCACCAGACCCGGTAACGCCTTGACCGGTGCCTGTTTGCGGATCAGTCCGTAGAAACCGAAGGTCAGCGCCAGCACCAACGACACCCACGGCAGACTGCCGACTTGCCAGACCTGTTGCGCAACGCCGACCGCCGCCAGGCCAACCGCCAGCCATTGCATGCGTCGCAGCCGTTCGCCAAGGATCAGCATGCCCAACAGCACGTTCACCAGCGGGTTGATGTAGTAACCGAGACTGGCTTCGAGCATGCGCCCGTTGTTCACCGACCAAACGTAGGTCAGCCAGTTGGCTGCGATCAGCGTGCCGCTCAGGGCCAGGATCGCCAGGCGTTTCGGGTTGTCACGCAACTCGCGCCACCAGCCCGGATGTTTCCACACCATCAGCAGCAAGGTGCCGAACAGCGCGGACCAGAGCACTCGGTGGATGATGATCTCCACGGCGGGCACGCTGGCGATGGCTTTGAAGTAGAGCGGGAAAAGTCCCCAGATGATGTAGGCACTCAGGCCCAGAATGTACCCGCGACGCGGGTTGGCGGCTTGCATGCAGAATCCTTGCTTAGGCAGCTAACAAAGAGGGGATTGTAAGGCGGTTGTATAGACGTGTCGTGTCGCTTTTTTTTTGTAGGAGCATGGCTTGCCCGCGATTGGATCGATGCGGTCTGTCTGGCGGACCGCGTTATCGTTCATCGCGGGCAAGCCTTGCTCCTACAAGGAGACGCGGTGTTTAAAAGAGTTTTAGGGGCTCTTCATTGAGCGCAGCCAGTTGTTCGCGCAAGGCCAACACCTGGTCGCCCCAATACCGTTCACTGCCGAACCACGGGAAACTGTGCGGGAACGCCGGGTCGTCCCAGCGGCGGGCGAGCCAGGCGCTGTAGTGCATCAGGCGCAAGGCACGCAGCGGTTCGATCAACGCCAGTTCCCGCGGATCGAAGTCGTGGAACTCACTGTAGCCGTCCATCAATTCCGACAACTGACCCAGACATTCCTGACGATCACCCGCCAGCATCATCCAGATGTCCTGCACCGCAGGGCCCATGCGGCAGTCGTCGAGGTCGACGATGTGGAACATCTCGTCGCGGCACATCATGTTGCCGGGGTGGCAGTCGCCGTGCATGCGGATGTTCTTGTGCGGCGTGGCCTTGTAGACCTCTTCCACCCGCTTGAGCAGGTCACGGGCCACGGACTCGTAGGCGGGCAGCAGACTTTTGGGTACGAAATTGCCTTCGAGCAATGTCGTCAGCGAGTCATGACCGAAGTTCTTCACACCCAGCGCTTCGCGGTGTTCGAACGGTTTTGTAGAGCCAACGGCGTGCAGGCGACCGAGCAGTTGCCCCAGGCGATACAACTGATCGAGATTGCCAGGCTCCGGCGCACGGCCACCACGGCGGGGGAACAGGGTGAAACGGAAACCGTTGTGTTCGTGCAGGCTGGCACCGTTGTGAATCATCGGCGCGACCACCGGTACGTCGCATTCGGCAAGTTCGAAAGTGAATTGGTGTTCTTCGAGAATCGCTTCGTTGGTCCAGCGCTGCGGACGGTAGAACTTGGCGATCAGCGGCTCGGAGTCTTCGATACCGACCTGATAGACACGGTTCTCGTAGCTGTTGAGCGCCAGAATGCGCGCGTCGCTGAGAAAGCCGATGCTTTCGACGGCATCGAGCACGAGGTCTGGGGTGAGGGTTGCAAACGGGTGGGCCATGCTGACTCCTGCGCGCAGCAGGCTGCCGCGTCCGGCCAAGCATGGTAGCGCAGACGGGGTGTCTTTAGGGGGATCGTTCCCACGCTCTGCGTGGGAATGCCTCACCGGACGCTCCGCGTCCGTTTCTGGGACGCAGAGCGTCCCGGGCTGCATTCCCACGCGGAGCGTGGGAACGATCACCAGGGTGGGACTTTTATCAGGCGCCGACGATGCCGCCATCTTCACGCGAGATGGCCATCACCGAAGACCGCGGTTTGCCATTCGGCAGATGCTCAGGGAACGTCGACCCGCCGTTTTCCCCCGGATGCTGAATCCCGACAAACAAGGTCTTCTGATCCGGCGAGAAGCTGATCCCCGTCACCTCGCAGCCCACTGGCCCGACCATGAAGCGGCGAATTTCCCCGGTGACTGGATCAGCGCAGAGCATCTGGTTATTGCCCATGCCCGCGAAGTCGCCTGCGTTGCTCGAATCGCCATCCGTCAGAATCCACAACCGCCCAGCCTTGTCGAAACCCAAGCCGTCCGGGCTGTTGAACATGTTCTGCGGTGTGATGTTCGATGAACCGCCCTTCGGCGTGCCGGCGTGGACGCCCGGGTTGCCGGCGACCACAAACAGGTCCCAGGCAAAGCTTTTCGAGCCGTGATCGTCACGGTCAGTGCGCCAGCGCAGAATCTGCCCGTAGACGTTCTTCTCGCGCGGGTTCGGCCCGCCCACCGGTTGCCCGTCCTCGCCACGCTTGGCGTTGTTGGTCAGCGTGCAGTAGACCTGGCCATCCTTGGGGCTGACGACGATCCACTCCGGGCGGTCCATGCGCGTAGCTTTCACCACGCTGGCCGCGAGGCGGGCGTGAATCAACACTTCGGCTTGATCGGCGAAACCGCTGCTGGCGTCGATGCCGTTTTTGCCGTGGGTCAGTTCGATCCACTCGCCCTGGCCTTTCGGGTGATCGGCATTGCCGTCGCCCGCATCGAAGCGCGCCACGTACAAGGTGCCGTGGTCCAGCAGGTCGCGGTTGGCCTTGGGGTTTTTGTGGTTGATCCTGTCGCGGCTGACAAATTTGTAGATGAACTCGCCGCGTTCATCGTCGCCCATGTACACCACAGCGTGACCGTCACTGGTTTCGGCCAGGGCGGCGTTTTCATGTTTGAAGCGGCCCAGCGCGGTGCGTTTGACGGGCGTCGATTTCGGGTCGAACGGGTCGATTTCCACGACCCAACCGTGACGGTTGAGTTCGTTCGGATTCTTCGCCAGGTCGAAACGCTCGTCGTGTGGGTGCCAGTTGATCTCTTTACTGGTCGCTACGGCGCCGTAGCGTTTTTGCGCGGCGTCGAACTTTTGTTCGGCATTGCTGCTGCCAAAGCAGTCAGTGAAGTTCTCTTCGCAGGTCAGATACGTGCCCCACGGCGTCTTGCCGTTGGCGCAGTTCTGGAAGGTGCCAAGGACGTTCTTGCCGTGTGGGTCTGCACTGGTTTTCAGCAGTTCGTGGCCGGCGGCCGGACCGCTCAGGCTGATCGGCGCGTTGCCGTGAATGCGCCGGTTGTAGCGCGAGCCCTGGACGAAATGCCATTGGCCGTTCTTGTGCTGCACTTCGATCACCGACACGCCTTCGCAGGCCAGTGCCTTGCGCACGTCAGCAGCCGATTGCGGCATGCCACCGTGGGCGTAGAGGTAGCGATAGTTGGTGTATTCGTTGTTGATCGCCATCAGCGCCCGGTTGTTGTCACCGGGAAATTCAAACAGGCTCATGCCGTCGTTGTTGTCGCCGAACTGGACTTCCTGATGTTCGGCCGTGCCGTTGCCGCTCGGGTCGAAAGCCGGGCCGTTCTTCTGCAGGGGCTGACCCCAACTGATCAATACCGAAGATTTGTAACCTGGCGGCAGGGTGATGGCGTCGCTGGTGGCGGCGGGAATACTGTCAAAACCCAACAGTTTGCTGGAGCCGGCGCTGACGCTGGCGGCCAGCACGCTACGGCTCAGCAGGTTGCCGCCCAGGAACATGGCTGCACCGCAAAGGGCGCCGGCGCTGATGAAACCTCGACGGCTGAGGCCGACCATGTTCTCGAGGTCGGTGGATTGGTTGTCTTCTAATAGGCTCACATCAGGCTCCCTGCGGGTTTTTGCAGTCACCTTAATGAGCGTTAATGACACTTGTGTTTCAAAGCGGTGTACCGAGCAAAACGTTGGAGGGCGCGAACTGCACCCGCACCGGTTTATTGGCGGCCAGACCGAGGGTTCTCAAGTGCAGCGGTTCGGCCAGCGCGCAGAGTGTCTGGCCATTGGGCAGGCCGATGCGCACTTCGCTGGGGCCGTCCTCGGCGTCGAGAATTTCTTCGATGATGCCCTTCAGGCAATTATTGCCAGGTGTTGCCACTTGATCGATGCCCAGCAACTCCAGCCAACCGGCCTTGATCAGCGCGACCACTACGGTGCCGGTTTCCAGTTCCAGACGCGTGGTGCTGTCGTGAGTGATCTGCGCATCAATGCTCAAACCTTCGGCCAATTCAAGACGAATACGGTCGTTGTGCCCTTGGGTATCAATCGCCACGACCTTGCCATGCAGTTGATTGCGCGCGCTGGTTCTGAGCATCAGTCGGCCGAGCAGGTCGAGATCGCTGGCCTCTTCGGCGGCTTCCAGCACCTGAGCCTGCAAGGCTTGCAGCTTTTGATACAGGCGCAATACGCGCTCGCCTTCGCTGGAGAGTTTGGCGCCACCGCCGCCCTTGCCGCCGACACTGCGCTCCACCAACGGCTTTTGCGCGAGGTTGTTCAGCTCATCGATGGCGTCCCAGGCCGCTTTGTAACTCAGCCCCGCGCTTTTCGCGGCGCGGGTGATCGAGCCTTGTTCGGCAATGTGTTGCAGCAACGCGATGCGCTGCGGACGACGGACAATGTGCTGCGACAACAACGTAGGCAAGGACATGGCAAGACGCTTTGGGCTGTGACGATGGGAAGGACGTTGGCTGCTGGGAGCCCGGGAGTCAAGTCAGGTCATATCCTTGTAGGAGTGAGCCTGCTCGCGATGGGGTCATCAACTTCACCATTAGATGTGACGGATCGACCGTCATCGCGAGCAGGCTCGCTCCCACCCTGAATGCCACTAAATCAGGGTGTATCGCCAGGTTTAGGTGTGCGGGCCAGGCAGTAGACATCGACCCGAGCGGCGCCGGCGTCCATCAACAGACGAGCCAGGGCTTGCGCCGTGGCGCCGGTGGTCAACACATCGTCCACCAATGCTAAATGACGACCCTTGATGCATGCATCGGGCGTCAGGGCGAAGGCGTTGCGCAGGTTCTTTTTGCGGGCCTCGGCATTCAGGTCCTGTTGGGCGCTGGTGTCCTGAGTTCTCAGCAACAGCGTTTCATCGCACGGAATGTCGAGGCTGGTGCTGAGCCAGCGGGCGAGCATCGCGGCCTGGTTGAAACCCCGTTGGCGCAGTCGTTTGGAGGCCAGCGGAACCGGGATGAGCGCATCGGGTCGATTCAGGTCTTCATCAAAGCGATGTTGCAGGAACTGAGTGAGAAGTTCGGCGAGCAGGCGACCAAACGGCCACTTCGCAGCGTGTTTGAAGCGTGTGATCAACGTGTCCACCGGAAAGCTGTAAGTCCAGGGCGTGGCGACCCGCTCAAAGGCTGGCGGTTGTTTCAGGCATTGGCCGCAGGTCAGACCCGCGGTGGGCAACGGCAGGGCGCAGGTTTGGCATTGATCGCCCAGCCAAGGCAACTCCGTTTCACAGGCCATGCAGATGGGGGTGCATTCATCGGCGGGTTCTGAACAGAGCAAACAGGATTGATCGTTTTTTAACCAGATGTAAACCGGTCCTTCGTATCGTGGTTGACAGCGCATGAGTCTTCCTTAAATATGCCGAACATCCGTGTCGCGTCTGTGGGTATTCCATTCCCCCAGCCGCTTGCCAAGCATAAAACAAAGGAAACGCCCATGAGCGCCAGCACCACTGCAACCCTGCGTCATGACTGGTCTTTGGCCGAAGTCAAAGCACTCTTCGTTCAGCCATTCAACGACCTGTTGTTCCAGGCGCAGACGGTGCACCGCGCGCATTTCGACGCCAATCGGGTCCAGGTGTCGACGCTGCTGTCGATCAAAACCGGTGCTTGCCCGGAAGATTGCAAATATTGTCCGCAGTCCGGTCACTACAACACCGGCCTGGAAAAAGAAAAGCTGATGGAAGTGCAGAAGGTCCTCGAAGAGGCCGCTCGCGCCAAGGCCATCGGTTCGACCCGATTCTGCATGGGCGCGGCGTGGAAACATCCGTCGGCCAAAGACATGCCTTACGTGCTGGAAATGGTCAAAGGCGTGAAAGCCATGGGCCTGGAAACCTGCATGACCCTCGGTCGCCTTGATCAGGACCAGACCGTCGCTCTGGCTGACGCCGGCCTCGACTACTACAACCACAACCTCGATACCTCGCCTGAGTTCTACGGCAGCATCATCACCACCCGCACTTACAGCGAGCGCCTGCAAACCCTGGCCTACGTGCGTGAGTCCGGGATGAAGATCTGCTCCGGCGGCATCCTCGGCATGGGCGAGTCGCTTGATGACCGCGCCAATCTGCTGATCCAGCTGGCCAACCTGCCAGAGCATCCTGAGTCGGTGCCGATCAACATGTTGGTGAAAGTCGCCGGTACGCCGCTGGAAAATGCTGACGATATCGACCCGTTCGACTTCATTCGTATGCTGGCTGTCGCACGTATCCTGATGCCGCAATCCCACGTGCGCCTGTCCGCCGGCCGCGAAGCGATGAACGAGCAGATGCAGGCCCTGGCGTTCTTTGCTGGCGCGAATTCGATTTTCTACGGCGAAAAACTGCTGACCACCGCCAACCCGCAGGCCGACAAGGACATGCAACTGTTTTCACGCCTGGGCATCCTGCCGGAAGCGCGTGAAGAGCACGCTGACGAAGTCCATCAGGCCGCGATTGAACAGGCGCTGGTTGAGCAGAAGAGCAGCGAGCAGTTCTATAACGCTGCTGTCTGACCATCCTGCTCTGTAGGAAGCAAGGCTTGCCCGCGATTGATACGCCTCGGTCTGTCTGAATAACTGCGGCGATCCTATCGCGAGCAAGCTTTGCTCCTACAGGGGCTGTACCTCTTTTCTCATCGCGAGGTCTGCATGTCTTTCGATCTCAGCGCGCGCCTTGCTGCCCGTCGTGCCGAAAATCTCTACCGCCAACGCCCATTGCTCGAAAGCCCCCAAGGCCCGGAAGTGGTGGTCGATGGTCAGCCGTTGCTGGCGTTCTGTAACAACGATTACCTGGGCCTGGCCAATCACCCGCAAGTGATCGAAGCCTGGCGCGCTGGCGCCGCTCGTTGGGGCGTGGGCGGTGGTGCTTCGCATCTGGTGATCGGCCACAGCGGCCCACATCACGCACTCGAAGAAGCCCTGGCCGAGTTCACCGGTCGTCCGCGCGCGCTGTTGTTCACCACCGGTTACATGGCCAACCTCGGCGCGGTCACCGCGCTGGTCGGGCAGGGCGATACGGTGCTGGAAGACCGGCTCAATCACGCGTCCCTGCTGGATGCGGGTCTGTTGTCCGGAGCTCGCTTCAATCGCTATCTGCACAACGACGCGGCGAGTATGGCCAAGCGTCTCGAGAAGGCGACCGGCAATACCCTGGTGGTCACCGACGGCGTGTTCAGCATGGACGGCGACATCGCCGACCTGCCGGCGTTGGCGCGGGAAGCCAAGGCCAAAGGCGCCTGGTTGATGGTTGATGACGCTCACGGCTTTGGTCCGCTGGGTGCCAATGGTGGCGGGATCGTCGAGCATTTCGGCTTGAGTCAGGAAGACGTGCCGGTGCTTGTCGGCACCCTCGGCAAGGCGTTCGGGACCGCCGGGGCTTTTGTGGCGGGCAGCGAAGAGCTGATCGAGAGCCTGATCCAGTTCGCCCGTCCCTACATTTACACCACCAGCCAGCCGCCGGCGCTGGCCTGCGCGACGCTGAAAAGCCTTGAGCTGCTGCGTACCGAGCACTGGCGACGTGAACATCTGAAAACGTTGATCCGCCAGTTCCGCCACGGTGCCGAACAGATCGGCCTGGAGTTGATGGACAGCTTCACGCCGATCCAGCCGATCATGATCGGCGATGCCGGGCGTGCGGTTCGACTGTCGCAGATGCTGCGTGAACGCGGTCTGATGGTCACTGCGATCCGTCCTCCGACCGTGCCCGCCGGCAGCGCCCGACTGCGAGTGACCCTGACCGCCGCCCACAGCGAGGCGCAGGTACAGCTATTGTTAAATGGACTGGCCGATTGCTTTCAACAACTGGGACCGGAGCCAAGCCATGCGTGATCGCCTGATTCTGCTGCCCGGCTGGGGGCTCGGCATTTCTCCCCTGGAGCCCTTGGCGGCAGCGTTGCAAGGACTGGATGAACGCTTGCGGGTCGAGATCGAACCGTTGCCGGAACTGCAATCGAGCGATCTTGAGGAGTGGCTCGATGAGCTGGATTCGACGGTGCCTCAGGACGCCTGGCTCGGCGGCTGGTCGCTGGGCGGCATGCTCGCTTCAGAGTTGGCAGCCCGGCGCGGCGATCGCTGCTGCGGCTTGCTGACCCTGGCGAGCAATCCTTCTTTTGTCGCCCATGAGCAATGGCCGAGTGCAATGCCTGCCGAAACGTTCGATGCGTTTCTGGCCGGTTGCAAGGCTGATCCGCGCATGACGTTGAAACGTTTCTCGCTGCTCTGCGCTCAGGGGGCCGAAGACCCGCGTGGCTTGTCTCGGCTGTTGCTCGGTGGCGCGCCACACACTTCGGCAGAGGTGCTGATGAGCGGCCTGGAGTTGCTCGCACAACTGGATACCCGCCAGGCTTTGCAGGCGTTCCGCGGCCCGCAACTGCACTTGTTCGCCGGCCTCGACGAACTGGTTCCAGCCGAAGCGGCGAGCGATCTGCTGACATTGCTGCCGGATGTTGAAATCGGTCTGATTGAGCAGGCCAGTCACGCGTTTCTTCTGGAAGACCCTCACGGTGTGGCGGGGGCGATTCAGGCCTTTTTGCATGAGTGCGGTGATGACTGATTTATCCTTTCCCAACCTGCCCGGCGGTTTACCCGACAAACGCCAGGTGGCGGCCTCTTTTTCCCGTGCGGCGGCAAGCTACGACAGCGTGGCCGAATTTCAGCGCGATGTTGGCAGTGAATTGTCGAGTCGTTTGCCTGAGAGCTTTGTGCCGGGTGTCTGGCTGGACCTGGGCTGCGGCACCGGGCATTTCAGCCGTGCATTGGGCGAGCGATTTCCTGCCAGTCACGGACTGGCATTGGACATCGCCGAAGGCATGCTCAATCACGCCCGGCCGTTGGGTGGTGCAACGCATTTCATCGCAGGCGATGCCGAGCGGTTACCGTTGCAGGATTCGACCTGCGATCTGATCTTCTCCAGCCTGGCGGTGCAGTGGTGTGCGGACTTCGCTTCGGTGCTCAGTGAAGCCAATCGGGTGCTGAAACCAGGCGGAATTTTCGCGTTTGCTAGTCTGTGTGTAGGCACACTGTTCGAGCTGCGTGACAGCTGGCGACAGGTGGATGGCATGGTGCACGTCAACCGCTTTCGCGAGTTCGGGGTTTATCAACAGCTTTGCGCGGACAGTGGGTTGAGCGTCGCGAGTCTGGAAACCCGACCGCACGTGTTGCATTACCCGGATGTGCGCAGCCTGACCCATGAACTGAAGGCGCTGGGTGCCCACAACCTGAACCCCGGTCGGCCGGGTGGTTTGACCGGCAGGGCGCGGATCCTCGGTTTGATCGAGGCTTATGAGCGGTTTCGTCAGGCCAAAGGATTGCCGGCGACTTATCAAGTGGTCTACGCCGTGTTGGAGAAACCCTTATGAGCGCCGCCTATTTCATCACCGGTACTGACACTGATGTCGGCAAGACCACCATTGCCGCGGCTTTGCTGTATGCCGCGCGGTCGGCCGGTTTGAGCACGGCGGCGGGCAAACCGGTCGCCTCAGGATGCGATGTGACGCCCAAGGGCTTGCGCAATGCCGATGCGTTGGCGTTGCTGGCGGAGTGCTCAGTGCCTTTGACTTATGCACAGGTCAACCCTATGGCGTTCGAGCCGCCGATCGCGCCGCACTTGGCCGCGCGGGAGGCCGGCGTGGCATTGACGGTGCAATCACTGTTGACGCCCATGCGGGAAATTCTCGATATGCAGGCGGACTTCACCTTGATCGAAGGTGCTGGCGGTTGGCGAGTGCCTTTGGCGGATCAGGACAATCTGTCCGACCTGGCGATGGCGCTGGGCCTGCCGGTGATCCTGGTGGTGGGCGTGCGCCTGGGTTGCATCAACCATGCGCTACTGACGGCCGAGGCGATTGCTCAGGACGGTTTGCAGTTGGCAGGGTGGGTGGCCAATATCATCGATCCGAAGACTTCGCGTCTGGAAGAAAACCTCGCAACACTCGCTGAGCGGATCCCGGCGCCGTGCCTTGGGCGGGTGCCAAAACTCAAGTTGATGACCGCTGAAGCGGTGGCGGAGCATCTGCAACTGGATTTACTGGACTGAGTTTTCTGGCAGGGGTTTTAACTATGACAAGGCACTGTGCTATTAGTGTTTTTGTCGGGCCTTTTGTCAGTGGGTCTGGTTCAATGGCCGCTGTTGATCCTTTGTAGGACGAGTTCTGCCATGGAAATCTCAGGAAATACCGCTTTTTATGCCGGTCTGAGCACTATTCAGACAGGGCAGAGCCGTGTCGATCAGGCCTCTGGCCAGATCGCCAACACGACGATCGAGCGTTCGGTGACCAGCCAGTCTTCCGAGGCTCAGGTTGATCGTCTGCGCTCGGTAGATCGCAGTCAGCAGTCGGACTTGGCCAGTAACATGGTCGAGATGTCCCAAGGCAAATTTCAGGTTGAACTGGGTGTCAAAGTTGCCAAGGCATCCGATGAAATGCTCGGTACGCTGATTGATACCTACGCTTGAATCCTCGCTGAACCCGCACCTTCAACGCCGCGAATATTCGCGGCGTTTTTCTGCGTAAATCCTTCTCCCTCAACTAATCTTTTCTCCACTGCGTATTGCTCAGGCGACGGTGTTGCGTGGCTGTGGGTCTGGTATTTACCCCGGGTAATGACGAACGGCAAAAGATCGGCGCTTGACAAGATTTAGGCGTAAACGTATGTTTCAAACAACTGTTTGACCGCCACAACAAATCAACGCGGTCGTTCATTCCCGGTTACATCAGCAGAGGTTTATCGCTATGCC
>Ga0255334_1000392_pt1 | contig 36960 bp, 33 predicted proteins | sample EtOH5_35cm_T3_12_FD_202080 | JGI IMG/M metagenome (GOLD analysis project Ga0255334, IMG submission 202080) | Sandy soil microbial communities from University of British Columbia, Vancouver, Canada - EtOH5_35cm_T3_129 | ecosystem: Engineered > Artificial ecosystem > Sand microcosm > Unclassified ... | reverse complement strand
ACGATATTGCCGCTCCACCGGTCGGGCGCCAGCCCCCACCGGGGACGCTTCGCTAGGTATGAATAGTTAGATTTTTAAATGAGTGATCCACTTGTCTTCGGTTAGATTTTTATTTGAGTTGACACGGATTAGCCCGGCAGCCGCCGGGCATGGGAGTATACAATGCGGCTTAAGGAGTCTGGGCGGCGAAGCCGATCTGCTGAATCAGGATTCGCATGATCGGTTATTTCGGTAAAGGAGCGCCCATTCCACCGCTGGTTGCCGGACAGTCTCTCAGGGGGCTTCCACCAACGCGAGCTGAGAGGTGATCTCTTCCTCCACCTCATAATGCACCTTCAGGCGCAGCTTGCCATCCTTCACCTCGCGGGACAGCACCTTCTCTCCGGCGATTCTCGCCCCGCTGCCCGCCTGCAGCAGCAGATCGTCGCGCGCCCGCTTGAGGCCGACTGCCTCCGCCTCCGCGGCGCTTAAGCTATTTACCTTCTCCTCGCTCTCGCGGACGGTGTCCTTCAGCCAGCCGAAGGGCAGTGTGAAGCCGCGGAAGCTCAACATCCTAGGAATTCCGGCAGTTACGGAATGCTCGTAATTGCCTTTGCCGTAGCCGGTAATTTGCAGCGCCCGGTTGCCGATGATCAGGTACGATTTCTCCGCCGCTTCCCCGGTGTACGTGCGATGGATCTGTTCCATCGGCACTTCGATCGCCGACACATACCAGACGAGCCCGAACACCTTCCCCGTCGCCGGCACCCACTTGCGGTGCTCTCCTGCCCCGAGCTCCCCCGAGACGAGCACCTGCCCCTTGCGGACATAGGTATTGGGAGCGACGACCGGCTTGCCTTTTTCCGCGAAGATCTTCGTCACGAGGGCGTTCTTCTTGGCGACCAGATGGCGCGGGCTGACCAGGGGCTTGTCCTCCGGACGGGTCGTCTCGACGACGTGGATGCGGATGGTCGTTCCTTTGCGGTCTACGCCGATCCAGGCTGCATCGGGAAGCCTGCCGAGCAGGCCGCGGGAAAGCTCGTCCAGCCCCTTCAGCCGGAAGGTCCACTGATATTTGAAAATTCCTTCCTCCCGAGCGGCCGCAAGCACCGTCTGCTTGGAAAGCTTCTCGTTGCCCGTCACATCCACTCTCCAGACGAGCGACGTGAGCAGGAACAGCCCGACGAGGAAGCCCGCGGCTCCGAGGAGAAAAAGCTTGCGCCGCATGACCCGCTTCAGAGTGAAGGGCAGCCCGCAGCGGCGTTCCACGTGAATGCGGCAGCCTGTCCGTTTCAGGATCGGGCGAAGGCGAAAGAAGTCCGCCAAATCCAGCTTCAGCTTCCCCTGGCCCGGCGCGGTCAGCCGGACATCCCAGAGGCGCAGCCCCTGCTGCACCGCTTCATTCAGAAATTCCTCCACCTTCCCTCCCCTCAGCGACAAAACCACGTATCCGCGTAGATTGGCAAGAATTGGTGCACGCACGGGCACTCTCTCCTATCTGGGCACATAGTGGATATCTTGAATCGTCCCCTCGATGAATACCTCTTCCGGCAGGATCGCCCGAATCACCAGCTCGCTGCCTTCGATGCGAATCTGTCCGGAGGTCAAGGCGAGCTGCAGCTCGTTCGGGGAGAAGTTGATCACTCCCCGGTGATTCTCGATATAGAGCTGGCGGTTGCCGATCATAGTGATGCGGGGCAGATCATGGATGACGTCTTCCGGGACATCGAGCACCGATGCGGCGAACGTATGGATTCTGCGTTTTAGTCGTCCCATGGACCGCTCCTCCCCTGCCGCCGACAGGCGGCGTTCCCTAATCCATATGAAACGGTCAGCCAAACTATGTCACGAAACCCCAGCTGCAAGGTGCAAAAATGCGTCTATCGCTGCTGTCGCAGCATGTCGTATAATGAGACTATTATCCTGATTTTTCTAAATAATAGCGTGGAGAGTGATCCGGTCGATGATGTGGAAGGAAAAGTACACGCTCGGGGTTGAAGCCATCGACGCCCAGCACAGGGAACTGTTCGAGCGGGTGGAGAGCTTCATGCTGGTCCTGCGCTCCAAGGAACCGTGGGACCTCAAGGTGGAGAAAGTGAAGGATACGCTTGATTTCATGAAGGAGTATGTGGTCAAGCACTTCCACGACGAGGAGGTCTATCAGAAAAAGGTAGGGTACCCGGATTGCGGCCGTCACTGCGAGATTCACGCCCAGTTCACTGCCGAGGTCGGGGAATTCGTCAAGCTCTTCGAGGAAGAGGGGTACCAGGAACCGCTCGTGCAGAAGTTCGCCGGCAAGCTGCTCGCCTGGCTGATCAACCACGTGGCGGCGACCGACCAGAAGATCGCCGATTATGTCCATCGGTTGGAGGTGCAAGCATGACCGACTTCGTCCATCCTTTTTTCAAGGCCACCCAGGAAGTGTTCCGGCTGATGCTCGACCTGGATATCCAGAAGAGTTCCGGAGAGGCGCAGGCGAACGAAACGCTCGACAAGGCCGTCTATGTCAGCATCGGCATCGTCGGCGATCTGGAAGGAACGATCCATTACTGCTTCCCGGAAAGCATGACGCTGGAAATGGTGCGGATTCTCTCCGGCATGGAGATGGCCGAGCTGGATGATTTCGTCGCATCCGCCCTCAGCGAGATCGTCAACATCATCAGCGGCAACGCCGTGACCGATCTGTTCGAGAACCACTATACCTGCGACATCCTGCCGCCTGCGGTGGAAGTGTCGGAGCGCCGGCCGGAGTGGGGCGCGAAGGGCAATGTGCTGCCGCTTCAGACCGACATCGGTCCGATGGAAGTCGACATCCGGCTTGCCCGGAAGAGCGCATGATGCTCTGGTTTTCATGTGACGGCCGCTATCTCCAGATGCCGCGCCGCTAGACAAAGAAAGCACCCCTCGCGGGGTGCTCACTTGTCGTCTGATCAAAAGACCTGCTTGGGAGCTGCGCCAAACTGACGTTTCTCGATGTTCAGCGCAGTTCCTTACTGTAGTTGTTGTTGAACGATCCGGTTCACAAGCTTGCCGTCGGCGCGGCCTTTTACCTTCGGCATCAACGCGCTCATCACCTTGCCCAGCTCCGCTTTGGAAGAAGCGCCTGTCTCTTGGATGGTCTGCCGCACAATGGCTTCAACTTCCTCTTCCGTCAACTGCTGCGGAAGGTACTCGGCGATGATGGCGATCTCCGCTTGCGCGGATTGCACCAGATCGTCCCGGCCAGCTTTCTGAAACTCCTGGAGGGCGTCTCTGCGTTGTTTGATTTCACGATTCAGGATATCCAAAACTTCATTGTCATCCAACGTTTTGCGTTGATCGATTTCTATATTCTTAATCGCCGAACGAACCATACGGATTACGGAGAGTTTGAATTTGTCCTGGCTCTTCATCGCTTGCTTCATGTCCTCGTTCAATTGCTCGTTTAAGGTCATTGTAGGCTAAGTCCTCCTAGAACTTGCGCTTACGGGCAGCCTCAGACTTCTTCTTGCGTTTGACGCTAGGCTTCTCATAGTGCTTGCGCTTTTTGACTTCGGCCAAAACGCCATCCTTCGCAATGGAGCGCTTGAAGCGCCGAAGAGCAGCATCAATGGTTTCGTTCTTGCGTACTTTTGTTTCCGACACCAGATTTCCCTCCCTCCGAACAGACCGTCCAAGACGAATAACACACGGTTATCAAATTACATTATAGAGGAAACGAAAACCCAGTGTCAACCGAGACGGTCGAGAAAAAGTCAAGAAAATCGGAAAGGCGCTTCAATGCGTCATTCCCAGCTTTTTCCCGCCGAGCAGGTGGTAATGCAGATGCGGCACGACCTGACCGGCATCCGGGCCGCAATTGTTGACGAGGCGGTAGCCCGTATCGGCGATCCCCAGCTCCCGCGCCGCGGTTTGCGCCGCCAGATGGATGGCCGCGATGAGCGGAGCGTGCTCCCGACCGACCTCGTTCATGGAAGCGATATGCGCCTTGGGAATGATGAGAGCGTGAACGGGGGCAGCCGGCTTGATATCGTGAAACACCAGCACCTCGTCGTCCTCGTAGATTTTCCGGCAGGGGGTATCCCCGGCGATGATTTGACAAAACACGCAAGGCTGCAACCAAAATTCCTCCTCGAACGCACGTTTTCTGCTTATGGCGCAAATTGCCGGACGGGCGGAAAGCCGCGTTCCCGCATAGACGGATATTGTCTCCCCCGGTATAATATTCATGTAAACATCGTGAGCCGCCTGATCTTGCTGATTCAAGCAGAGATTATGCGGCTTTTCTGATCATTAGCGCAACGAGCGCGCAATTGGGTTGTAGTATGAGGGAGCAAAATACGCTATACTTAACAGATTGATGTTAATTCTTTCCTTGAGGTGTGCCTATGGGGTTAAAGAGCGGCAAAACCTTTTCCATCAGTCATTTTTTGATTACCCTCCTCCTGACGGGGATTTCAATCTTAGCGGCTGCCCCGTGGGAGCCGCTGCTTTTTGTTGTGAACCTGATCTCCCTAGGCTGGGCGTCAGCCCTGGTTTGGCTGTCCTTTAAGCGGAACCGGTCGCATATTTTTGTCCACCGGAAGTATTACGCGCTCTTCCTTCTCCTTGATTTCGCCATTCTGACGGCCATCTTCCTGCTCCCGGACTGGAATGAGCCGATGGAACCGGTATGGCTGGTCCTGCCCTACATCCTTCTGTATGCCTCGGAGCTCGGTTCCCGCTGCGCCGTTTGCATGAGCGGGTATTCCCTGGCCGCGCTGGTGCTGTACAACGTCGCAAACAAGGGCCCTTTCCCCTATCAAGAGCTTCTCGTTATCGCCTTCGCGATGGTTGCCATTGTCTTTTTTGTAGGGAGACGGACCGACATCCTGCTGAAGCTCGCGTACCGTGATCCCCTGACCGGTCTGTACAACCGCTCGATGTTCGTAGAGCAGTTGGCCGCTTCCGCCGAAGCCGTAAACTGGAAAGGCATGCAGCTCGGGCTCCTGTTCCTGGATCTGGATCAATTTAAATATGTCAACGACACGATGGGGCACAGTCTTGGCGACCGCCTCCTGTCGCTCGTCGCGGAACGGATCAAGAACGTTCTTCCCGACGATGCGCTGCTCGCGCGGATGGGCGGGGACGAATTCACCATTCTCCTGCCGGAGATCAAGCACACGGACCGGGCGGCCGAGGTGGCGGAATCCCTTCTGCACGTGATGCGGCAGTCGTTTCCACTGAATCATCAAGAGATCTTCGTAACCGTGAGCATCGGCATCTCGGTCTATCCAGAGGACGGAGCCGACCCCGAAACCTTGATGAAAAACGCCGATACCGCCATGTACCGGGCCAAGGAGCAAGGACGGAACAATTACCAGTTCTACTCTCCCGTCATCGACGCGCAGGCTCACCGCCGGCTGAAGATGGAAACCATGCTCCGCCATGCCTTGGAGCGGGAGGAATTCGTGCTGCTCTATCAGCCTCGGATGGACCCCCGCACGGGCGAGCTGGTCTGCGTCGAAGCACTGGTCCGCTGGATGCATCCGGAGCTCGGGCTCCTGCCTCCCTCGGAGTTTATCCCCCTCGCGGAGGATACCGGCCTCATCGTTCCCCTGGGCGAGCAGGTGCTCCGCCTCGCCTGCAAGCAGCGCAGCAGGTGGGTAGAGGAAGGTTTTCCCGATTTCAATGTGAGCGTCAACCTCTCCGCCCGGCAGTTCCGGCAAACCGACCTGCCCGAGACCATCGCCAAGGTGTTGCAGGAATTCGGCCTCGGTCCCGAGTGGCTAGAGTTGGAGATCACCGAGACCGCCGCCATGCAGGATATTCATTTCGCCGCCCTCATGATGCGCGTGCTGAAGGAGATGGGCCTGAGGATCGCCATCGACGATTTCGGCACCGGCTATTCCTCGCTCAATTACCTCAAACGGTTCCCGATCGATGTCATCAAGATCGACCGTTCGTTCATCAAGGGAATCGAGCATGAACCGGACGATGCCGCTATCGTGCACGCCATCATCGCCATGGCCCAGACCATGAAGCTGCAGGTGACAGCGGAGGGCGTCGAGACCCCGGAGCAATACGAATATTTGAAAATGCTCGGCTGCGGCGAGATTCAGGGCTACTACGTGGGCCGGCCCATGGAGCCGGCCCAACTGGAAGCCTGGCTGACCCGAATCGTCGCAGCAGGATCCGCTTAATACTTGTCCGCCGCCGTGCGCAGCTGACAAGGTTGCCAATCCGCTCGCGGTTACTCTGGCCGGGGGGCCCTGCCGGAGTCCTTATACTCTCTCGGCGTCATGCCTGTTATATTCTTGAACAGCTTGCTGAAGTAACGCGGGCTTTCATAGCCGACCATTTCGCTGATATCATAAATCTTCAGCGCCTGGTTCCTCAGAAGCTCCTTGGATTGGTTAATCCTTACCTCGGTTACATAATCAATAAAATTAACGCCTGTCTTCTCCTTAAACAGTCGGCTTAAGTAAATGGGATGGACATAGAACACATTCGAGAGCGAACCCAGGCTGATGTCCTCTGCGAAATGCTCATTGATATAGCACTTTACCTTGGCAATCATGTTTCCTGAATCCGCACTGTTCTCCAGCCTGGTCATCTCATCGATCAACTGAACCAGGTAGCTGGTCATATTATCCTTGGCGCTTGTCGCATGGGGAGTCAGCAATAGAATTCTAATCGAGTGATCCAGCCTGCTGTCAAAATCCGATCTGTCGCTGCTGAGGCTTTGAAAGTGCCGGTTTAGCATGAGCATAGTCTGAACACAAAAGGCTTGGACTTCCCCGATGCTTTGTCTGCCGGAATGGACCATCGCATCGATCGTCGAGTGAATTAACGAAACGAGGTCGCCGCGCCTATCAGGATCAGTGAGCATATTCAGCATATCCATGCCTAATTTCTCATCGATTTTGTGCTCCATATACAGCGCGGGATTCATTTCATTGTATAAGGTTATTTTCTGATTATGGTTTATGATGGAATACTGCAGTGTCTTTCCAGCCTCCATATAAGCAGCTTTAAGCTGGGTCAGCTGATCATGTTTGCCGCTGATTCCAATCACAGCCTCAATCTGGCATTGGTCAAGCATACGGCTCAATTCCACAGCGAAGAGTTGAATGCCAGGCAATTCTGCCTCCGGTACATACACGCACGCCGTTTCCTTAAGCTCATTATTGAAGACGTACACGTTGCCCTTGCCCTCGGCTGCACGAACTGCCACCTGAAAAACCTCTTCTTTGGCTGCCGACAGCTCCTCGTATTGCGGATATCGCCCATTCATTTGAATACGGATCAAATAGAGCCCGCAACCGTTGCTCAGTGGAAGCTGAAGCTGCTGCGCACGTTCATGGTCAAGATCGCTAATATATCCTTTAGCCAGACTGTTCAGTACGTTGTTGATCTGCATTTGCTTGTATTCCAGGCGATTGTGAATCTTGCTCTGGTCAGCCTCAATCTTACGAGAAATCGTTGACAGCAGTTTCTTCAGCTCGCCAAAATTAACCGGCTTGGTGAGAAAATCGACAGCCCCCAGGCGCATCGCCTTCTGTGCATACTCAAACTCCCCGTAACCGCTTAAAATAATCGTATTTACATCAGGGTATTCCTCGTGGATCACCTCAAGCAGCTGCAATCCACTTTGGATAGGCATCTTGATATCACTAATGACTACATCAACGGGATTCGATTCCATATAAACAAGAGCCTGCGCAACTGAATTAGCCGCTGAGACAACCTTGTAGCCAAGCTCCTGCCAGTTAACGAATTTTGTAAGGCCGTCGCACACAATCTCCTCATCGTCGACGAGCAGCACTTTATAGGACAAGCTTCACCCCTCCTGTTCAGCAACTAATTGATCAGCTTGCTTTAATGTAGCTTCTCTCATGGGCAAGCGAATAAGAACGGTGGTGCCTGCCCCGGGCTCGCTCATGACGGTCAGTCCGCAGCTTTGTCCAAAGGATAGCTTCAGGCGTTGATTCACATTGTTGAGAGCGATACTCTCATTAGTCGAGCCTGTCCCTGACAATGTTCGTGTTAATTTCGCCAATTGGTCCGGCTGAATTCCTCTTCCATTGTCCGTAACGCTGATCACCAGATCAGAATTTTCTATATATCCCTTTATGGCAATCTCCGCATTGGCAACAACATCATCAAACGCATGAACAACTGCATTCTCAATCAGCGGCTGAATCGTCAGCTTCGGTATATAATAAACTTGAGGATCAAAGGCAAAATCAAGCGAAAGCATGATCTTGTCCCGATGTCTGAAATTCATCACTTCGATGTAAGTTTCGACGTGCGCGAGCTCACTTTGGATAGGGATCTTGTCCTCACTCTTCTTAATCGTCATACGCATAAGCCGACAGAAATCATCAATCATCCGGCTTGCCTTGCTCTCTCCCCCCGCCTCGTACATCGCCTCCCACCGGATAATATCCAGCGTGTTATAGAGAAAGTGCGGATCAATTTGCATTTGCAGAGCATTTAGCTCCGCATTTGCTTTGTTCAGCTCCAGTGTCTTTTCCCTGATTTCAGCAATATATATTTTGTCTATCAGCGTATTCGTATTATCGACCATTTCATTAAATTTCTTCCCGAGTACAGTGATTTCATCATTTCCGGAAACCGTATAGTTAACAACGAACGCTTCCTTCGTAAAGGTTTGCATCGCTTTCATCAGCTTGTTTATCGGCCGCGAGATGCTGACCGTAGTCCAGTAGGCGACTACAACTGACAACATAATTAGAATGGCTACAATCGTTAAGCATAGCTTGCGAATCCTATAGGCATTCTCAAGCAATCTGTCTTTATTTACGATGTGAACAACCGATAGGTCTGTATAGGGAACGAGCTTATACACCATAAAAACGTTGGCTCCATCAATCTTCCCGTCATAGAATCCTTCGTGGACCCGATAAATGAGCGGATTAATATGTTTGGAGTTGGCGAGATTAGGTGCAGAGATATCCGAGTTAATCCACGCAATCGCACCATTCTGACCGAATAAAAACGTGTTACCGCTTCCATAGAAGGAATAGGATTTCAAAGAATCTGTGAGATGGCTTATATTCATATTCATGACAATAACACCGAGAAACTTATCATTCTCCGGATTATAGATAGCCTGGGTCATCGTGATTAAGTCCGCCATGCCATATTTAAGGTTCTCGCTTCTATAAAAAACATTTGTTATCCTGCTTGTATCAAACCACACGGGATAGCCATGCTGATCAAGCGCCCCGGTATAATATTCACTTTGGCGGAAGTGATCCAGATCCCGAACATATCCTCCGCTTCTGTTGCCAAACTCATCGATCATAAAGTATTGATCATAGGGAGTAATAATCTGCATACTCACACCATAACCGCTGCCTTTGGCTACCGTATTTAACTTTTGTCCAATGATCCTGCGATTATGCTTATAAGCTGCTCCATTCTTATCACCTTGTGCATCCATTATTGCAGCATTTTCCTCCAGCATCGCCACTATTGTACTATCAGAATAGAACTGAACCGATAACCGTTCAAGCGAGGAAAGCTTGTCGGTGATTTGGATATTTACATTCTGTACAAGCAAGGAGATAAATTTCTCCATGTTCTTCTCGATTTCATTCACATACATGTTGTAAGTGAACAAGGTAATAAAGATCGTTGGCAATATGACCAATACCAGAAAAGAAACCATAAGCCGCTGGAAAATACTGATCTTGCGCAATGTCTTGATAACCGTATGTGAAAAATTGACAAAGCGGTTACGCAATGCCCCTGCCATGGAGATCCACCTGCTTTATTTTAACGGTATCTGAGCCTCTATTTATATAATAAATCATTTATGCAAGAAAAGGACTGTTAATCAGTCCTTTTCTTGCTGCATCAAGGGTCTATGGACACTGAAATAGGAAAGACGTTTATCTTTGCGAACTGCTATTGTTTAGCTTTTTTATTGAAGTTGTCAAGCGCTTCGGAAGCGGCAAGCTTCTGAGCGGCTTCAAATTCTTTCGTAGGATCTGCATTTGGATCAGCTAATAATTTCTGTACGGCGCGATCGACATAAATCCCAAACTCGGCTTTTCCATAGAATTCAAGTCTTCCTACTGACTTTACATCCTCCAGAACCTGCACGTATTCTTTCGGGAAAGTGTAATAGTCAGTTAATTTAATATCATTTCTGACCATTACGACCGGGTTGCCTGCACCCTTACTTGCTTTGTTCTGAAATGACCGGGCCATCACATCTTTGGACATAAAAAATTTAATGTATTCCCAGGCAGCATCTTTTTTCTCCTGGGCTGCCTTTGCATTAATGACATAGGTACTGCCGCTAATGGCCGTTTTGACAGAACCGGATGGACCCGCGGGCGGCAGCATAAGGCCAATATCTTCCGGCTTCATTCCAAGCGAGATTGCCCAGCTTACCCAATCGCCGGCAAATGGCATCATACCGATCTTCCCTTGGGCAAACTTTTCTACCAAGTCGTTGAATTTTAGCGTGATGTCGGATTGCAATACTTTTGTTGAACGCAGCTTTTTGTAATACTCCGCTGCTTGAATGACTGCAGGATCTGTAAAGGTCAATTCGATCGTGCCATCGGTATTCTGCTTCGTTAAGTCGCCGCCTGCCTGCCAAACATAATACTGGAAGAACCATTCCGTCCATTCGGCGGCAAGCGTAGCGTACCCGGCAACCTGATTGGAAGGATCATTAATTTTCTTGGCAACTTCAATGGCCTCATCCCATGTCTTTGGCAGCACGGTTATGCCTGCCTTGGCAAATAGAGCCTTGTTATACCCAAACAACATAGGCGCAACTCCTGAAGGAATCCCCAAAACCTGGCCATTCATTGTAAACATGTCCACATACTCTTTGCTGAAATTGCTCCATTCATTCCATTTGTCAATATAGCCATTAAGCGGTTCCAGAATACCGGCTTTCATGTACTTATTCATCATGGTAAACGATACGTTCGTGAAATCAGGTGCATTCCCGGCGGCAACGGCCTGATAAAATTCATTCCCGGGATCGCCTTCCTTCACTACTTTATTTAAAGTAATGTAGGTATGACTATCCAAAAACTCCTTTTCAAGCTGTGCTCCAAGATCATCCTGTTCCCGGCTTGTCACCCACATGGTTAAAGTTACTGGCTTAGGCGTTTTTGCTGTCGGTTCCGGCTCTGCTGCAGATGCTGCAGCAGTAGGCGCGGTGGTAGGTCCGGCGGTGGGGGAAGCGGCATCTTTGCTTGCCTTTCCTCCGCAAGCGCTTGCAGTAATGGTAAATACAATAATCAATAAAGCGGTAAACATTCTTTTGAACATCTGGCAGACCTCCAAGTTTTATTTTCTTTCATTAGGCAGCACCAGTGATGCGATTAGAAGTATAGCACAGAGTTCCACGAATAAATTAGCATCAAATTGAACCTAAAGGTATCCAAAATCAACTTCATGACAGCGCTTTATTATTTACATGGATAACTGAATCTGTTTAAGCCTGCTGCTCAGCGAAGGGGTTAAAAATGAAACGCATAGATGTCAATAATGCATAGTTTCCATTCGCTCCAGCCATTGATACGCTTGATTGGCATTATAACCTTATTTACTGGAGGTCTCAGTCGGTGATTCATTTATCGCAAGCACGATTGCAGTCGAAGGAGCACTTTTGGAGAAAGAGGCTAACTCCCTGGCTCTTAATTATTCCGCCTATTCTGTTAACAGCCTGGTTAAAGTACTACTTAATCTTTAAAGCTTTTTATATTTCATTATTCGACTATGATCCCATTAATGCTCCGGGAAAATTCGTCGGCTTTGCCAATTACACCCGCATGTTCTCCACGCGATTTTATTGGGAGGCCTGGAGCAACACATTTGTATTCCTGGGCTTGAGTCTTACCATGGTGTTCTTCATTCCAATTATTCAGGCTTTGTTGCTGAATGAAATTGCTCGCTGGAAGCAGGTGTTCACAACACTCTATATTATACCGGCACTTATTCCAACTGCTGTAAACGTTATCATCTGGAAATGGATTTGGCATCCCGATTACGGTGTAGCGAATCAAGTCATCAAGTTTTTCGGCGGGCAGCCGCAGGCGTGGCTGAGCGATCCAAAATTGACCAAATTCTGTATTATCTTCCCGGGAGTAGTCGGGGGCGGAATAAGCGTTCTCCTGTATCTATCGGCTATCCAAGGCATCTCCCAGGATATTGTGGAATCCGCACAGCTCGATGGCTGCGTAGGCTGGAAGCGAATTTGGCACATAATCCTGCCTAATATACGATTTCTTGTTTTCATTCAATTGATTATAGCTGTTATCGGGACGATGCAAATGCTTGATGCTCCATACATGTACACCTCAGGCGGGCCAAGCGGCGCTTCCACAACAATGGGCATCTATATTTTTAATACATTTAAACAGGATTTTAATTATGGACGGGGAACTGCTGCCTCAACCCTATTATTATTTGTCATCGCATTGATGTCCGCTATTCAAATGAGGCTTGATCGTACCGAACGCGATTGAGGGAGGAGCCACTTAGCTATGAATAACAAAACCAGGAAATTAAAATCGGAGCGGCTGCTCCGCTTTACTGCTTACACGATCACGATTATATTCATCGTTTTCTTGCTCTATCCGCTAATGTATACCATAAGCAACGCGGCCAAGGACAATGAAAAGATTTACGACATGCCGCCCAGTATACTTCCAGACCCTGCCAAAAGCATGTCTATCGTTATCGATTACTCCGGTCTCGGCGCAATAAGCGACCAGGAGCTTCTGGATGCCGCGCTGCGAGACAATGCAATTACGATGTTCTCTACGAATTATGAGTTCCCTCGTGAATCTATATTTGAAATCAAATTTTACGGAATGAAGGACAATAAAACGATCTTCTATTCCAGAGCCCACAAAATGAAGCTGGAGTTGATCCGTGATTTTGGTGTGTACAAGGGGGCTGTCGTGAAATCAGATGTGCTTTTGTACGGGGACCGATACATTCGAGCCAATGATTCTATCGGCTATACATTTAATTCGAAGGGTCTGGATCAACAGCCGAAACTGGATAAGCTTGACGATACCTACTCCTCATTCATGACAGGTCTGCTGTCTGATAAATACAAAACGATCGGTACATTTATCGGCAACGGTGTGACTGAGCGCAATGTACTCTTGCTCGAAAGCTTTAAGTACTATTATCAATTGCCATCATATGTGTATTCACAGAACCCGACCATAGTCAAATACAGCTTCTTGGCGTTTGTATTTAACTCGCTCCTCGTCATCGGCTGGGCAGTGATCACACAAGTTCTCTTATGCTCCATCTCCGCTTTTGTCATATCACGGCTGCTCAGTCCCAAGGCGGGTCGCATTGTTCTGCTCTATTTCCTCGGTGCGATGATGATACCCTTTGCTTCGATCATGCTGCCTCAGCTTATTATGTATAAGGATATGGGCTTTTATAATAATTACGCTGCCTTGCTGCTCCCTTTCATGTATCCTTATGGATTCTTCATCTACTTATTCAAAGGATTTTTTGACCGCATACCCGGCGACTACTTCGAAGCCGCCAGAATGGATGGCGCTACCAACTTGTATTTATATATGAAAATCTGTATGCCGCTCTCGAAGCCGATTATTTCACTGATTGCTCTGCAAACCTTTATCGGGAACTGGAACGACTTCTTCTGGGCGTGGATGGTAACAGAGAATCAGAAGCTGTGGACACTCAACGTAGCGCTTTATAATTTATCGATGAACGACAACACCAAACAGAACTTTATTCTCGGCCTCTCTCTTATTACCATCCTGCCCGTTGTATTGCTTACCTTCATCAGCTCGAAGCAATTAAAGCAAAGCGTGATGTCATCCGGAGTAAAGGGGTAATGGCCATGCCAGACGATAAAAGATTGACTATTGAGATCGATCCTCCCCTGTTCCTCAATGAGGTAAAGGTCAATGTGTGTGACTTTGGCGCCTCCACTGATTCACAGGTGTGCAATCAGCTTCCCTTTCAGCTGGCGATCGATCATTGCAAAGCCATTGGCGCTTCGACGCTCATTATTCCGACAGGAACTTATTATTTCCACTCAGACCCAACTCAAGGGGCTTACCTTATCCTGAATGGACTGACGGACTTTACGCTTGACGGCTGCGGCTCAGAGCTCCTGTTCGAGCACCCGAAAAAGTATATCCAGATCATAAATTGCTCCCGCATTCGCCTCTGCAACCTTGTTCTCGATTGGAACTGGGAGATCGCTCCCTTGGCAAGTGTGGGCATTGTTACCTATGTGGAGCCAAACGGCACATTCTTTGATATGAAATTTCCTTCCTACAAGGAAATTCCCGAGCAATGGCCCATTCGCATCGTTGGTCCCTATGACCCTGTACGCTATTCCCCGGGAGCGGCAGGAGGCATTGAATATCGCCCCTACAAAAACGAGCACGCCATTATGAGCGGTCAGGCGACAACAGATTCGCAAATGCAGCTGCTGGTGAGAGAGCTGTCGAATGTGATTCTTGGAATGGAAAAGCTCAGCGCAAACACCATGCGTTTCTTCACTACAGACGCACACTGGACAGCTTTGCGGCTAAAGCAAGGACAATGCTATAATCTGCGCCATTATGAATATGACACAGTTGCCATCACGTTATTCGACAGCAGTCATATTACAGTCGATCATATCACCCTGTATTCCTGCCCGGGAAACGGCTTTGTCGGGAACGGAAGCATTCATCATATTCATATCAAGAGCTGTAAAATTACGGTCCGGCCAGGAACCGACCGCTCGATCTCCACTACCGCCGACTGCTTTCATATTGCCAATTCCCAAGGATATTTCATTATTGAAGACTGCGACTTCGGCTATGCCGGGGATGACTGTATCAACATGCATGACAATACATCGATGGGCGTCAGGCGACTTGACGATTATTCTCTCCTGGCGTTGCGGGTGCAAAAGAACGCCCTGCTGTTCAGAGAGGGAGATCAGGTTGAGCTGCGAAATCCGGATTTCTCGCCACTACATTACTGCTCTGAGCTTACAGAGGTTGATTATGATGAACACGAGCGGGTATGCCGGCTTACGTTCAAGGACGTGCTCCCTGCGCACCTGGATGAGAACACGGTGCTGTTCAATCGGAGATTTTCAACAAACCATTTCATCATTCGGAACAATCGTTTCTGGAACAATCGTGCCCGCGGCGTGCTCATTCATGGCTCTAACGGCATTGTGGAGAACAACGTGTTTGACAGCATTCAAGGAGCCGCTATTCAGATTGAGGCAGGCTGCGAATCCCGATGGTCCGAAGGAACCGGTGTGCATCATCTGGCAATTCGAAATAATATTTTTCGTCACTGCGACCTTAATGCATGGCAAATGGCCATCATCTACATGGGGGTCTATTTGCCTGGCGGCAGAACGTCATATCCAATTTTCAGCGATATACAGATTGAAGATAACACCATGATCAACTGCCCCAGGATGGCCATGTTCCTTTCCTCCTGTCAGCATGTCACGGTTAAGAGAAACGCCATCATCAATGCCAACCAAATTCCGCTGGAGGAACAAAGCTATGGTTCAAGCCAGCAGGAGCGGCCGGTTTATGATGAAGCTTATGCAGGCACCATTCATATCGTCAAAGCCAGTGATGTCAAGGTCACATTCAACAAGTGCCTTACGACAACGCTTCAGTACGAAAAAACCATCTATGCAGATGCTGACTCTACCCGTAACATAATCATTGAAGACAATATCGGGTTTGACTAACCATCACCCGGAGTCTGCAGGGCGTGAGGGTTAGGACTTCTACCGAGAAAGGAATAGATTAAATAAGCCAAACACCCCCGAGCTTTTGACCGGGGGTGTTTCGAGCTTAGCAACAGATTGATGATGGAATGGAAGCAGCCCCCTACCATCAGCCGCAGCTTTCGCTGCTGCTGCAGCCGCTGCAAGCCGCAGGAGCGCACGCGAGCGGCTCCTGGAAGAGCGGCGGCAGCGTCGCATCATAGACAGCCAACCGCAAGCATAGGCGGATGGCGTTCCATCCCGGCGATTGCGGCTCGAGCCCCAGCTTCAGCTCCACATTCTTGCGCGAGAGATGGAAGCGGAACTTGCGCAGAATGCGCAGCCGCTTCTGCTCCAGAAGCTCCGGTTCCACCTCTACGTTCCACTCGGCCAGAAAGTCTTCCAGTCTTTCCAGTTCGTTCTCCGTCTTCTCCTCAAGCGCCACTCTCTACCCCTCCGTTTCATCGCCCGCCTGCGGGCGGTTCTGATCGGTCGCCATTCTCGCTTACAAGGCATCCTGCTTGGCCTGCTCCGCCTGCCGCATGGCCTTGACGAGCCACAACGGCGGACTGTTCTTCAGCTTCTCCAGCAGCTGCTCCAGCTGGTCGGCCACCCGCGTTCCAGGCGCGACCTTCACCGGCATCACGCCCTTGCGGGTCACCCTGGCCGCTGCCGCCGGACCGATCTGGCAGATGAACAGCAGGGTGCAATCCGCTACCGCCGTCACGCGGTTTTCAATTTTGTCGACTTCTCCTTCGTCTGCGCTGTGCGCGACATCCCTGCTCTCAAGAAAATGGTAGCCTGACTCGTCGATGTGCAGGATGGAGAACCGTTCACAGTGGCCGAAATGAGCATCTACCGTCTTCCCGTCCTCCGAAGCAAAGGCGATTTTCATGCATGGTCCCTCCTTTCCGCCGCCAGCAAATAATTGCCGATCCGGTTGAGCAGCTCCGTCGTACCGTGGTACCCGACAGAAACCGTGAGTCCGGCGCCGAACCGGTCAAAGATGGGAAATCCGCAGGGAATGAAAGGGACGCGGAGCCGATGCGCGCCTTGCTCTCCGTGGGAATTGCTCACCCACAGGTCCGCTCCCCGAGCCGCCGCCTGGTCCTCCAGATCGCCGAGATCGCCGATCAGGGTACCGGCCGGCAGCTTGCCGCCGGGATAAGGGCGGGCCGCCGCGATCCGGAGATCCGGATGCGCTCCCATCTCCCGGAACCAGCTCTCCAGCACATGAAGGTGATCCGCCTCCAGCGCGAGAGCGATTTTTTTGCCTCCGTAGACAAAATGCGCATCCAGCATCGCGTCCATCAAGAATTCCCGCTGCCAGCGGTATTTGACGGAGACCGGCTCCGAGCCGATCGTCTGCAGGAAGCCGAAGAGATCGTCCGTCGCTTCCAGTCCGGTGACCCCGGCGAACAGCTTATACGGGATATCGGCATGCTTTTCCAGCAGCTTTGCCGCTCCCTCCATGCTCGCCCCCACGGCGATGGTCCACTCCGAAGCGGACGCCTGCTTGAGCAGATCGAGCGGCACGCCGCCCCGCGACAGAGGGGTATGGCCGGTCAGGAGATGGCCGGCCAGAGAAGTTGAATTGTCCGGAATGGCGATCACTTCCAGCCCGAACGACGAGATGATTTCCTTCAGCTCCATCACGTCGCCGGGCGTCAGGTGGGCGCCCGGTAGCAGGTTGACCCGATTGCGGATCTTCTTCTTCGGGCGGCTCGTCTCCGTCAGCACATCCTCCAGGAGCGCTTCGATCGTCCGGGCATAGCCGCTTTCCAGTGAGCCCTGGAAGTCCGGCAGCATCGCACAGGTGAGCAGCTTGCCGCCGAGCTCATGCTTCTTGCGATAGACGGCCAGCTCGCCTTTGATATCCTCGCCGGACACATCCGTGAGCGCCGTGCTGAGAACGACGGTGATATCGGGGTTATGCTTGGCGCGGATGGTATCAAGCGCCTCGAACAGGCTGGCTTCGCCGCCGAATATCACGTTGAATTCCTGAAGCGCGCTCGTCTGCAGCGCGACCGGCTCACGAAAATGCCGGGTCATGAGCGCTTTCGTGAACGCCGCGCAACCCTGCGCACCGTGCAGGATCGGCATTGCGTGGTAGACGCCCTGCAAGGCAAGCGTCCCGCCCAGCGCCTGGCTGATCTTGAGCGGATTCACGGACAGCCGCTTGGCCGCGCCTGCCGGAGAGGCTGGAATCGGTTGATGAACGGGGACTACCCGCTCGGGTCCTGCTGCGCTAACGGTCGGTTCCATTGGCTCTCGCTCCTTCCCACGGGGCGGGGCGCCGCACCAGATTCCATACCGGATGTTCCAGCGCCGCCACCAGATCGGCGGCCAGCCGGCGCATGCCGACGTATCCCGCATAGGCTTTGTGCCGTTCCTGGTTGATATCGAGAAAGGGGATCTGCTCCTTCATGGAGACGTACAGATTGCGCCCGCCGGCGATCATCAGATCGGCTTTGCGCTCCCGCACCGTCTTCAGGATGCGCGCAGCGCCGCCTTCCGGGATCAGGTCGGCGTCCAATCCGACGCGCTCCTTGATCCGCGAGATGTCCTCGTCGGTGCTCTTGTTCGTGCCGACTCCCACAACCTGAATGCCCAGCTCCTGCAGCGCCGTGATCATCGACCAGCTCTTCACGCCGCCGGTGTAGAGGACGGCGCGCTTGCCGCGCAGTTTTTTGCGCAGCGGCAGGAGATCATGCGTCAGCGCTTCCTCCTCGTTGCGGATCAGCCGGCTGACCTTGCGGTCGAGCTCGTCGCCGCCGATCAGAAATGCCAATTGACGCAAGGAAAATCCCGTTTCCCGTGCGCCGTAGAAAGACCCTTCAAAATAAGGGATCCGATAGGTTTCTTCCATTCTTCTCGCCAGGGTGACAAGCGCCCGGCTGCAGACGACCATGTTGACATCCGCGAACCGGGCCTTGCCGATATCGCCGAAGCGCCCATCCCCGGTTATCCGCGAGAGAATGCGGATGCCCGCTTTGTTCAGCAGCTCTTCGATGTCCCACTGCTCGCCGGCGATATTGTATTCGCCGATCAGGTTGACGCTGGGCTGCGCAGCCTCCTCCTCGGTGAGCGGCGTCCCGCTTCCCTTGGAGATAACATGCTCGAACAGCGCCTCCCCGGCCAGCCGGTTTCCCCAGTTCTTGCTTCCGGCAAATCCCGGGCTATGGACGGGGATGACCGGAATGCCATGCTCTCTCTCCGCCTCTTGACAAGCCCGGCCCATGTCCTCGCCGGTCAGGGCCGTCACGCAGGTCGAGTATACGAAGATCGCAGGCGGATGGTAGCGGACCGCGATATCCGAGATCGCTCCACGCAGCTTCTGCTCGCCGCCCATGACGATGTCCTGCTCGCTGAGGTCGGTCGTGAAGCCGAACCGGGACAGATCGGGGCCGGAGGAGAGACTCCCCCGGCTTTCCCAACTGTTCCCGAGACATCCGATCGGACCGTGAATCAGATGAGCAGCGTCCGCAATGGGCAATAGGGTGATTTGGGCGCCGTCAAAAGCACAACCGCCTGCGGCTTCGCCCGGTTTGGGCCGAGCACATCCTTTTTTGTCCGGCTTGCTGTGCTCGCAATCCGGCTCTCCACTCCATTCGTTCCGGCTCCCTTTCATCCTACTACCCCCTTTCGCGTCAGCGGTTGTTCCGGCCGTTCCTGCTTACCGGACCAGATCGAAGTTGTACCCCGGTGAATCCTCATCCAGCTTTTCCAGCACGGAATTGACGGTGAGGGTCAGCAGATTCAGCGCCCCCTGGTAACCGATGATCGGATACCGGTGCAGATGATGGCGGTCGAAGATCGGAAAACCGACGCGGATAAGCGGCGTGTTCGAATCCTTGGCCGCGTATTTCATGTGGGTGCTTCCGTAGACGAAATCGACCGGATCGGTGATGAGCAGCGAGCGCATATGCCACAGGTCCTTGCCGATGTAGACTTTGCCGTCGATCCCGTAGGGAGAGGACTTGAGCAGCTCGTTCGCTTCTTCCTCGAAGTCCTTGTCGCCGTTCGTGCAGACGATGTGCACCGGTTCCAGCCCCACTTCCAGGCAAAAGGAGATAAGACCGAGCAGGAAGTCCGGATCGCCGGCCATGGCCACGCGGCGGCCGTGCAGGTAGGGATGGGAATCGGTGTACGCATCGACGACGCGCCCGCGCTCCTTGATCAATTCCTCCGGAATGGGCTTGCCGGTCAGGCGGCTCGCTTCCGCAAGAAGCTTGTCGGTGGCGGCGACTCCGATCGGGGAGAAGAACGAGACAGTTTCCTGGTTCCATTTTTCCTTGATCATGACGGAGGTCTTCTTGGTCGAGTACTTCTGCAGGAAGATCGTTCCGGCTGCGCCGGGAGCCGCCTGAACCTGCTCGGGAGTCGTCCCTCCGTAATAGTAATGATATTCGCCGTCGGCGGGCGAGTCGAGGTTGTCGCTGTAGTCGCCGAGCACGGTCAGGTCGGCTCCGAGGAGCGAGAACAGCCGCTTCACTTCGGCGAAGTCGCCTGTGTAGGTGTCGAAGCCCATCACCACATTGACCGCGCCTTCCTTGGCCGGCGCCTCCGCCGGTACTGCGCCGCCGCGTTCCGCGAGATAGGACAGCATCGAGCGCATCATGGAGTCATAGCCGGTGATGTGCGAGCCGACGAAGCTCGGGGTATTGGCGAAGGCGATCGGGAAGTCTTCCGGGATCGCTCCCTGGTTGCGGGCATTGCCAATGAAGGAGCTGAGGTCGTCGCCGATGACTTCCGCCATGCAGGTGGTGCTCATGGCGATCATTTCCGGCTTGTAGAGAGCGGTCGCGTTGCGCAAACCTTCTATTAAATTGTTCATCCCGCCGAAGACCGCCGCATCCTCGGTCATCGAGGAAGAGACGGCCGGAACCGGCTCCTTGAAGTGGCGGGCCAGATGGCTGCGGAAGTAAGCGACGCAGCCCTGCGAGCCCTGAACGAAGGGCAGCGTCTTGGCGAAGCCGAGCGAGGCGAGCACCGCGCCGAGCGGCTGGCAAGCCTTCGCCGGATTGATCACCAGCGCTTCGCGGGCAAAGTTCTTCTCCGCGTACTCCTTCGTCTTGGTATATTCGAGTGTGCTCTCCACTTCCTGGAGCGAGCAGGGGTTCTCGAACTGCCGTTTCCGTTCGACCTGCTCCTTGTATTCTCCTGAAGCGAACAGGGTGTTATGGTCGCGTGTTACGAATGAATCGGACATCGGAAGTCCCCCCTTTATACCGTTTTTTTGATCAGGCCCCATACCGGGCTATTGATCGCCATATCCATGTCGCGGGCAAAAACCTTGAAGCCGTCGAAGCCGTGATACGGGCCGCTGTAATCCCAGGAGTGCATCTGCCGGAAAGGAATGCCTTTCTTGTGGTAGACGTACTTTTCCTTGACGCCGGAGCCCATGAGGTCGATGTTCAGTTTCTCAGCGAGGAATTCCAGATCGAAGGCGGTCGGATCGTCATAGAGGATCGTTCCGTTCTCGAGATCCTTGATCGTGCGGGTGTACTCTTCTTTGTGGGCGAATTCGAACCCGGTGGCGACGATCTCCATGCCGAGGTCCTCATAGGCGCCGATGGTGTGGCCGGAACGAAGGCCCCCGATCAGCAGCATGACCTTTTTGCCCTCCAGGCGGGGACGGTACTTGGCGATGACAGCGTCCATCTCGGCCTTGTATTCGGCGATGACGCGCTCGGCGTTCTCCTGGATGGTGGAATCGAAGCGGGCTGCGATCTTGCGCAAGCTTTCATAGGTTTTGGTCGGTCCGAAAAAGTTGTATTCCATCCACGGAATGCCATACTGCTCTTCCATCGTCGTACAGATGTAGTTCATCGAGCGGTAGCAGTGGATGAGATTCAGCTTGGAATGATGGGCGATGCTGACCTCGTTCAGCGTTCCGTCGCCGGTCCACTGGGCGATGACGCGCAGGCCGATCTTCTCGAGCAGGATGCGGGAGGCCCAGGCGTCGCCGCCGATGTTGTAGTCGCCGATGATGCAGACGTCGTAAGGGGTCGATTCTTCCAGACTTCCCTTGCCCATGACATGGTCGCGGATGGCGTCGTTGGCGATGTGGTGGCCGAGCGATTGGCTGACGCCGCGGAAGCCTTCGCAGCGGACCGGAACGACCGGCATGGAGAGCTCCTTGGTCATCTTCCTGCCCACCGCTTCAATGTCGTCCCCGATCAGCCCGACCGGACACTCGGATTGAACCGAGATGCCTTTTGCAAGCGGGAACATCTCGGTGATTTCCCGGCACATCTGCTCCAGCTTCTTGTCGCCGCCGAAAACGATGTCCTTCTCCTGGTAGTCGCTCGTGATCTGCATGGCGCCGAAGGCGCTGACGCCGAGCACGCCGTTCTGGTAGTTGCGCCGGGTCCCCCAGCTGTACTGCCCGCAGCCTACAGGGCCGTGACTGATGTGGACCATATCCTTGATCGGCCCCCATACGACGCCCTTGGAGCCGGCATACGCGCAGCCGCGGGGCGTCATGACGCCGGGGCGGGACTTGATGTTCGATTTCACCGAGCATTTGCTGCTCTCGATATTCTCCTCCGTAGCTACTTCAAAATGCTTGGCGCGCAGCTTCCGCGTTTTCTCCGGATAGGCTTCCAGGAGCTCCTGAATCAGAGCTTCGCCCTTTTCTGCAGGGAGACGCTTTTCGATCGTACTCATGCTCGGGCCTCCTTTGCCTCCAGCCGTTTGATTGCCGTTTCATCATCTTCGATGATGCCGAATTCCATCAGCAGCTCTTCCAGTTCTTCCATTTCGATCGGCGTCGGGATGGTCAGCATGTCGTTGTGCAGAATTTTGTCGGCGAGGGTTTCATATTCCTTCGCTTGCGGGTGATCCGGAAAGTATTGGGCGACCGTCATACGGCGCAGCTCGGCATGCTGGACGACATTGTTGCGGGGGACGAAGTGGATCATCTGGGTGTTCAGACGGCGGGCCAACTCGGTGATCAGCTCATCCTCACGGTCGGTGTTGCGGCTGTTGCAGATCAGGCCGCCGATACGAACGCTGCCGCTGTTGGCATACTTCAGAATCCCGCGGGCGATGTTGTTGGCCGCGTACATGGCCATCATTTCGCCGGAACATACGATGTAAATCTCTTGCGCCTTGTTCTCGCGGATCGGCATGGCGAACCCGCCGCACACAACGTCGCCGAGTACGTCGTAGGAGACGAAATCAAGGCCGTCATAGGCTCCCTGCTCCTCCAGAAAGTTGATCGAGGTGATGATCCCGCGCCCGGCGCAGCCGACGCCCGGTTCAGGACCGCCGGATTCGACGCATTTGATGCCGGCGAAGCCTTCGCTGACGACATCTTCCAACTCCAGATCTTCCACGGTGCCGCGCTGAGCCGCCAGATGAAGAACGGTCTGTTGAGCTTTTGTGTTCAGAATGAGCCGGGTGGAGTCCGCTTTCGGGTCGCAGCCGACGATCATGATTTCCTGTCCGAACTTCTTGGACAGCTGGGCCAGCGTGTTCTGCGAAGTGGTGGATTTGCCGATGCCGCCTTTACCGTAAAATGCGATTTGACGAAGCTTTCCCATGAATCTCAACCTCCCAATTGGTTTTAATATGGTTTGGCGATTGACGCCGGTTTGCCTAAATAGCGGTAGAACTTGGCTGCCTCGATGAGCTCCTTGTCGATCTCGCCCTTCTTCACGATCGGCGTGATTCCCGTTTCCCTGAGGAGCTGGGACGGATGCTCGCCGATTCCCGCGGAGAGCAGAATGTCGCAGTCGGACAGCATGGCGACCGTTTCCTCGAGCACTCTTCGCTTGCTGCCGGGATCCTCGCAGTCTGCGGTTCCGTTGCAGTAAGCTTGAACCTTGCGGACACCGAGGAGCCTCGGACCGGATTCCGCCACTTCGTAGACCAGGAATTCCTTGGCGTGACCGAAGTGGAGATTGATCTTGCCGTTTCCCCGGGTAGCGACAGCGACTTTTACGGAGTTCGGGTGGCGCTTGGCGGAGCTTCCTCCGCAAGCGCCGGCCCTGCTTGCCCGTTGTTCCTGCTTGTGCAGCATCTGACTTTCCAGCTCGAGGTGAATCGCCTCCCGTTCTTCAGGTGTATAAGTTTTGCGGATGGCCTTCGTGTCAAGGGTCGCTGCGGATGCGGTGTCTCCCCCCAGAAACCCGATCGCATCGGCTCGACACTGCCGGCAATGCCGCATGACCGGCATGATGGCGGAACAGGCTTCCTGAACCGCGAGGGTCTCGGCCCCTTTCGGACCGACTCGGCCTTCCCGTTCATAGGGACTGCCTGGACTGATGATGAGCGGCATGATATTGTGGGTGAACGCACCCCATGCCTTGGCGGCTTCCGCCACCCGGAGAAGATGGCCGTCGTTGACGCCGGGGATGAGCACGGAATTGATCTTGCAAAGGATGCCCTTCTCGCGCAGCCCCTCGATTCCTTTCGCTTGCTGCTCCAGCAAAATCTCGGCGGCCTCCCTGCCCCGGTAAGTCTTGCCCCGCCAGTGCACCCGCTCGTAGACCTCGGCCGCGATGTCAGGATCAATCGCGTTCACCGTCACCGTCACGTGCCGGATGCCGAGCTGCTCCAAGTCTTCCAGATGATCGGCGAGCTTGAGGCCGTTGGTGCTGAGGCACAGCTCCAGATCCGGCCAGGCTTCCTTGATCAGCGAGAACGTCTCGAAGGTCTGCTTCGGATTGGCGAGCGGATCGCCGGGTCCGGCGATGCCGACCACCGACAGCTGCGGCATGGTGCCGATCACTTCCTGAACCTTGTGGAAGGCTTCCGTCGGCTTCAGTACCCGGCTGACCACTCCGGGACGGCTTTCGCTGACGCAGTCAAACTTGCGATTGCAGTACTTGCAGTGGATGTTGCATGCGGGAGCGACGGCCAAATGCATTCTGGCGAAGTAATAATGGGCGTCTTCGCTGTAACAGGGGTGGCGAATGGAGAGTGCTTCCATGGGTTCACCGTTCCTTTCTCTCGCATGTCAGATTCCTTTACCCAAATTGATTCTCGGTTTTTTGATTTGTCTACATAGTACCGGTCCACAAAGAATTTCGTCAATGAAATGTAACGCTTTCAAACACGTTTTAACAATTTCGCCGCTTTATATGTCATATTTACTAACATGATAGTAACATGTATTCGCTTTCATTCATTTTTAAAGCGTATTCAATTCGATTGGTTCTTCGACAATCGTTCTCAATGATGGATTGATTCTGCGCTCCCGCTTGTCAAAAACAAAAAACGATCTATAATGTGGATAAAATCATCAACTGAACAAGGAGGAACATTGGATGGCCATTCGCGTTCAACTGTTTGCGGGTCTCGCGGACGAAGTAGGGGAATCCGCCCTCTCCTTCGACCTGCCGGCCGGCGAATACCGCGTGGAGGAATTGAAGGCCGAGCTGATCCGGAAGCATCCGGGCGCAGACCGCTTCGTCCGGCAATCGCTCACTTCCGTCAATCGCGTCTATGCGCCGGACAACCAGAAGCTCCGGGATGGCGATGAGGTATCCCTCATCCCTCCTCTGTCGGGAGGCTGATCCGGGACCGGGCCGGCAAGAACACGAGCCGCCTGACCAGGACTCACCGCAGGAAACGCAAAAAGAACCTTCAAATCCACCGCTTGTGTGGAAATGAAGGTTCTTTTTGGGCTCAACCGCAAAATCAGTGCTTGCCGGCTCCCTTTTGCCCCACCAAAAATCTTCACGAAATCGGCAAAAGAAAAGCCGGATACGCAGGCCATCCCAGCATTCGTTCTGCTCCAGCCTCATGACAGACTCTCTACCCTGCCGCAACAGGCCTAATGACGCACAAAATAAAAGTTTTGAGGATTGCCGGATCCTGCGCAAGGTTTGCTGCTGCAACAGCCGAAACTCCGACCCATTTGTGACCACACGGACCACACGGACCACACGGACCACACGGACCACACGATAGAAATAAGAGGAATTTTTACCGCTATTTAGCCTGGCAGCCTATTGAGCCCAAAAATAGAGGAGATTTTTACCGTTATTTTTGCAAATCCCGGAAAATCTATATCGCCATGGGAAATTAGCGGTAATTTCTACCCTTGTTTGGCCGAAACAGCTTGTCGGTCTCAGAATTGCGGTAATTTTTACCTCTATTTCACCTGGCTTCGATCGGTGTCGTCCTCAGACGCCTTTACTGGAGTCTTCGTGCTGCCCTTGCCGTTTAGGTCGTCTCTTCAAGATGCCAGGCGGGGTATAGAACCAATAGAGTGTCAAGCACTGGATTTCGGCATGGACCTTCTTTTTGCGCGCAGCCGTCCATATCGCGCCGGTACGAAGGCCGTCTCGGCCATTTGCGGATTCGTACAGCCGCCGCGGCCATCCACGGATTCGTTCAGCCGCCGCAGTGTCCGCAGCGGGGCGCCCCGGTCACGTCGAATTCGACCGATTGAAAGTTCAGGGAATCGAAGCGCAGCATCTTGCCCGCAAGACCAGGCTTGCCGAGCAGCCGCTTGATCGCTTCCAGCGCCGCCAGGCAGCCCGCCATTCCGGAGACTGCCCCCAGCACGGGAAAGCCGAGCGGCTCCCACACCTGCGGCGATTCGGGATATAGGCATTCCAGGCAAGGCGTCTCGCCCGGCACCACGGTGGTCAGCGAAATTTCATAGCCGTACATGGCCGCCTCCACCATCGGCTTGCCTTCGTCCATGCACAATCGGTTCAGGACATACCGCTCGGGAAAGTCATAGCGGGCATCGATCACAAGGTCCGCCCTCCGGACGAGAGGACGAACCGCGTCCGCCTCCACCTTGCCGTTCCATGTCTCGATCTCCACTTCCGGATTGAGCCGCGCCAGGCTTTCGGCCGCCTGATCAACACGTGTTCGGCCGATCCCTTCCGTGGACATCAGAATCTGGCGGTTCAGGTCGGGCAGCACGGTGATCCCTTCGTGAACGAGAATCAGCTTGCCGATTCCCGCCGCTGCCAGGTACAGCGCCGCCGTGCCGCCAAGGCCGCCGACTCCGGCCACCAGGACGACCGCCTCCTTCATCTTCGCCTGCCCTTCCACCCCCACCATATCCATCTGGCGAAAATATCTTCCGGCTCCCGCCTGGGGATCCTCGAGCCTGTGCACCGCTTTATGAGCCATCGCGAATCTCTCCCAATCGTGACAGTTTGGATAATTGCCGTTACAATAGACGCTAACACACAGGAGCTGAGCTGAACTAACATACCGGAAGAACACAAAAAGAACATTCACACAGGAGCTGCGCTGAAATAGCATGCCGGAAGAACACAAAAAGAACATTCACACAGGAGCTGCGCTGAAATAGCATGCCGGAAGAACACAAGAAAAACGTATACAAATCGGGCAGTCGGCGAGAAAATCGCGATACGTTATTTTGGCGCAGCTCCAAAACGGGCAGTCAGCGAGAAAATTGAGATACGTTATTTTGGTGCAGCTCCGCAGCTTCCGAGGAGGCAACCCCATGGACAACGAACGTTATTCCCGGCAAATTCGCTTCCGCCCGATCGGGGCGGACGGCCAATCAGCCCTCTCCCGGAAACACGCCGTGATCGTCGGCGCGGGGGCGCTCGGCTCAGTTGTCGCCGAGACGCTGACCCGTGCCGGAATCGGCGCCTTGACCCTGATCGACCGGGATTACGTGGAGATCAGCAACCTGCAGCGGCAATCGCTGTACAGCGAAGCGGATGCTGCGTTGCACCTTCCCAAAGCCATCGCCGCCCGAGACCGGCTGAACGAGATAAATCCGCAGGTCGTCATCAACGCCCACGTGCTGGACGCCTCTCCCCGCGATCTGGACCGGCTCACCCGGGGCGCCGATCTCGTGCTGGACGGCACGGACAATTTTGAAACGCGCCTGATCCTGAACGATCTCTCCGCAAAGCGCAAGTTCCCGTGGATTTACGGAGCCTGCCTGGGCAGTTCCGGCATGACCTATACCTTCCTCCCTGGAGTCACCCCCTGCTTGAGCTGCCTGCTCCGTGCCGGCGCAGTCAGTGGCGCAAGCTGCGACATCGGCGGCATCCTCGCCCCGGCCGTTCAGATGGTCGCTGCGCTTCAATCCGCGGAGGCGCTGAAGCTGTTGACCGGCAACCACGCCGCTCTCCGCGCCACCTTCCTCAGCTTCGATCTCTGGAGAAACCAGCACATCGAGGTGGATCTCACCGCCATGAAAAGCGCGGATTGCCCCACCTGCGGCACTCGCCCCGTCTATCCCCACCTGACGGCGGGCAACCGGATGAAGGCGGCCTTGCTCTGCGGCCGGGATACCGTTCAGCTCCGCCCCGCCCGCGGGCTGCCGATGACGCTCGATCAGCTCGCCGAAGCCTTGTCAAGGCTGGATGGAAAACTGGAGCGCAACCCCTATCTCCTCTCCTACTCATTCGAAGACAAGCGCGTGGTATTCTTCCCGGACGGCCGCGTCCTCGTGCATGGAACCGACCAGATCGCCGAGGCCAAGCGGCTGTATCACGGGCTGATCGGCTGATCGGCAGTTTCGGCTGTTCGGAGGGATGCCCGGAGGCTGCTCCAGCAGGCACCCGCAGCAGGAACGACCTGTCCTCCTCTTCGCCAGCGGCGAAGGAAGGGCAGGCCGTTCCTGCTTTTTACAGGTTGTTCGTGCCGGTGCTGATGGTGTACGCCTCTTCCACCTTGCTCACGAAAATCTTGCCGTCCCCGTAATGCCCTTTCGGTTGCGAACGGGCATTACGCATGATCACGTCGATCAGGTCATCCTTGTCTTCGTCCTCGATGACGATCATAAGCATCGTCTTGGTGATCTCGTCGTAGTGGATCCCGCCCGCTTCAATCCCTCTCTGCTTCCCGCGGCCGGACACCTCCATCTTGGTCACGGAAGGAAAACCCGCTTCCAGAAGCGCCGAGATGACCTCATTCACTTTTTGCGGCCGAATGATGGCCCTCACCATTAACATGCCTTTCACCCTTTCTTTCTCGATTTAGCGAGTTCCCCCAAAAATGAAAAACCCACCCTCAGCATACGGGCAGGCTCGGCGGCGGTCAATTACATTGCGTAAGCAAACATCACATAATTACGCTTTTTCATAAGATTTTCACAAAATATTCAAGCATTTGCTTACAAAATGTTAGAATAGATTACATCTATCTTTTTCCAGCTTCCCAGAGAATCTGCCCGGTTGAGGCGAAGTCATAGCCCTCCAGGCGGCTCAGCTCCTCCTTGAATCCGGGAGAGGAGAGCAGCCTCTTCACCTCGTCCACCCATTCCAGACGCTCCGGCTTCTTCGCCAGGACCAGGTCGATCCGCTCCTTGCGCAGCGGCACAAATTCCACCCCGATGGACAGCGCTCCCCGTTCGGAACCGACGCCTGCGTCCGCATATCCGGCGGCGACCTGCCCGGCCACGCTCATATGGCTGCGGAATTCCTGCTCATAGCCGGAGATGGCCCATGCCGCATGGCCGCGAATCCGCAGCTCCTCTTCCAGCAGGATGCGGGCTCCCGCGCCTTTTTCCCGATTGGCGAGCCGGATGCCGGGCCGGATGAGGTCGTCCCAGCCGCGGATGCTCAGCGGATTGCCGGGGGCGACATACAGCCCCGCCGTCCGCACGGCCAAGTGAATGACCGCATAGGGGAAACCGACGAGAATCCGGCGGATATAAGGCAGGTTGTACTCCCCGGTGTCGCCGTCGAACAGATGGGTGCTGACCAGATCGGACTCTCCGTTGTACATGGAAATCAGCCCGTCCAGGCTGCCCATCATCGAGCGGAGCGGCCGCACGTTCCGGCTGTGCTCCTCCATGTGCCGGGCCAGGAGATCCAGCAGGAGATCCTGGCCGGTGATGACGAGCGGGACGCCGCCCGCGGCGGAAAATGCCGGGTCGGCGGGGCCTGGGGCATGCTTTCCGCCGTACGGCTGGCTTTCCGGCACCGGGACGGCGGCGGCGCTCCCGCTCGTCCTCATGCTGCGCTTGTACGCGTCGAGGTCGGCGCTGTCCACGCGCATTTGCTTGCCGACGCGATAGGCGGGCAGCTCGCCTTTTTTGATCAGATCGTAGACCGTCAGCTTGGAAACCCGCAGCAGCTTGGCCAGTTCTTCCGGTGTATAGGAAACGGCAGATTCCACGTCAACACTCTCCCCGCATAGCCGGGCCGGCGCAAAACCGGCGTTTTTCTCTATCATAGCGGGCGCATCGGCAAATCGCAATGAAACCGTTCCCCTTTCTTCCTCTTCACAAAACTGCCAATTTTGACGGCGGAACAAAAGAAAACCTATTTACAATTTGGTTATATCTAGTTATATTTTGATATAACTTATGGTGTGAGGAGGCCTAACATGAAAAACAAAAGATTTATTGTGGGGTTGCTTCTGTTTACCTTGACGTTCATGCTCGCTCTGGCCGGGTGCGGGAAGTCCGATTCCGCGTCTTCCAGTTCGCCCTCTGCTTCTGTGGCGCCTTCCGCTTCTGCGGCGTCCCCGGCATCGGCTGCGCCGTCCGACTCCCCCAGTGCGTCCCCGTCCGCCGCTCCCGCCGAATCGCCGTCTCCATCCGCGCCTGCCGCAGACGGCAAGGTTCAGCTCATCGTCTCCGCTGCGGCGAGCCTGACCGAAAGCCTGAATGAGATCAAGCCGATCTATGAGGCGGCGCATCCCGGCGTCACGCTCGCCTTCAACTTTGGCGCGTCCGGCACGCTGCAGAAGCAGATCGAACAAGGAGCCAAGGCAGACCTCTTCCTCTCCGCGGGCTCCAAGCAGATGACCGCCCTCGTCGATGAGAAGTTCGTCGATCCGGCGACCGAGAAGAATCTGCTGCTCAACGAGCTCGTGGTCGTCGTACCGGCGAAAGGCGGCGCCGCGGTAACCGGTCTCGCCGATCTGAAGAAGCCCGAGTTCAAGAAGATCGCCGTCGGAACGCCGGAAACCGTCCCGGCCGGCAGTTACGCGCAGCAGGCGCTCACGAGCGCCAAGCTGTGGGACGAGCTGAAGCCGAAGATGGTCTTCGCGAATGACGTCAAGCAGGTTCTGAACTATGTCGAAACCGGAAATACCGAAGTCGGCTTCGTGTACAAGACCGATGCTTTGGCTTCGAAGGCAGCCAAGATCGCTTATGCCGTAGACAAGAGCGCCCACAAGCCGATCACCTATCCGATCGGCATCATTCAGGCGACCGAGCATCGCGCGGAGGCCGAAGCTCTTTACCACTATCTGATTTCCAAGGATGCCGTTGACATCTTCTTGAAGCACGGCTTCCTGGCCGCCCAATGATTCCGGAACAATCAAGCTGGGGAGACATCTGGGCCCCCATCGGACTCTCGCTTAAAGTCTCCCTGTTCGCGAGCGTGATCGTCTTCCTGGCCGGTGTTCTCCTGGCCCGTGCTCTGCACCGCAGCCGTTTTCGCGGCAAAATCCTGATCGAGACCGTCTTCATGCTTCCCCTGGCGCTGCCGCCGACCGTGGTCGGATTCCTCCTGCTCGTTCTGATGGGCAGGAGAGGTCCGCTCGGCAAGCTGCTGGAGCGATTGTTCGATTATAGCCTGCTCTTTACGCCAAAAGCGGCCGTCATCGCCTCGGTCGTCGTCGCTTTCCCCCTCGTCTACCAATCCGCCAAGACCGGTTTTGCCGAGGTAGACCCGGCGCTTGAAGACGCCGCCCGGCAGATCGGCGCGAACGAAAGGCAGGTTTTCTTTCACGTGAGCGTCCCCTTGGCCTGGAGAGCCTTGCTCTCCGGCTACATCCTCGGGTTTGCCCGCGGCCTCGGCGAATTCGGCGCAACCTTGATGGTGGCGGGAAACATTCCCGGGGTCACCCAGACGCTGCCCATGGCGATCTACCTGGCGGTCGATCAAGGAAAGGTAACTTTGGCTTGGTATTGGACCGGCGCCACCGTGTTCATCGCCTTCGCGATGATGTTCCTGACCAACCGGCTAAAATGGAAATGAACTGACGAGGCCGGCCTGCAAGTCCACGGTTAAATGCCCATCGGGCGTCTTATTGACGCCAGACTTTACAGCCACGGATAGGCCTGCGAAGTTCCGGCGCATGACCGAGAAAGCGACCAGCCGATCATCGGCTTGGCACAGATGACTCCTCTTGCGGCTCCCTTTGCGAAACCAAGGGATTAATCACCTTTTATTTTTCATTTATCCTCCACTTCCTTTGAGATAGAGGGCAAAATTACCAATCCACTAGCATGGAAACTGACGCATCATGAGAGATACGCTGGGCTAATGGTTGAAGCATAGCAACGGACATGAGCGACCGTTACAGGCCGATGTCAACCAATTTGGCGATCTAACGGACATTAGTGACGCTTACCCATGAATTTTCTCCTTCTACCTGCAAAATTCTGCTTCTAAGCGGCTCGTATGTCCGTTACAGACAAGATGAGCCGGTATTGGTCGGATAAGCGTCTCAAATTGTCCGTTACACTCGCAGATCAGGGTGGCATCTTTTTCAAAGTACCTTTGTCTTTCCTAATGTCAGCTTCTGTGCAAGGCCAGTGAAAATTACCGCAATTCCTTGTACCCTCCTCTACCCCTTGTTTTATACGTTACCACTGCAGGAGTGGGGATGGAGGCGTCTTTGCGTATGCAAACTCCCGTCAGTGTGGGGGCCGGCTCGCTTCCCTGGCGGGTTCGGCGGACTGTGGCGAAGATACATTCGGCCGAGAAGCCTCTTCCTCATCCATCCCGTCCCTCAACGAATCCTCCGCCGTTTCGCGCAAATGGTCCAGCAGCTCCAAACGGAGCTCGGAATGGAGCACCTTCGCCCGAACCTGAGCGCACACCTGATCGAGATAAGCCTGAACCAACGGTTGATCCTCCAGCTTGCTCATGGGGTTCCCTCCCCCAAGACGCGGTCGATCGCGCTGCGGAACAGCCGCCACTTCGCCGTTTTCTCCCCGAGCATCCGTTTGCCCGAAGCGGTGATGCGGTAATACTTCCGCTTGCGCCCTTCCTCCTCGCTCCATTCCGCCTCCACACTGACCAAACCGGACAAGCAAGATGTCCTTTTTCTCCTGATATACTCTTGTTATCTCAGTGAGGCAAGGATGGCATGAACCATGAAGCTGGAATGGAGAAAGCAAGAGAAGGAGTTTTATTTGCCCAAAGAAGAGCCCGGAACCATCAGGGTGCCGACCCAAAGCTTTTTTGCGATCAGCGGTTCCGGCCATCCGAATTCTCTTGAATTTGCGCAACGAGTGGAGGTGCTTTACACCCTTGCCCATGTGGTTCGCATGCTGCCCAAAACCGGCTGCACTCCTGAAGAATATCGGGAATATACCGTGCTGATGGATCAATAGCGGGAAAGCTGGATTCAGATTCAATCTTGCCGGATTGGCCCCTCCTTCGGCCGAATCGCGTCAAGTCCTTTCAGATAAGGGCGAAGCGCCGGCGGGATAGTCACCGAGCCGTCCTCGTTCTGATGGTTCTCCAAAAGCGGGATCAGGATGCGCGGCGTCGCCACGGCCGTGTTGTTGAGGGTGTGGCAGTAGCGCAGCTCTCCCTTCTTATCGCGGTACCGGATGCCCGCCCGCCGCGCCTGGAATTCTCCCAGGTTCGACGACGAGTGAGTCTCGCCGTAGGCGCCGCGGCCCGGCATCCAGGTCTCGATGTCGTATTGTTTGTATGTCTTTTGCGACATGTCGCCGGCGCATACCGCTACTACCCGGTAGGGTAGCTCCAGGCGCCGCAGCACCTCTTCCGCATTGGCCGTGATTTCCGCGTGGCATTGCTCCGAAACGGCAAGATCCGCTTCGCAGAGCACCACCTGCTCGACCTTGGCGAATTGATGCACCCGATACAGCCCGCGCACATCGCGCCCGGCCGAGCCGATCTCGCTGCGGAAGCAGGTGCTGGCGGCGGCGAGCCGGATCGGGCGGCGGACATCAATCACTTCCCCGCTGTAATACTCCACAAGCGGTGCTTCCGAGGTGCCGACGAGACACTTGCCATCCTCCTCGATCCGATAAACCTGATCGGCTCCGAGGGGAAAGAACCCCGTCCCCGTCATCGCTTCCGGCCGGGCCAAGAGCGGCACCTCCAGCAAGGTGAAGCCCCGTTCGAGCAGGAGATCGACGGCGAGCTGCTGAACGGCCCGGTGCAGCATGGCCCCGATGCCGGTCAGGTAGTAGCTGCGCGTGCCGGCTGCCTTCACGCCGCGCGGAATGTCGATCAGACCGAGACGCTCGCCCAGCTCGACATGGTCCCGCGGGGGGAAGGCGAACTCGGGTGGGGCTCCAGTCTGCCGGATCACCACATTGTCGGCGTCCGAGCGTCCTTCCGGCGTATCGGCCGAGATGAGGTTGGGAACGAGCAAAAGCAGCTCGTTCAACTCCTTGTCGAGCGTATCCATCTCGGCCTCTGCTTTCGCCAGCTGCGCGTTGAGGCGTTTCACCGCGTTTCGTTCCATCATGAGCTCGGCCTTCGTCGCGCTCAATATGCGCTGGCGAATCTGCTCGCTCCGTTCGTTTCGTTCCCTCCGCAAGCCCTCCGTTTCCTTTTGCAGCTTTCTTTTTCTCCCGTCCAGCTCCAGAATCCGCTCGACCGATACATCGATTCCTTTGCGATCCGCCGTTTCCTGCACGAGCTGCGGCTCCTGCCGGATCGTTTTCATGTCTAGCATGGCCCTGCACTCCTTCTTCAAGTGGGATGAAAATACAAAAAGCGCCCTCATCCGTTTGGGACGAGGAGCGCTTTGCTCGCGGTGCCACCCAACTTGAACGAACCGGCAAAGGCGGGTTCGAACCTCTTGGTTCCGCGGTAACGGGCGGTCCGGTTCACTTGGAGATCGGCAGTGCGGCCCATCGATCGGCCGGGAACGGCGGCGCTTCGCGTAAACGAGCGGTTCCCTCCGCACTTGCGATAACCTGGCGAGAACGCCTCCGAGTTGGAATCTCATCATCGGCGAATCGGGATATGCTGAATTAACGGAAACTATACCACAGAAGGCGGCGGTTGCGCAAGTCCTCGCTCCCGCGTGGGGAGCGGCTGAAGGCGCTGGGCGATACGAACACAGAATCAAAGTTTCAATCCACGCTCCCGCTCGGGGAGCGACAGCATGCTCCAAAAAGCTTTATTCTACAAAGTTTTTTTTACCCATTTTCAATATGGAAATGATTCATAGTAAGGAAATCACCGCCGCCTAGAGGACGGGCCGAAAAGACAGGCTTCCGCCGCCGGGCCTACATCGTCTCCAGAGAGATGCGGCTTCCTGCTCCGGACGGTTCCGCCGGCTCCACGATCAACCGTTTGGGCAGACGCGCCCGCAGCTCCGGAACGTGGCTGATCACGCCGACGGTCAGGTTGTCCAGCTGCAATTGCTCCAGGGCGCTCACCACCGTATCCAGGAGCTCGGGGTCGAGGGTGCCGAAGCCCTCGTCGAGGAAAAAGAATTCCAGCGGCGATTCTCCGGTCAGCTGAATCTGGGCGGACAGCGCGAGCGCGAGGGACAGCGAGGTCAGGAAGGTCTCGCCGCCGGAGAGGGTGCCGACCGGGCGCTTGATGCCGCCGTTGGCATCGTCGCGAATAATAAAGCCGCCCTCCGAATCCACCTCGATGGCATATCGCCGCCGAGTCAATTCGCTCAATCGGTCCGAAGCCGCGCGAGTCACCTGAAGCAGCTGTTCCTTGGCGACGAAGTCGATGAAGGCATTCCCCCGCAGCACTGCCTGCAGCTTGGTCATCCGGTCGAGCTGCACCTGAAGCTCGTCCCCGCGTTCCGCCAGCCGCTGCCACTGAAGGTGCTTGGCCTCGATGTCCTCCCGGTCGCGCTCGGCGCGGGCGCGCCGTTCCAGCGCTGCCTCGTCCTCGGCGCGGGCCGCTGCCAGCCGCTCCTCCGTCTGCCGCCACTCTTCTTCGGCCACGGTCCGGCCTGCCAGCTTCCGCTCAAGCTCCGCCAGCCGCTCGCGAAGAAGGGCTTCCCGTTCTCGGTATTCCTGCAGCTCCCGCTTCCAGCGCGCCTCGGTCTCCGCATCGAGCCGGGCGAGGCGGACCGACGCCGCATCGGCAAACGAAGTCCCGCTCCGCGCATCCTCCCAGCGGCCGCGGCTTTCGGCGAGGGATGCCGCGGCCGAAGTGAGTGCCTGCCGGGCCGCCGTCGCCCGGTGGCCGGCCGTGTCGAGGGCGGCGGTCTCCCGCTCGAGAGTCTGCCGGGCGGTCTCTTCTCGCCGGCGCAGGGCGTCCAGGCGGTCCCGCGTCTGAGTCATCCGCTCCTCCAGTGGTTCGCCGGAATCGCCGATCCGCTCCCGCAAGCGGGTCTGCATTTCCTCCAGCTGCCGGCTGAGGGCGGCTCCTTCCGTTTCCAGCCGCACCTTCTGCCGGCCGAGCTCCTCCAGCTCCTGCTGCAGGCGGGTGATGCCCACCAGCAGGGTTTCCATGACCGGCTCGCTGTTGCGCAGCCGTTCCCGCAGCGTGTCGGCGGCGCGGTCTTTCTCCGCCAGCGCGTTCCACTCCGCCGCCAGCTCTTCCGGCCGGCGGCCGCCGTACGCCGCATCCCAGGCGGCGGCCAGCGCCGCGGCCTGCTCCCGGGCGGCGGCGAGACGGCTTGCCGCGCCGGCGGCTGTGTCCGCGGCGGCCGCCTGCCGAGCGGCGAGCTCGGCCTCGCTGCGGGCAAGCTCGCCGGCCGCGGCCAGGAGCGGCTCGGCTTCGCGGACGAGACCGCGAAGCTCGCGCTCGCAGGCGGCAAGCTCGGCCGCCGCCGCAGCGGCTTGCGCGGCGAGGAAGGCCGCCGGATCGGCGGCGGCAGCGGCATCCGCCGCGCAGGAAGAGCCGTCCGCCGCCGGTTGGGGTAGCGGCTCCGCAGGCAGCCCCGCAGGCAGCCCTGCGGTCGCCGCGCCGGCTGCGCCGGCAGGGTCGGCCGGGTCGGCCGGGCTGGCGGCGGCTTGCGCGGCGGCCTCGGCTAACCGGCGCAAGAGCGCGTCCAGCTCGAAGCGCGCCTGCCGGGCGGCGTAGTCGCGGTCACGGCACTCGGCCGCCAGCCGGTCGAGCTCGGCTGCAGCGGCGGCATCCGCCGCGGCGCGCTCGTGCCCGCCGGCCGGCGTCGGATGCTCGCGCGCGCCGCAGACCGGGCACGGCTCGCCCGGCACGAGCGCGTGCGCGAGCTCGGCCGCGAGCCGCTGCCGCTCGCGGTCCGCGTCCGCGCGGCGGCTCTGCTCGGCCGCGGCGACGGCGGCGGCCGCGAGCCCGCCGAGCCGCGAGCCGGCGGCGGCCAGCGCCGCAGCCAGCCGGCCACCGCGGGCAGCCGCGGCGGCAAGCCCGGCCGCGGCATCCGCCCGG
>Ga0255334_1000391_pt1 | contig 37185 bp, 22 predicted proteins | sample EtOH5_35cm_T3_12_FD_202080 | JGI IMG/M metagenome (GOLD analysis project Ga0255334, IMG submission 202080) | Sandy soil microbial communities from University of British Columbia, Vancouver, Canada - EtOH5_35cm_T3_129 | ecosystem: Engineered > Artificial ecosystem > Sand microcosm > Unclassified ... | reverse complement strand
TGGAGCGGGAAAAGAGTCTCGAACTCTCGACCTCAACCTTGGCAAGGTTGCGCTCTACCAACTGAGCTATTCCCGCATTTACTATCACACCCTGTCGTCGCCTTCAGCGTGCACAGCAAGTCTCAAATTATAGCGTTATTTTTTTGCCTAACCGACAGCCTTGAAGAAATTCTCAAAAAATCTTCTCTGACCAGCCGTTGAGCCGACCCAACAAAAAAGGCCCCGAAGGACCTTGCCCCATCGGATTCAACCCAATGGTGTTCTGGAGGCGCGGTCCGGAGTCGAACCGGACTAACCGGATTTGCAATCCGGGGCATAACCGCTTTGCTACCGCGCCAGAAAAATCATTTTCCTCTGACAAAAAAGGGAAGCTGACGCTTCCCTTTTTGGAAATTGGAGCGGGAAAAGAGTCTCGAACTCTCGACCTCAACCTTGGCAAGGTTGCGCTCTACCAACTGAGCTATTCCCGCATTTTACCGGAGCCTCACATTGTACAACGTTTGCTGCGATGGAATGAATTGTAGCGCAATTTTCAGGGTGCGCCAGCACTTTTTGCATCAATGTTTCAACGGATCGGCGTTGGCTGCACCCACGGCTGATTTTTCCGCAGCCGACGCAACCACCACCGCCACCTCTTCATCCGTCAAGGGAACCGGTTTGCGCTCCAGTGCAACTTCGAGCACCTTGTCGATCCACTTGACCGGAACGATCTCCAGCCCGCTCTTCACGTTGTCCGGGATCTCCTGCAGGTCCTTCATGTTCTCTTCGGGAATCAGCACCGTCTTGATGCCGCCGCGCAATGCGGCCAGCAATTTTTCCTTGAGCCCGCCAATCGCAGTGACCTCACCACGCAGGGTAATTTCCCCTGTCATGGCCACATCACCGCGCACCGGAATCCCCGTGAGAGCCGACACAAACGCAGTGGTCATAGCGGCACCCGCGCTGGGACCATCCTTGGGCGTGGCGCCATCGGGCACGTGGATGTGGATATCACGCTTTTCAAAGGCTTCATCCTTGATGCCCAGCATGCGCGCCCGGCTACGCACCACTGTGCGGGCGGCCTCGACGGACTCCTTCATCACGTCGCCCAGCGAGCCCGTGCGGGTAATGACACCCTTGCCCGGCATGGTGGCCGCCTCGATGGTGAGCAAATCGCCACCGACTTCCGTCCATGCAAGCCCGACCACCTGGCCGACCTGGTTCTGTTGCTCGGCACGGCCATAGGTGTATTTGCGCACCCCCAGAAAGTCGGGCAGATTGTCTTCATTCACCACGACCTGCGGCTGCAGCTTCTTCAACTGCAGCCCCTTCACCACTTTGCGGCAGATCTTGGAGAGTTCACGCTCGAGCGAGCGCACTCCCGCCTCGCGGGTGTAGTAGCGCACCATGTCGCGCACGGCACCTTCGGTGATGAGGAGCTCCTCGTTCTTCACGCCATTGTTCTTGAGCTGCTTGGGCAGCAGGTATTTCATGGCGATGCTGGTTTTCTCGTCTTCGGTGTAGCCCGACAGACGAATCACCTCCATGCGATCGAGCAAGGCGGGCGGAATGTTCATGGAGTTGGACGTGGCCACGAACATGACGTCGCTGAGATCGAAATCGACCTCCACATAATGATCCCCGAAGGTGTGGTTCTGCTCGGGATCCAGCACCTCAAGCAGCGCGCTCGACGGATCGCCCCGGAAATCGGTGCCCAGCTTGTCGATTTCGTCCAGCAGGAACAGTGGGTTGCGCACCCCTATCTTGCCAAGGCTCTGCAACACCTTGCCTGGCATGGCGCCGATGTAGGTACGGCGATGCCCACGGATTTCCGCTTCATCGCGCATGCCACCGAGCGCCATGCGCACATACTTGCGCCCGGTCGCTTTGGCAATCGACTGCCCCAGCGAGGTCTTGCCAACGCCGGGTGGCCCCACCAGGCAAAGAATGGGCGCCTTGACCTTGTCCACACGCTGCTGCACTGCAAGGTATTCAAGAATGCGGTCCTTGACCTTGTCAAGACCGAAATGGTCTTCGTTCAGCACGGTTTCGGCATTGCCCAGATCGTGCTTGATCTTGCTCTTCTTGCTCCACGGCAAGCCGGTGAGCACATCGATATAGCTGCGCACCACCGTGGCCTCGGCCGACATGGGCGACATCAGCTTGAGCTTCTTGAACTCGGCTTCCGCCTTCTTGCGGGCCTCTGCCGGCATCTTGGCCAGCTTGATCTTCTTTTCGATCTCTTCAATGTCGGCACCTTCCTCCCCCTCGCCGAGCTCTTTCTGGATAGCCTTGACCTGCTCGTTGAGATAGAAGTCGCGCTGGTTCTTCTCCATCTGGCGCTTCACGCGGCCACGAATTTTCTTGTCAACATTCAGGATGTCGACTTCACGGTCAAGCTGCTCGAACAGATTCTCCAAGCGTGCCTTGACATCGGAAAGATCCAGAACTACCTGCTTGTTTTCCAGCTTCAGCGGCAGATGCGCGGCAATGGTGTCAACCAGACGTCCGGGATCGTCAATGCTGGAGATGGAGGTCAGAATCTCGGGCGGGATCTTCTTGTTGAGCTTGACGTATTGGTCAAACTGCTGCATCACCGCGCGGCGAAGCGCTTCGATTTCACTGGATTTGTGCTTTTCCTGGTCGGGCTCGACGGGCGTCACGGTGGCCGTGAAGTGCGTTTCGGTATCCGCTATGGAAGTCACCAGAGCACGCTGCTGCCCTTCCACAAGGACCTTGACGGTGCCATCGGGCAGTTTCAGCATCTGCAGGATGGTGGAAACGCAACCTACATCGAACATGTCCTCGACCGAGGGTTCATCCTTGGCAGCAGCCTTCTGGGCCACAAGCATGATGCGGCGGTCGGACTCCATCGCCAACTCCAGCGCCTTGATGCTCTTGGGCCGTCCCACGAAAAGCGGGATGACCATATGGGGAAACACCACCACGTCGCGCAGGGGCAACAACGGCAGATCGATGGGGGTGGCTGGCAGGGGGGTATGTCCGGACATGGAAATCCTCAAAGTACTCTGTGGAAGTTGGTCCACATGCAGGGATTTTCAACCCTTGCGCGCAGCCGCGCTGCTGCAAGGGTTGATGGTTCAGGGGGCAGCGACAAGGCGCCCGCTCCGGGCATTTCAGGCCTTCTTGGCCGCCTCGCGATAAACGAGCAGCGGTGGCTTGTTTTCTTCGATGGTGGACTCGTCCACCACCACCTTTTCGACATTGCTGGTATTGGGCAGGTCGAACATGGTTCCGATCAGCGATTGCTCCAGGATGGAGCGCAGGCCACGGGCTCCCGTCTTGCGGGCCAGCGCCTTGCGTGCAATGGCCTTCAGGGCGGCAGGACGGATTTCCAGATCCACGCCTTCCATGGCCAGGAGCTTGCTGTACTGCTTGACCAGCGCGTTCTTGGGCTCGGTCAGGATCTGCACCAGCGCGTCTTCGCTCAATTCGGCCAGTGCCGTCACCACGGGCATGCGCCCCACGAGTTCGGGGATGAGGCCAAACTTGATCAGATCTTCTGGCTCGATCTCGGTAAACACCTCTGACAGCGAGCGCTGCTTCTTGCTCTTGACCGACGCGCCGAACCCGATGCCCGACGCCTCGGTGCGGTTTTCGATGACCTTCTCCAGCCCCGCGAAAGCGCCACCACAGATAAACAGGATATTGGTGGTGTCGATCTGCAGGAAATCCTGGTTCGGATGCTTGCGCCCACCTTGGGGTGGCACGCTGGCCATGGTGCCTTCAATGAGCTTGAGCAGCGCCTGCTGCACGCCCTCACCCGACACATCACGGGTGATGCTGGGGTTGTCCGATTTGCGCGAGATCTTGTCGATCTCGTCGATGTAGACGATGCCGCGCTGGGCGCGCTCCACTTCGTAGTTGCAGCTTTGCAGCAGCTTCTGGACGATGTTCTCGACATCCTCACCCACATAGCCAGCCTCGGTCAGCGTGGTCGCATCGGCCATGACGAAGGGCACGTCCAGCATGCGCGCCAGGGTTTGCGCCAGCAGCGTCTTGCCCGAGCCCGTGGGGCCGATCAGCAGGATGTTGCTCTTGGCCAGTTCCACGTCGTCCTTGTGGGCCTTGTCTTTGTGGCGCAGGCGCTTGTAGTGGTTGTACACCGCCACCGCCAGCGTACGCTTGGCCTGCTCCTGGCCAATGACATAGTTGTCCAGGTTGGTCTTGATGTCCACCGGCGTGGGCAAGTCGCTGCGCCCTTCGCGCACCAGGTCACCGGCTGGAAGCTCATCGCGAATGATCTCGTTGCACAGGTCAATGCACTCGTCGCAGATAAAGACCGACGGACCGGCGATCAGCTTCTTCACTTCATGCTGGCTTTTGCCGCAAAAAGAGCAGTAAAGGGTTTTTTCGCTGGAAGAGCCTTTTTTCTCGGCCATGGGGGCAATGCCTTGTTTCGGAAAGTTGTCGGGATGATACCCAAATAAAAAACGGCGTCTTCCCGGTGGGAAAACGCCGCACGGCCGCCAGGGGCCAATTCAGGAACGCTTGTGAATCACCTGGTCGATGATGCCGTAGTCCTTGGCTTCGTCGGCCGTGAGAAAGTAATCGCGCTCGGTGTCTGCCTTGACCTTTTCCAGTGGATGCCCCGTGCGCTCGGCCAGGATGCGATTCATCTGGTCCTTGGTGCGCAGAATGTCGCGCGCATGGATTTCGATGTCGGTGGCCTGACCGCGCGCGCCGCCGAGCACCTGGTGGATCATGACCTTGGAGTTGGGCAGTGAAAACCGCTTGCCCTTGGCACCTGCAGCCAGCAGGAATGCGCCCATGCTGGCAGCGAAGCCCACGCACAGCGTGGAGACATCCGGCTTGATGAACTGCATGGTGTCGTAGATCGACATGCCGGCCGTCACGCTGCCACCCGGGGAGTTGATGTAGAACGAAATGTCCTTGTCCGGATTTTCGCTTTCGAGGAACAGCAACTGGGCCACCACCAGGTTGGCCGTCTGGTCATTGACCTCGCCCACCAGGAAAATGACGCGTTCCTTCAGCAGGCGCGAATAGATGTCATAGGACCGCTCGCCACGGCCCGACTGCTCGATGACCATGGGGACCATGCCCAGGCCTTGTGTTTCCAATGCGTTCATTTTTTCTCCAGTCAAGCTGATACTGTACCCAGAAAATGAATTGGGGCTTGTGCACGAAAGCACAAGCCCCTGACGGACGGCTACCGCGAGATCATCCGCAAGGGACGCCCTCGACGGCCCGGCCTCAGCCCTGGCCCATCAGTTCGTCAAACGACACAGCCTTGTCGATCACCTTGGCCTTGGCCAGCACGAAGTCGGTCACGTTGTTTTCGATGACGACCGCTTCGACTTCCGCCAGACGCTGGCGATCGCCAAAGTACCAGCGCACCACGTCTTCGGGCTTCTCGTAGCTGGCTGCCAGCTCGTCGATGTGGGCCTTGAGCTGCTCGGGCTTGGCGTGCAGTTCATTGGCGCGCACCAGTTCGGCCACCACCAGGCCCAGGCGAACGCGGCGCTCTGCCTCGGGACGGAACACGTCTTCCGGGATTTCAGCCTTGTCGGCGTCCTTGATGCCGCGCTGCTTGAGTTCGGCGCGCGCACCTTCGAGCAGGCGGGCGATTTCAGCCTGGACGCTGGCGTTGGGCAGGTCGAGTTCGGCCTTGGCGACCAGGGCGTCCATGACGGCGGCCTTGTTGCGGGCCAGCAGGCGGAACTTGACTTCGCGCTCCAGGTTCTTCTTGATATCGGCGCGCAGGCCTTCCACCGAGCCATCGGCAATGCCCAGCGACTTGGCCAGGGCATCGTTCACTTCGGGCAGATGGGCTGCTTCGATCTTCTTCAAGGTAACCAGGAAGTCGGCGGTTTTGCCGGCAACGTCCTTGCCATGGTAGTCGGCGGGGAATGCCAGGGGGAAGGTCTTGCTTTCGCCCAGCTTCATGCCGCGCACCGCGTCTTCGAACTCCTTGAGCATCTGGCCTTCGCCGACCAGGAACTGGAAGTCTTCGGCCTTGCCGCCTTCAAAGGGCTCACCGTCGATCTTGCCTTCGAAATCCACCGTCACGCGATCACCGTCCTGTGCCGCTGCGTCCAGCGCGCGCTGGGCGAAGCTGCGACGCTGCTTGCGCAGGATGTCGATGGTCTTGTCGATGGCTGCATCGGTCACTTCGGCCGAGATCTTTTCCACTTCTGCGCCAGCCAGATCGCCGATCTTGACTTCAGGGAACACTTCGAAGATGGCATCAAAAGTGACCTGGCCTTCGGGGGCGCCTTCCTTTTCGGTGATGCGCGGCTGGCCGGCCACGCGCAGCTTGGCCTCGTTGGCGGCCACGGCGAAAGCCTCGCCCACCTTGTCGTTGAGCACTTCGTACTGCACCGAGTAGCCGTAGCGCTGCGTGACAACGTTCATGGGCACCTTGCCTGGACGGAAACCGTCCATCTTGACGGTGCGGGCCAGGCGCTTCAGACGCGAATCCACTTCCGTCTGGATGGTGGTCAGGGGCACGCTCAGCGTGATCTTGCGCTCGAGCTTTTCAAGGGTTTCAACAGTAACGGACATCGCTCTTCCTCGTATGAATGTGGATCGTGCTGGCTGCAGCGCAGCGGCGCAGTGTTCCGCAAAGTCTCACATGGGTGGTGCGCGGGGGGGGACTCGAACCCCCACACCATTGCTGGCGTCAGGACCTAAACCTGGTGCGTCTACCAATTTCGCCACCCGCGCGGTTCTACAAACAAACAGGCGGCAAGCTGGGCTGCCGCCTGTGTGAAATCGGTCAACCTTCTATTTTACCCTGATGTGGGAGACGATTTGAATCCGCGCGGTCATGCGACCTCCGGCACAGGACGCCGCACGCGGAACCACGCGGCATACATGGCCGGCAGGGCCAGCAATGTCAACACCGTGGCCACCACCAGCCCACCCATGATGGCCACGGCCATGGGCCCCCAGAACACGCTGCGCGACAGCGGGATCATGGCCAGCACGGCTGCCGCAGCCGTGAGCACGATGGGGCGCAGGCGCCGCACCGCCGACTCGACAATGGCGTCCCACGCAGGCACGCCCCGCGCGCGGTCCTGCTCGATCTGGTCGATCAGGATCACCGAGTTGCGCTGAATCATCCCCATGAGCGCAATCACGCCGAGCAAGGCCACAAAGCCAAATGGCCGGTCAAGCAGGAGCAGAGCCGCCGCCACGCCCGCCAGGCCCAGCGGCCCGGTCAGAAACACCAGCATCGCGCGGCTGAAGCTGTGCAGTTGCAGCATGAGCAGCGTGAAGGTGATGAACAGCATGATCGGAATGCCCGCCGCGATCGACGCCGAGCCCTTGGAGCTTTCTTCCGCGGCCCCCGCCACTTCAATGCGATACCCCCCCGGCCCCGCAGTGCGCCATTGGGCCTCGATCTCCCTGAGGGCCGGAAGCAGCGCTGCAGTCACCGTGGCGCCTTGCCGCCCCTCGGTCACGTCACCCTGCACCGTGATGGCGTAGTCGCGGTTCTCACGCCACATCACGCCCGGCTCCCAGGTGAACACGGGCTTGGCGATCTGCGTGAGCGGAATCGACGTGCCCGAGGCCGTGGGCAGATAGGCATTGGCGATGTCGGTGATGGCATTGCGCTCATCGAGCGGCTGGCGCAGCACGATGTCAATCAGCTTGTCGCCCTCGCGGAACTGCCCCACCTGCGTGCCCGACAGGATGGTCCTGGACGCCTGCGCAATCGACTGGCTCGTCACCCCCAGCGCGCGCGCCTTGGCCTGGTCCACCTCCAGGCGCAACACCTTCACGGACTCGTTCCAGTCGTCATTCACGCCGCGCATGTCGGGGTTCTGGCGCAACTGGGCCTTCACCTCGTCGGCACGCTCGCGCAGCACCAGGGGATCGGTGCCCATCACGCGGAACTGCACCGGATAGGGCACGGGCGGCCCATTGGGCAGCAGCTTGATGCGGCCACGCACTTCCGGAAACTCCTGCGCCAGCAATGCCGGCAGCTTCTTGCGCAGCGACTCACGGATTTTCAGGTCGTGCGGCACCACGATGAACTGCGACACATTGGTCTGTGGAAACACCTGGTCGAGCGGCAGAAAAAACCGCGGCACGCCCGAGCCCACCCAGGTGCTGACGGTGCTCACCCCGGGCTCGGTGAGCAGGCGCTGCTCCACCCGCTTGGTGGCCTCTTCATTGCCTGCGAACGACGTGCCCTCGGGGAACCAGATGTCCACCAGGATCTCGGGGCGGCTCGAATCCGGGAAGAACTGCTGCTGCACCTTGCCCATGCCCACGATGCCCAGCGCAAAAGTGAGCACCGTGGCGCCGATGGTCAGCCACCGGTGCTCCACGCACCAGTGCACCAGCCGGCGAAAGGCCATGTAGAAAGGGCTGTCGAACACTTCGTGCGGGTCGTCGGTGATGCCCTGGCTGGCCTGCGCCGCCAGCACATGCGGCGGCACCTTCAGCAGCAGCGTGCCCAGATACGGCACGAAATACACCGACACGATCCAGCTCAGCACCAGCGCAATCACCGTCACGGCAAAGATGGCAAAGGTGTATTCCCCCGTCACCGACCTGGCGATGCCGATGGGCAGAAAACCGGCGGCGGTGATGAGCGTACCGGTCAGCATGGGCATGGCCGTGAGCTCATAGGCGAAGGTGGCGGCACGCACCTTGTCGTAGCCCTCTTCGAGCTTGAGCACCATCATCTCGACCGCAATGATGGCGTCGTCCACCAGCAGGCCCAGCGCAATGATGAGCGAGCCCAGCGAAATCTTGTGCAGGCCGATATTCCAGTACCACATGGCCAAAAACGTCACGGCCAGCACCATGGGGATGGTGATGCCCACCACCAGGCCGGGGCGCGGGTCGATGTACCAGCGCTTCCAAAGCGGCTGATTGCCGGGGCGCTTGTGCAGCCCCAGGCTGATGAAGCTCACCGCCAGCACGATGACCACCGCCTCGATCAGCACCATGACGAACTCGTTGACCGAGCTGGCGACGGACTTGGGCTGGTCCTGCACATTCACCAGCTTCACGCCCGCAGGCAGCGCGCCGTTGATGCGCACGGTCACGCCATGCAAGGCCTTGCCCAGGGCAATGATGTCGCCGCCCTTGGCCATGGAGACGCCCAGCGCAATCACCTCGCGCCCCTGGTGGCGCACCTTCACCGTGGCCGGGTCCACATAGCCGCGCTTCACCTCGGCAATGTCCGACAGGCGCAGCTGCGCTCCTGAAGTGCCCCGAATGGGCATGGCGCGCAGGTCTTCAATGGCATTGAACTGCCCGCCCACCCGCACCCGCACCTGGTCCTGGGGGGTCTCGAAGGCGCCAGCGCCCTCCACCGCATTTTGTTGCCCCAGTTGCGTCAGCACCTGGTTCATGTCCAGTCCCAGTTGCGCCAGGCGCTTTTGCGAAATCTCGATGAACAGCTTTTCGTCCTGCACGCCAAACAGCTCGACCTTGGCCACATCGGGCACGCGCAGCAGCAGTTGGCGCGCATCGTCGGCAAACGTCTTGAGTTCGGCATAGCTGAAGCCATCGGACTCCAGCGCGTAGATCACGCCATACACATCGCCAAAGTCGTCGTTGAAGAACGGCCCCTGGATGCCACCGGGCAGCGTGTAGCGCATGTCCCCCACCTTGTTGCGCACGGTGTACCAGACATTGGCGACCTCGCTGGCCCTGGACGAATCCTTGATATGAAAAATGATCTGCGATTCGCCGGGCTTGGAATAGCTACTGATCTTGTCGGCGTAGAGCACCTCCTGCAGCGTGCGCTCGATCTTGTCGGTCACCTGCTCGGCCACCTGCTGCGCCGTGGCGCCCGGCCAGTAGGTGCGCACCACCATGGTCCGAAAGGTGAACGGCGGGTCTTCGTCCTGCCCGAGCTGAAAGTAAGCCGCAAAGCCCAGCAGCATCAGCACCACCATGAGATAGCGGGTAAGCGCCGGGTGATCGAGTGCCCACTTGGAGAGGTTGAACCCCTCTTTGGGTTGTCGTTGGCTCATGGCCTGCCTTGCTTTGCGGAAGAAGCCGCAGCCGCTGCAGGTGTTTCTGGCGGGGGCGAAACAGCTACTGAATTTATAGCTGCCTGCGCTTTAGGCACGGGCGCTACTGCCGTTTTTTGCTGATAAACCATGACCTTCTGCCCCGGCGAAAGCACATGCACGCCGGTGGCAACCACCTGCATGCCGGGCGTCAGGCCCGACGCCACCACGGCATCGTTGCCATCGGCCGTGGCGATCTGCACCACTTGCGACTTCACCGTGCTCGTGGCCGGGTCATACACCCACACCGCCGTGGCCTGCCCGTCCTGGCGCAGCGCGCTCGTCGGCAGCTTGATGGCCGCAACCCCCGCATGGCTCAACGCCTTGGGCGTGGCATACACCGTGGAGCCCAGGGGCGGCACCTCGGCGCCTTCGAGCGCCACCTTGACCTGGTAGGTGCGCGTGGCGGCATCGGCGCTGGCCGCCACCTCGCGCACCCGGCCAGCGAGCTGCGCGCCACCCGACCACACCCGCGCCACCACTTCCTGGCCGGGCTGGATCTGCGCCACCTTGTCTTCAGGCACCGCAAACACCAGGTCGCGCGCGCCATCCTGCGCAATGCGCACCACGGGCGTGCCCGCCGCCACCACCTGGCCCGGCTCGGCCTCGATGCCCGTGACCACGCCCGACACATCCGCCACCAGCATGGTGTAGGCCGTCTGGTTGCCCTGCGACGACAGCTGCGCGCGGGCCTGGTCCAGCGCGGCCTGCGCGGCCTTCAACGTGGCGTCCCGGCGCTCCAGCTCGGCGCCGCTGATGAAGTTCTGGTCCTTCAGCGCCTGGTAGCGTTTGTAATCGGCAGCAGCCAGGTCGCGCTGCGTGGTGGCCGATGCCAGCTGCGCACGCGCGGCATCGGTGGCCAGCTGGTAGTCGCGGGGGTCTAGCTGCGCCAGCACCTGCCCGGCTTTCACCCGCTGGCCCAGCTCGGCCTGGCGCTGCACGATCTTGCCCGCCACGCGAAAGCCCAGGCGCGATTCCACGCGCGCGCGCACCTCGCCCGAATACTCCAGGCTGGACTGCAGCGCCCCCACGCCCACCGTGAGCAGCTTGACCGAGCGCACGGGCTCTTCGGGCGGCGCCGGCCGGGAACACGCAGCCAGCAACGCGGCAGAGGCCAAAAGAAACAGATACCGCAGCGAAGGCCGCCGGGTGAAGGGTGTGCGCATGAGAAATCCGGGGTAGGAACGGGGGCTGCCCCGCACAAAATGTGACGACCTCAAGGGATGACCTGCATAACCCCCTGCGGGTCTGTGGCAGCGCGGCCTCGGGCGATCCGCACCACCACCGACGCGCGAGGGTTATGCAGGTCATCCCTACGCCGGCCCACCGCGCGTCCCCACTTTTGCCGGGGCAAGGCAACCAAACCGTGAACTTTTACTGACTGGCCGGTTAGTAATCTAGAGGGTCGCCCTGACAATGTCAAGCGACAATCCCGGCCGTGAACCCACACCCGCACTCCTCGCAGCCCTCCACCGCCACGCCCCACGGCGGCGCAACGGCACCACAGCCGACCGCGCCGGCGGTGGCCGCGCCCGTAACACACTACGAAAACTTCCCGGTGGCCTCGCTGCTGTGCCCGCCGCACCTGCGCCAGCCCATTGCAGCCATCTACGCATTCGCCCGCACCGCGGACGACATTGCCGACGAGGGCGATGCAATGCCCGCACAGCGCCTGGCAGAGCTTGCCGCCTACCGCGCCGAACTGGCCCGCGTGGCCGCGGGCCAGCCCCCCGCCGCGCCATGGGCCGCCATATTCGGCCCGCTGCAGGCCGTGCTGCGCAAGCACGCGCTGCCAGTGCCGCTGCTCGACGACCTGCTCAGCGCCTTCATCCAGGACGTGGAAAAAACCCGCGACAGCCAGGGCTATGCCGACCGCGCCGGGCTGCTGGACTATTGCCGCCGCTCCGCCAACCCCGTGGGCCGTCTGCTGTTGCACCTGTATGGCGTGACCGGCGCCCAGGCCCTGGAAGAAAGCGACGCCATCTGCACCGCCCTGCAACTGATCAACTTCTGGCAAGACCTCAGCGTGGACATCCCCCGTGGCCGCCACTACCTGCCCCACGCCGACTGCGCCCGCCATGGCGCCCTTCAGAAAGAACTGCAGGCACTGCAAGGCACCCCCGAAAACGCGCGCCTGATTGCCGACTGCGCCCGGTGGGCCCGCGACAGCATGGAGCACGGCGCGCGCCTCGTGCACCGCCTGCCCGGCCGCGCCGGGTGGGAGCTGCGCCTGGTGGTGCAAGGCGGCCTGCGCATTCTGGACAAGATTGAAGCCCTGCGCGGCGCCAGCCTGCACAAGCGCCCGCGCCTGCATGCGTGGGACTGGGGCGTGATGCTGGGCCGGGCGCTGGTGATGTAAGCCAGGGCAAGGTGGGCGTGGCCTGCTGATTGGCGACTTGTCCCAGATATCCCGCCCCATCCGTTCGGGCTGAGCCCGTCGAAGCCAGGGAGCTCCCTGCAAACAGCCCTTCGGCAAGCCTGTCCCGAGCCTACCGAAGAGCTCGGGGCGAACGGGGTCTGAGACATGTCGCTGATCAGGCAAAAACATGCTGCAGCGCTTATCAAGCAAGCGCCACCAGCTATTATTTTGGTAGTGGCCCATAATTTGCCACGACACCGCGCATGCCACCGTGCAGCCAGCGCGCCCCTTCACCCACCGCCTGCAACCCATGCCCCTCAGCTGGAACGAGATCAAATCGCGCGCGCTCACCTTCAGCCGCACCTGGGACGACGCTTCCAACGAAGACTCGCAGGCCAAGCCCTTCTGGATTGATTTTTTCGAAATCTTCGGCATCACCGACAAGCGTGTTGCCACCTTCGAGCTCAACGTCAAGAAGCTCGGCGCCGCGCAAGGCTTTGTCGATCTGTTCTGGCCCGGCATGCTGATCGTTGAACACAAGTCGCGCGGCAAGGACCTGGACCGTGCCTTTCAGCAGGCGCTCGACTACTTCCCCGGCCTGCCCGAGCGTGATTTGCCGCAAATCATCATCGTCTGCGACTTCGCGCGCTTTCGCGTGCACCGCCTTGCCACGGGCGGCAAGGACGGCGAAACCATTGAATTCGCCCTCAAAGACCTGCACAAGCACATCCGCCTGTTTGGCTTCATTGCGGGCTACAAGGCGCAAGAGATCAAGGCGCAAGACCCCGTCAACATCAAGGCCGCCTCCGCACTAGGCCGCCTGCACGACGCCTTGAAGGCCAGCCACTACGAGGGCCACCCGCTCGAAGTGCTGCTGGTGCGCCTGCTGTTTTGCCTGTTTGCCGACGACACCGGCATCTTTCAGCCCGCGCAGGCCTTTCGCGCATTCATCGAAGAACGCACCGCGCCCGACGGCTCTGACCTGGGCCCGCGCCTGGCCCAGCTGTTTCAGGTGCTCAACACCCATGGGGACAAACGCAGCCCCGCGCTCGATGCGCAGCTGGCCACCTTCCCCTATATCAACGGCAAGCTGTTTGAAGAAAGCCTGCCCATGGCCGACTTCACCGCCGCCATGCGCGAGGCCCTGCTCGATGCCTGCGCGCTCGACTGGTCGGCCATCAGCCCCGCCATCTTTGGCAGCTTGTTCCAGAGCATCATGGACGCCAAGGCCCGCCGCAACCTGGGCGCGCATTACACATCCGAAGAAAACATCCTCAAGCTGATCGGCCCGCTGTTTCTGGATGACCTGCACGCCGAATTCGACAAGGCCCGCAACAACCGCAACCGCCTGTTCGAGTTTCACAAAAAACTGCGCACCCTCACGTTTTTCGACCCCGCCTGCGGCTGCGGCAATTTCCTCGTCATCAGCTACCGCGAACTGCGCCTGCTCGAATTGCAGGTGCTGCGCGCCAGCCACGAACTCAGCGGCAACGCCGGCCAGCAAAGCGTGGACGTGCACAGCCTGATCGGCATCGACGTGGACCAGTTCCACGGCATCGAAATCGAAGAGTTCCCCGCCCAGATTGCACAGGTGGCCCTGTGGCTCATGGACCACCAGATGAACCTGCGGGTCAGCGAGGAGTTTGGCCTGTATTTCGCCCGCATCCCCCTCAAGACCAGCCCGCACATCGTGCATGGCAATGCGCTGCGGGTGGATTGGAATGATGTGCTGCCGGCGCAGCGTTGTAGTTTTGTGCTGGGGAATCCGCCGTTTGTGGGGGCCAAGTTCATGGACGACGTACAGCGCGACGACACCCGCTTGGTGTTTGACGGCATCGACAACGCAGGTTTGCTGGATCTCGTCGCGGCCTGGTATGTAAAAGCGGCGAGATACACGAAACTTTTTGCTGAAACCTGCGTCGCCAGCCAGCCAGCCAGCCAGCCAGCCAGCCAGCCAGCCAGCCAGCCAGCCGCGCTGTGCCTTTGTCTCCACCAACAGCGTCGTGCAAGGCGAACAAGTGGGCGTGCTGTGGGGCTGGATGCTGGCGCAGGGCTTGCACATACAGTTTGCGCACCGCACTTTCAGTTGGAGTAATGAAGCCAAGGGTAAGGCTGCGGTGCACTGCGTGATCATTGGCTTCGGACTCGAAAAGCGACCCGGCAAAGTCATCTACGAGTACGAAAACATCAAGGGCAACGCGCACGCCGTGCCCGCAAGCAACATCAATCCCTATCTTGTCGATGCACCCGACGTGGTGCTCCCACGCAGATCGCGCCCCATCTGTGCGGTTCCTGAAATTGGGATAGGCAACAAGCCGATTGACGACGGCAACTATCTTTTCACTACCGAGGAGCGCGATGCCTTTATTGCGTTGGAACCAGCCAGTGAGAAGTGGTTTCACCGTTGGCTGGGTGCGGATGAGTTTTTGAACGGCTACGAACGTTGGTGCCTATGGCTGGGCGAGTGCACGCCCAATGAATTGCGAGCAATGCCAGAAGCCATGAAACGTGTTCAGGCAGTTAAAAAAGCACGCCTCGATAGCAGCAGCCCACCCACAAGAAAACTGGCTGACACACCCACTCGTTTTCATGTGGAATTCATGCCCACCGCTCCTTTCATGGTTATCCCAGAAGTCTCTTCGGAACGAAGAACTTATATTCCACTGGGTTACCTGACGCCTGAAACTTTGGCAAGCAACAAGCTGCGGCTACTGCCACACGCCACTCTTTGGCAATTCGGTGTGCTCCATTCAGCTATGCACATGGCTTGGACGCGGTCCACCTGTGGCCGCATGAAAAGCGACTTTCAGTATTCGATCAGCATCGTCTACAACAACTTCCCCTGGCCCTTCAACACCAGCGGTTCTGAGTCAAATCCGGCTCCAGCGCAGGTGCAGAAAGCGCAAGAAGCTATCGAAACCGCAGCACAAACCGTGCTCGACGCCCGCGCCCAGTTCCCCGGCAGCAGCCTGGCCGACCTGTACGACCCGCTGACCATGCCGCCCGCGCTGCTCAAGGCGCACCACAAACTCGACGCCGCCGTGGACAAGGCCTACCAGTTGTGCGGCGGCAAGAAGAGCTATGCCAGCGATGCCGAGCGCGTGGCCTTCTTGTTTGAGCTGTACCAGCGCTACACCAGCCTGCTGCCCGCCGCCAAACCCACAAAAGCCGCCAAGCCCCGCACCGTGGCGCGCCGGCAGGCCGCGGAAGGCGCGGCGTAGGCGCCACACACAGCCTGCGTCAACCACACTACCAAAGTCATAGCTGCTAGCGCTTATCCCATAAGCACCAGAGGCCAAAAATACCTCAAACCCCGTTACCCCGCAGGGCGCTGTGCGCCATGGGACAATCTCGCCCCATGACACCGCAGCAGTACGTACAGCAAAAGGCCGTGGCCTCGGGCAGCAGCTTTTATTACGCCTTTCTCTTTTTGCCCGCGCCGCGCCGCGCGGCCATCACGGCGTTCTATGCGTTTTGCCGCGAGGTGGACGATGTGGTCGATGAAGTGACCGACCCCGGCGTGGCCCGCACCAAGCTCGCCTGGTGGCAGGCCGAGGTGGCCAAGGCCTTTGCCGGCCAGCCCACGCACCCGGTGATGCAGGCGCTGATGCCGCACACGGGCAATTACGGTATCGAGCAGAGCCACCTGCAGGCCGTGATCGACGGCTGCCACATGGACCTGGAGCAGACCCGCTACCTCGACTTTGCCGGCCTCAAGGGCTATTGCCATCTGGTGGCGGGCATCGTGGGCGAGGTGGCGGCGCGCATCTTTGGCCAGACCGACCCACGCACCACCGAATACGCCCACCGGCTGGGCCTGGCCTTCCAGCTCACCAACATCATCCGCGACGTGGGCGAGGACGCGATGCTGGGCCGCATCTACCTGCCGGTGAGCGAGCTGCAGCAGTTCGACGTGAAGGCGCACGAAATCTTGAAGCGCCAATACTCCGACCGCTTCACCGCGCTGATGCGCTTTCAGGCCGAGCGCGCGCACCGCCTGTATGACGAGGCCCTGGCCCTGCTGCCCGACGCCGACCGCCGCGCGCAAAAGCCCGGCCTGATGATGGCCAGCATCTACCGCACCTTGCTGCGCGAGATCGAGCACGAGAACTTCCAGGTGCTGCACCAGCGCATTCGCCTCACACCGCTGCGCAAGTTCTGGCTGGCGTGGAAGCTGCAGGCGCTGGGCAGGATGTGATGGTTGCCGCGCATCGGTGGACCCCTCACCCTGCAGTTTTCAATGCCGTTCGGGCCGAGCTTGTCGAAGCCCTTCGACAGGGCGAACGGTTCATTCCATTTCCAAATCACCCGGGTCGTTGTTGCTTCGCCTTGTCGTGCTACAGCACTGCCTGCGGCTTCGCGCCTGGACACGAATGATTTGGAAACGGAATCAGACCTTGCCTGGCTGTATCAAGATGAAGGTCGCTGTGATTGGGGCCGGCTGGGCCGGCATGGCGGCCGCCATCGCGCACACGCAGGCGGGCCGGCAGGTCACCGTGTTCGAGGCGGCGCGCACCGTGGGCGGCCGCGCGCGGGCTGTGCCGGGCGCGCTGCCCGACGGCACGCCCGTCACGCTCGACAACGGCCAGCACATCCTCATCGGCGCCTATGCCGAGAGCCTGCGCCTGATGCGGCTGGTGGGGGTCGATACGGATTGCGCACTGCTGCGCCTGCCGCTCACGCTGCGGTTTCCCGATGGCCATGGGCTGCAACTGCCCGACCTGCCGCCGCCGCTGGATGCCTTGCTGGGCATTGCCCGCGCCCAAGGCTGGCACTGGCGCGACAGGCTGGCGCTGCTGCGCACGGCCACCGCCTGGCAGCTGCGCGGTTTTCGCTGTGCACCGCAGACTTCGGTGGCCGAGCTGTGCGCCCCGCTCACCCCGCGCCTGATGGCCGAGTTCATTGATCCGCTGTGCGTGTCGGCCCTCAACACCCCGGCCCGCGAAGCCAGCGGCCAGGTGTTTCTGCGCGTGCTGCAGGACAGCCTGTTCAGTGGCCAGGGCGGCTCCAACCTGCTGCTGCCGCGCGCCGATCTGGGGGCGCTGTTTGCTGAGGCCGCCGGCCGTTGGCTGCAGGCCCAGGGCGGCACACTGCACACCGGCCACCGGGTGCAGCGCCTTGCGCGCGGGCCCGCAGGCAGCACCGGCTGGCGGGTGGACGACACGCCGTTTGACGCGGTGGTGCTGGCCACCACCAGCACCGAGGCGGCCCGCCTGGTCCAAACGGCGCAGTCAGCTCCAACCACCCAAGGCCCCGAAGCGGCCGCCCTGCAGGCCTGGGCCCGCAGCGCGCAGGCCCTGCGCTTCACCGCTATCGCCACCGTCTATGCCCAGACAGCCGTGCCCCCGCAGGGCCCCGCGCTCCGCCAGCCCCTGCTGGCGCTGCGCCCCGGTGCGGGCCAGCCCGCGCAGTTCGTGTTCGACCGTGGCCAGCTGGGCGGCCCGGCGGGCCTGCTGGCCTTTGTGGTCAGCGCCAGCGAGGGCGATCGCGCCACACTGGAGCGCGAAGTGCTGCAACAGGCGCATGACCAGCTGGGTCTGCAGGGCCTGCGCATCATCCAGACGGTCATCGAAAAACGGGCCACCTTTGCCTGCACGCCCGCCTTGCAGCGCCCGCCGCAGGCCGTGGCCGATGGCCTGTGCGCCTGCGGCGACTACATCGAAGGCCCCTACCCGGCCACACTGGAAGGCGCGGTATTGAGCGGAACCGCGGCGGCCACCACGATGCGGACAGCGGCTGAACCGTAGGCACGGCCCTTCTTTATGCATGAAGGCGTTCATGCGCCATGCCGCATGAAAGGCGGCGGGATGCCGCCGGCCCCGCATGGGTCCATGGGATGGACGAGGCATACCCCCAACGCGGCGGTGCCACAGGCAGGTGAACAAAACCCCAATGTAACCATATGCAATCACGGCGATAAAATGGCTACAGATGAAACTTTTTGCCCGCCTTTTCCCGTCTTTGGAGCCAGACTTGCGTCAGTACCTGGCCTGCTCGCCGATCGGCCTCTGGCGCATTGCAGGGGCGTTGCTGCTGGTGGCTCTGTGCGGCGGCTCCTACTGGTGGCAGCTGCTGGCACAGCAGCGCGATCAGCTCGCCTTTGCCGAAAACCAGGCCCAGTTGCGCACCGCGCAAATGTCCACCACCAAGGCCTCCCATGTCGGAACGCTGGTGGCGGGGCTGGAATACCTCGCGCACAGCCTGGCGATGAAATACGAGGTGGAGCCAGACCACTTCTTTCCGTTCGCCGTGCGCACGGCCCTGGCAACCTTTCCCAATGGCAGCATCGGGCAGATTGCCGTTGCCAACGCGGCGGGCCAGGTCGTCTATTCCAGCCTGGACGCCGACCTGAAATCCAAGTCCTCACCAGTCTCCATTGCCGACCGCGAACACTTCAAGGTGCACGCCCGGCGCACCGGGCCCGCCCTGTTCATCAGCCGGCCGGTGCTGGGCCGGGTGTCGGGCAAATGGTCGGTGCAGTTTTCGTACCCGGTCATGCGGGACGGGCAATTTGATGGCGTGGTGGTGCTGTCGGTCGCGCCCGACTACCTCTCCGGCCATTTCAGCGACGTATCCACTGGCGGCAACGACGTGACACTGCTGGTGCGCGACGATGGGGCCTATCTGGCGCGGTCCGACCGCCAGGAAGTGGTGCTGAACCAGTTCGTGCCGCCCGATCGCGAATTTCTGCGCCACCCGGACCGCATGCAGGGCCAATACCAGACGAAGTCGCCCATCGATGGTGTCGAGCGGCTGTATGCCTGGCATCGGCTGCACAACTATCCCCTGGTTGTGAGCGTGGGCCTGGACCATGCCCATGCGCTGGCCGCCACGAAGAGCAGCATCCAGACAAGCCTGAAGCGCAATGCCGCAGGCACGCTCATGGCCGTGGTTGCAGCCTTGTGGATTGCGCTGCTGTTCCTGCGCCAGCGGCGCAGCCATGCGCGCCTGGCGCAGCACCGGCAACGCTACCAGCTTGCGCTGGAGGGCGGCAACCTGGGCACCTGGGAATGGACCACCAGCACCGACCATCTGGATGTCGATGGCCGCTGGCACACCCTGATGGGCACAAACCCCGCGGACGGGCCGCCCCGCCTGGAAAACCTGCGCGAACGCACCCACCCGCAGGACTGGCCGGACTGGAAAGCAGCCCTCGACGCCCATGTGCGCGGAGATTCCGACATTTTTGACGCCGAATCCCGTCTGCGCCAGCAGGATGGAAGCTGGCGCTGGATTCATGTCCGGGGTCGAATCATCGAGCGTGCGCCAGCAGACCAGCCCCAGCGGATCAGCGGCACCTGCGCGGATGTGACGCAGCGGTATGCCGCAGAAGCGGCACGCGAAGAACTGCAACTGAGGCTGTCCAAGCTCGTGGAACAGGTGCCGGGCACGGTGTACCAGTACCGGCTCAAGCCCGATGGCAGCAGCCATTTCCCTTATTCCAGTTCCGGCATTCTGGGTATTTACGGCATCACACCCGAAACAGCTGCCATGGATGCAGCACATGTGTTTGCACGCATGCATCCCGATGACCGTGAACGCGTCAAGGCCAGCATTGCCGAGTCGGCCCGCACACTGACCGCCTGGAACGACGAATGGCGGCAGATCCGCCAGGATGGCGAGGTACGCTGGCTGGCGGGCTCCGGCAATCCCCAGCGGGAGGCCGACGCAAGCACCCTGTGGCATGGCTACATCCACGATGTGACCGAGCAGCATGCGGCCATGCAGGCGCTGCGCCACAGCGAAGAACGACTGCGCCTGACCGCCACCGCCGTGCAGGACGGTCTGTGGGAGTGGGACACCGCCAGCGCAATCATCAGGTCAGATGCCCGCTGCCACGAGATGCTGGGTTACCCGGCACAGCCGCGCCCCCTGCCCTTTCGCTCCTGGCGACGGTTGGCACACCCCGACGACCGCCGGACATTGTTCACGGTGCTTCAGCGGCAGATTGCCCTGGGCGCGCCATTCAACGTGGAAGTGCGTCTGCGCACGGCGGACAACCAATGGCGCTGGGTCGAAATCCGTGGCCAGGCGGCGCCTGCGCCCGCAGGCACAGGCACGCTGGTCATTGGCACGCAGACCGACATCAGCCAGCGCCGCGCCGACACCCAGTTGCACCATGCCGTGCTCGACAACGCGGCGGCGGCCCTGTTCGTGACGACTGCCGACAACACGATTGAACTGGGCAACCGGCGGGCAGAAGAGTTTTTTGCGGCGGATGGACTGCCCCTCAAGGGGCGCAGCATGCGCGTGATCTACCGCGACGACGCGGCATTCAGCAGCTTTTGCCAATCGGCAGACGAAGTCCGTCGCACCGGGGCAGTGCAGCTGGAATACCAGTTGTGCACCGCCTCGGATGCGCTGCGCTGGTTCTCGATTCGCGGCAACCTGCTGGACCCGGAGCAACCCGCTGGCAGCCTGATCTGGACGCTGGTGGACACCACCGAGCGGCGCGAGGCCGAAGAGGCCTTGTCCACCGCGCGCACCCACCTGCTGGAAATCATCCGGCATTTTCCGGGCGGCGTGCTGGTGCAGGACGCGGCGGGCGCGGCCGTGGTGGCCAATCAGACCCTGTGCGATCTGTTCCAGATACCGTTGCGCGCCGCCGATGTCATGGGTTACAGCCGTGCGGCGCTGGAAAATCTGGTGCCGCCCGAAGCGCGATTAGTGCTGCCGTCCACAAACCTGTATCACGACGATTCGGTCCCCGCCAGCTTCGAGGTCGCGCTGGGTGACGCGCGCACCGTGCACATCCAGTTCATTCCCATCCGCACGCCCCACGGGGAACATCTGGGCCGCCTGTGGATCGCCAAGGATGTGACCGAACGACGGCGCCATGAGCAGACCCTTGAGCGCCTTGCCACCACCGACACCCTGACGGGGCTGGCCAACCGCCGCGCCTTCATGGCACAGCTGGAGCAGGAGTGTGCACGCCAGTCCGCCGGCGGGCCTGGCGGCATGCTCATCATGCTGGACCTGGACCATTTCAAGCGGGTCAACGACACCTGGGGCCACGCCACGGGCGATGTGGTGCTGGTGCATCTGGCCCGCATGCTGAGCGGCAATCTGTTGCGCACGCACGACCTGGCAGGCCGCCTGGGCGGCGAGGAATTTGCCGTGCTGCTGCCCCGCACCACGGCCCCAGAAGCCCTCGCCATTGGCGAGCGCCTGCGCCGTGCGCTGGAGCAAAGCCGCATCAAGGCAGGTGACGGCACCACCTTCCACGTCACCATGAGCATTGGCGTCGCACCGCTGCAAGGCGATGCGCAGGCCATCCTGGCCCAGGCCGATGCCGCGCTGTACGAAGCCAAGAACATGGGGCGCAACAAGGTCATGCTGGCGCAGACGGCGGACGTGGCCCTCGAAATAATGCCCTGAATATGGCATTGCGACCGCAAAGATATTGATTCGGCACGGCTTATTGCGGAGGCCGAATCCCGTTCACCCTGGGCTTGCCGAAGCCCTTCGGCAAGCCCAGGGTGAACGGCACCGGGACGCGGGGTCGGTTTGGATTTCTGCCTTCCACCCCGCCCTCAAGGGCGTGGCGAGCGGGATCACCTGCCCGGCGGCCGGAGCGCAGGAACCGGAAGTACTTGCCTGCTACGTGAGGATTGCGGGCACCGCCCAACGACGCAGATGGCCCGCGCGGCAGCCAATATCAGAAAGGAAATTTCATGCCGCCGGGGAGGCCTGGCATGCCTTGCGTGAGCTTGCCCATCTTCTCCTGCGAAGTCTCTTCCGCCTTGCGCACCGCCGCATTGAACGCCGCCGCCACCAGGTCTTCCAGCATGTCCTTGTCTTCGGCCAGCAGACTGGGGTCGATGGTGATGCGCTTGACGTCGTGCTTGCAGGTCATCAGCACCTTCACCAGGCCTGCGCCCGATTCGCCCTCCACCTCGATAAAAGCCAGCTCGTCCTGGGCCTTTTTCAGATTGTCCTGCATGGCCTGGGCTTGCTTCATCAGGCCGGCGAGTTGTCCTTTGTTGAACATGGTGTGGTTTCCTTTTCAGTTTCTGTTGGATGGTGGTTGTCGATCATGCAGGCTTGATGCTGCCCGGCACGATTTTCGCGCCGTAGTCACGGACCAGCGACTGCACATAGGGGTCGTTCATGACGATGTCTTCGGCCACGCGCTGGCGCTCGGCGGCAGCGGCGGCATTGCGGCGGGCGGGGCTGTCAATCACCACGCCCACTTCCACGCTGATCTGGCTGGCATGGCCCGCCGCCTCCAGTGCGGCGCGCAGGCGCTCGCGGGCCTGGGGCTGGTTGAGCGATTCGCGCTCCACGCGCAGCAGCCAGTGCCCCGCATCGCGCGCCACCAGCTGGGACTGCAAGGCCAGCTCGCGCACCAGGGCGGTAATGGCCTCGGCAGCCACCAGCTGCTGCACGGTGCCGTGCCACACATCGCCTTCTTCGGTGGGGGTGTAGCGGGCCGAGGCCGGCACTGGCGTGGAATGCGCATGGGGTTGCAGGCGTGCGCCGGGCTCCGGCGCCATGCGCACCGGTATTGCTACAAATTCAGGAGCTGCATGCGCTTGCCGCAACGGGGCCACAGGCTTTTTTTCCTCAAACCCATTGCCGCTGCGCACGGGCAGGGCGGTGGCAGCGGGCATGGACTCCGCCACCGCGGGTGGCTGCGGAGACTGCACGGCAGGTTGCGCGGCCGGCTCCGCTATTGAATAAGTAGCTGACTGCGCTTGCTGGCCGGGTGCCAGCGTCTGATTTGCCTCAAAAACAGGCCGCGCTGGCGCCTCTTTCCGCTGCGTCTGGGATGGTGTTGCCGCAGGGGGTGTGGTGGCTGCCACCACCGCGCCGGGCGCCGATTCAGGCGCGCGGGCGGCGGCTTCAGGCCGCGTCAGAGTTTTTTTTTCAGCCGTTTCGCCCTGGGGTTTGAAGGCCAGCAGACGCAACAGCACCATGGTCAACGCAGCGTATTCATCCGGCGCCAGGCCCAGCTCGCCGCGCCCATGCAGGCACAGGCTGTAGAGCAGCTGGGTTTCGTCGGCGGGCATCAGCGCGGCCAGGCGGGCGGTCTCAAACGCCTCGGGGTCGTCGGCGTCCACCGCACCCGCCATCTGGGGCACGGCCTGGAACACGGCCATGCGCTGCAGCACGGCGCTCATCTCTTCGAGCGTGGACGCGGCAGACAGGCCATTGAGGCGCAGCGTGTCCGAGGTCTCCACCACGGTCTTGCCGTCGCCCTGGGCCAGCGCATCGATCAGCCGGAACACGTAGGAGCGGTCCACCGCGCCCAGCATCTGGCGCACGGCGGCTTCCTGCAACTGGCCACTGCCAAAGGCAATGGCTTGGTCGGTGAGCGACAGCGCATCGCGCATGGAGCCCCGCGCCGCGCGCGACAGCAGGCGCAGGGCCTGGGGCTCGGCCAGCACGTTTTCGGCGGCCAGCACCTGCGTGAGGTGCGACAGCACGGTCTCGGGCGCCATGGGGCGCAGGTTGAACTGCAGGCAGCGGCTCAGCACGGTGACCGGCACTTTCTGCGGGTCGGTCGTGGCCAGCACGAACTTGAGGTATTCGGGCGGCTCTTCCAGCGTCTTGAGCATGGCGTTGAACGCCGTGTTCGTGAGCATGTGCACTTCGTCGATCATGAAGACCTTGAAACGCCCCTGCACCGGCTTGTACACCGCCTGTTCGAGCAGGCTCTGCACCTCGTCCACGCCGCGATTGGAGGCGGCGTCGAGCTCGGTGTAATCCACAAACCGTCCGCTGTCGATGTCGGTGCAGGCCTGGCACACGCCGCAGGGCGTGGCGGTGATGCCGCCAGTGCCATCCGGCCCCTGGCAGTTGAGCGACTTGGCCAGAATGCGCGAAACCGTCGTCTTGCCCACGCCGCGCGTACCCGTGAACAGATAGGCATGGTGCAGGCGCTGCTGCGTGAGCGCGTTGGTCAGGGCCTGCACCACATGCTCCTGCCCCACCATTTCGGTGAAATTGCGGGGGCGGTACTTGCGGGCGAGCACGAGATAGGACATGGGCGTGATTCTATGTGCGCCCGCGGCGACGCCATCGGGCCTTCAGCCAGCCTTCAGCATCCGCAGCCATCATGTGTCCTTTTGACAGGAGCGTAAATGACTTCAGAAAGCCCATCATCGCGCTACGGCCGCTGGTCCATTGCACTGCACTGGCTCATGGCAGCGCTGCTGATTGCCACCGCGGCCGCCATGGAACTGCGCGGCATCTACCCCAAGGGAAGCGATGGACGCGAGCTATTGAAATCAGCCCACTACACCCTGGGCGTGGCGGTGTTTGCACTGGTCTGGTTGCGCATGCTGGCGCGCACCCTGCACGCCACGCCCCCCATCACGCCCGCGCCGCCCGGTTGGCAGGCATTGCTGGGCCGACTCGTGCATGGCGCGCTGTATGCGCTGATGTTCGGCCTGCCCCTGCTGGGCTGGCTGGCGCTGAGTGCAAAGGGCAGCCCCATCGCGCTGTTGTGGGGCCTGCAACTGCCCGCCATCCTGGTAGAAAGCCGCGACACGGCACGCTCGCTCAAGGACTTGCACGAAGCGGGTGCCACCGCTGGCTATGTGCTGGTGGCATTGCACGCTGGCGCCGCGCTGCTGCACCACTATGTGGTGCGCGACAACACGCTGCTGCGCATGCTGCCGGGCCGACGCTGAATGCAGCGCTGGCAGCAAAACCGCCACGCCATGCCTTACAATCCTTGGTGACGGGCCTCCCCGCATGGTGAAGCGGCCAACCGGGTCAGGTGGGGAACCAAGCAGCCCTAACTGTGGAGCCAGTGCCGGGGGTAAGGCTCGTCAACTTCTTTCTGATAATGCGACAGGCAGGGTCACGAAAACCCTGCAGCCACCAGACAACGTGACGAGGTGCCCGTGTTCGCAGACAACTTCAATCCCCTCGCGGCCCTGGCCGCTGCCAAATGCCCCCGTTGCCATGCCGCAGGCTTGGTCGAAATAGACGGGGAAGCCCACGACAAGGCGCCCGAAGCCGACAAGCACCAGGCCAAATTCCACGTCAGCCCTGGGCTCTACGCCCGGTGCCCGGCCTGTGGCCTGGTGGGCGAGTGGCCCGGAATGAGCGACCATTGACGACAACGATGCAGCACATTCGCGTCACATTCCTGCCTGTTTCCTCCGTTTTTTCGTTCTGCCTTGACGCCCCTGTGATGCTGCGCACCACCCTGTTGGCGCTTTGGCTGGCCGTTTCTGCACCTCTGGCAGGCGCCGCGCCCTGGCTGGTGGACGGGCGCCCAGCGCCCGCGGCGCACCAGGCCGTGGACCTTCTGACGGCCGCGGCCACCGAAGGCCTGCAACCCGAGGACTACGACGCCGCATCGCTGGCGCAGGCCGTGGCCGGTGCTGCCAACGGCCCCGCGCTGGACGCCGACGCCGCACTTCGACTCGAAGACGCGCTCACCACGAGCGTGCAGCGCTACCTGGGCGACCTGCGATCGGGCCGGATCGACCCGCGCCAGATCCACCAGAACTACACCCCGCCAGCGCCCCCGCGCATCGACTCCATCACCGCCCTGCAGGAAGCCCTGGCGGCCCCCTCACTGGCCGAGGCCGTGCGCGCCGCCGCGCCCCCGGTGCCGCTGTATGCCAGCCTGCGCAGTGAACTGGCCCGCTACCGGACGCTGGGCAGCCCTGCCGCCTGGGCCACGCCCCTGCCGGCGCCGCCGGGCCGCAAGCTCGAGCCCGGCCAGGCCTGGGCAGGCCTTGCGCAACTGACGCAGCGCCTGGTGGTGCTGGGCGACCTGCCCCCGGATGCTCAGGCACCCGCCCTCTACGACGACGCATTGCAAAACGGCGTGAAGGCTTTCCAGGAGCGCCACGCCCTCGCCGCCGATGGGGTGATTGGCAAGGGCACGCTGGATGCGCTGGCCGTTTCGCCCGCAGACCGGGCCCACCAGATCGAGCTGGCCCTGGAGCGCCTGCGCTGGACGCCCCTGCTGCGCGGCCCGCGCATGATCGTGGTCAACATTCCCGAGTTCGTGTTGCGGGCCTACGAGGTCCAGGGCGGGCGGGTGTCGCTGCAGCTGGCGATGAAGGTGATCGTTGGCAAGGCCCTGGACACCCGCACGCCGCTGTTCAACGAAGACATGCGCTTCATCGAATTCAGCCCTTACTGGAACATTCCACCGTCGATTGCGCGCAGCGAAACCATTCCCCGGCTGCGGCGCGACCCCGGCTATTTTCAGCAGCAGGGCATGGAGTTTGTCGGCGCCAACGGGCAGGTGCACACGGCCCTTTCTGGCGACCATCTGGACGCCGTGCTGCGCGGGCAGATGCGCATACGCCAGCGCCCCGGCCCCAAGAACGCGCTGGGCGATATCAAGTTCGTGTTTCCCAACAACAGCAACATCTACCTGCACCACACGCCCGCACCGCTGCTGTTTCAGCACGACCGGCGGGATTTCAGCCACGGCTGCATCCGCGTCGAAGACCCCGTGGCGCTGGCCCGGTTCGTGTTGCGCAACGACCCCGCCTGGCCCGAATCGCGCATCCGCGAGGCCATGGCCCGGGGCCAGTCGGCCACGTTGCGCCTGGCCGAGCCGCTGCCCGTGGTGATTGCCTACAGCACCGCCATCGTCAAGCAGGGCAAAGTGCATTTTTTTGCCGACCTGTACGATCAGGACAAGCTGCTGGACCGGGCTCTGCGCCAGCAGTCCGAGCAGCGTCGCCTGCGCGCCCGGCCTGGCCTGTCAGCCGCTGCAAAATGAACAAATTGGTTTCATCACCCATTCGCCGGAACATTCCATGAAACAGCCACGTCATCCCCAGCAACCGGGCCGCCGCCGCTTTCTGGGCACGGGTGGCCGCTGGCTGGTGACCGGGGCCTTGCTGCCACTGGCGCAACCCGCCCTGGCCAGCCTGCCCGGCGCGCGCAGCCTGTCGTTGGACCACACCCACACCAGCGAGCGCCTGGCGCTGGTGTACGCACTGGGCGAGCAGTTTGTGCCCCAGGCGTTGACCAGTCTCAACCATTTCCTGCGCGACCATTACAGCGGCGAGACGGGCCTGATGGACCCGCGCTTGTTCCACCTGCTGCACCAGATCAGGGATGAGTTGCGCGTGCAGCAGCCCTTCCAGGTCATTTCAGGCTATCGCAGCCCGGCCACCAACCAGATGCTGCGCACCACACGCGGCGGCGGGGCGGCCAAGCACAGCCTGCACATGGACGGCAAGGCCATCGACGTGCGCCTGCCCGGCGTGCCGCTGGCCGACCTGCGCGATGCAGCGCTGTCGCTGGGCATGGGCGGCGTGGGTTTTTACCCGCGCGAGCAGTTCGTGCATGTGGACACGGGGCCCGTGCGCCGGTGGTAGGCGCGGTTTCCATTCCAATTCCAGGCTCAACGCGTCTTTGTCCAGGAGGCTGTAGGACTTGGAATCGTCGGCTGCAAAGTGGCCGCAGCGGTCCATTTTTTACCGTCTTTTTGCCCCATAGGCGAGCTATGGGGCTGCAAATCCGGCAAAAACTGCCCTCGCTGGGGCCGCTTTTCGCTGATCGACGCTCCAAGTCCGACAGCGCTCCTAGCGCAGTGATTGCACCCGCGATGTCCGCGCCTGGCAGTTGGCACGGGCACGGGCACGGGCGCATCGTCCTCCCAAAAACGCTATATTTTCAATAGCTTCAAGCGCTTTACCATCAAGCGCTAGAGGCCAAAAACGCCAAAACCCCTTGCCCCGCCCGCACGCCGCTGGCCAGGCTGGCCGTGAGCAGGTAGCCGCCGGTGGGCGCTTCCCAGTCGAGCATCTCGCCCGCGCAGAACACGCCGGGCGCGGCGGTCGCCATGAGGTGCTCGTCCAGCGCCTCGAAGGCCACGCCGCCCGCAGTGCTGATGGCCTCGTCCAGCGGACGGGTTGCCACCACGGTAATGGGCAAGGCCTTGATCGCGTGGGCCAGTGCGACGGGGTCGTTCATGCCCTCCTTGCCCAGGTGTTCGTACAGGATGCCCGCCTTGATGCCGTCCAGGCCCAGGCGGCTCTTGAGGTGGCTCGACAGCGACCGCGCTCCGCGCGGGTGGCGCACCTCCACCAGCACGCGCTCCGGGCTGTGATCGGGCAGCAGATCGAGGTGGAACGTGGCGTGGCCGTGGGCCTCGATCTCGTCGCGCAGCAGGTGTGAGGCGGCATAGACCAGGCTACCCTCCACCCCGGTGGCCGTGACCACAAACTCGCCCCGTCGGCTGAAACTTCGGCCCTGGCTGTCGGTGAAGCCGAGCGCCACGGTCTTGAACGGCTGGCCGGCAAAACGCTCGGCAAAGAGCGGCGTCCAGCCCACGGTGGGCGTGGGCGTGCGGCCGATCAGCTCCTGCAAAAACGCACGGCGGGTTTCGCCCATCGGCGCATCGGCACGCAACACGTCAAAGCCGCAGTTGGCCGGGCGCAGCGGCGCCACGGCCACGCCGCGCTGCGCCAGCAGCGGCACCCAGGCGCCGTCGGACCCCAGGCGCGCCCAGCTGCCACCGCCCAGCGCCAGCACCACCGCGCGGGCGGTGACCTGCACCTCGCCCACAGGCGCGGCAAAGCGCAGTGCGCCATCATCGGCCCAGCCCAGCCAGCGGTGGCGCATATGGAACTGCACGCCCTGCGCGCGCAGGCGCTGCAACCAGGCGCGCAGCAAGGGCGCGGCTTTCATGTCGGCAGGGAACACGCGGCCCGATGTGCCCACAAAGGTTTCCACGCCCAGCCCCTGCGCCCAGGCGCGCACCTCGGGCCCGCCAAAGGCCTGGATCAGCGGCTCGACCTGCGGCTGGCGCCCGGCGTAGCGGCTGGCAAAAGGCTCGTGCGGCTCGGAATGCGTGAGGTTGAGCCCGCCCTTGCCTGCCAGCAGGAACTTGCGCCCCACCGAGGGCATGGCGTCGAACAGATGCACCGCCACTCCCGCCTGCGCCAGCACCTCGGCCGCCATCAGCCCGGCGGGGCCGCCGCCCACGATGACGGCATCACAGTGCAATGGGGTGGCCGCATCGGTTGCCGGGTGGGTGGGTGCATTCATGGGGAAAACCTTTGGATCCATCGAAAACAGTCAATTCAGAACAGGGAACCCTGGACGGAGCCCTGGGGCGCGCCACCGGCAGCGTCTGGGCCCGGCGCGGGGGCGAGAGTATGCCGCACTGCGCCCGTCCCCTGCCCCGAACCAGCCCCCAAGGCACCGTCGATGGCAGCGGCGCCTTCGGGCACCCGCACCATGCGCCCGTCGCCCGTCAGGAAGGCCGCCCACACCCGCTCGCCCGGTGCCTGCGCCTGCACCGCCGCACGGTAGCGCTGCAGTTGCGCCATCAGCGCGGGCTGGCGCTCGGGCTCTGCAGCGCTTTTGTAGTCGAGCACCCACCAGCCCGCGCGCTCGGGCGGCTGGTGGCAGTGCACCAGGCGGTCGATGCGCAGGCTCTGGCCCTGGTAGCGCAGTGGGGCTTCGTTGATGGCGGTGTCCACCACGGTGGCATCCCAGGCCCAGGCGCCTTCGCCCGCCAGAATGCGCTGCGCGGTCTGGGCGGCAGTGCGCGCCGCGCCCACGGCGATGTCGAAGTCCTGCGCCAGCCGGGCCACGCGGGCCGCCGGCCAGCCCTGGGTGCGCAGGCCGGCCAGCGGTGCGCCGGCCACGCCCGCCTGCTCCAGCAATTGGTGCATGGCCTCGCCCAGGCGCGATGCGGGCGTGGACAGCGATGCCTGCGGGCCGGCCGGATCGGTGCCTTCTTGCACGGCTCTGGGAATGGCGCGCAATGGGGCAGGAAGCACAGGCAACTCGGCCAGGGTGAATTGGTCGTGCACGCCGCCAGGCATCGCAACAGCCACATCCCCATCGGCGTCAACCGCCTCGCCCGGCACCTCCGCATCCGCCAGCAGCGGCGCCAGCCGGTTCCACCAGCTGCCCGGCGCGGAAACGCTGGGCAACACGGACGACAGCGCCAGGCAGTGTTTGGCGCGCGTCATGGCCACATAGAGCATGTTGAGTTCTTCGCGCTGGCGGGCCTGTTGCTCGGCGGCCAGGGCGGCTTCGGCGCTGGGGGGCGGGCTGGATTCGCTGGCCAGGAAGACAAAGCCTGCCGGTTCGGCCTTTTCGCCGGGCCAGTCCACCAGCACGCCCATGGTCTCGGCCTTTTGCGGGCGGGTGTCGGTGTCGAGCAGCAGCACGCAGCGCGCCTCCAACCCCTTGGCGCCGTGCACGGTGAGCAGGCGCACCGCCTGCGCATCCACCCGGCCGGGCGCGCGCACGCCGCCCTTCTTCATGGCGCGCACAAAGGCGTAGGGCGTGAGGTAGCGGCCCCCATCGTGCTGCAGCGCGGCCGAGAGCAGCGCGCGCAGATTGGCCAGCACCGCCATGCGCTGCGCGGCCGGGGCGGCGGCGGCAAATCGGGCCAGCACGTCGCCATGCTGGTAGATGGCGTGCAGCGCGTCGTGCGGCGGCAAGGCGTCCATCCAGGCCTTGTATTGGGTCAAATTGGCCGCTGGTGCTTGTATATCAATCGGTAGTAGCTCTCTTTTTTGTAGCAAATCAAACCAGTTGCTGGCCGCGTGCTCGGGCTGGCGGCGCAATGCAGCCAGGGCCACGAGGGCATCGTCGCCCTGGCCGAACAGCGGCGACTTGAGTGCACGCGCCAGCGACAGGTCGTGCCCGGTGGACACCAGCGCATCGAGCAGCGCCACCACATCCTGCACCTCGGGCGCATCGAACAGGTCGGCCTTTTCGGGTTGCACGCAGGGCAAATGCAGGGCGCGCAGGGCCTCCTGCATGGCGGCGAGCCGGTCGCGCTTGCGGGCCAGCACCAGCACTTCGTTGGGCGGCGTGCCTGCGGCGATCTGCGCCGCCACCCAGGCGGCGGCCTGCGTGCATTCGCGCATGCGCTGGGTTTCCTCGGGCTCGTGGCGCGGCTCGGTCAGGCTGTCGCGCCAGGCAAACGGGTCGGCACCCCCGCCACCGTCGGTGGCCGGCGGCAGGATGGCCGGCAGGCGCAGCAGCACGCCGGGGTCTTTCGATTCGGTGGTGTGGTCGCGAAAACCGAAGGTTTCACCAAAGCCGCTGGTTTCGTGCTGCGCCTGGGCGGTGCCCATCACATGGTTCACGGCGGCGATCACGCCCGTGGCGTTGCGGCGCGTGTGGTCGCAGCTGAGCAGGTCGCCCCCCAGGCCGTCGCGCACAAAGGCCTGCGCGGCGATGAACACCTGCGGCTCGGCGCGGCGAAAGCGGTAGATGCTTTGCTTGGGGTCACCCACGATGAACACGCTGGGCGGCTTCTGGCCACTGGCGCCGCCGCCCGAGCCCGCATAGCCCGACAGCCAGGCATGCAGCGCCTGCCACTGCAGCGGGTTGGTGTCCTGGAATTCGTCCACCAGCAGGTGGCGGATGCGCGCGTCCAGGCGCTCCTGCACCCAGCCCGAGAGGATGGGGTCGGCAAGCATCACGAGCGCGGTGCGCTCCACATCGTTCATGTCCACCCAGCCGTGCTGGTGCTTGACGGCGGCAAACTCCGCGATCAGGCAGCGCGCCAGGCGGGCCATGCGCTGCTGGTGTTGCCAGGCGTCGTGCTGGCGGCGGGCGGTGAGCAGGCGCTGCAGTTCGGGCTCGGCCTCCTGCGCGGCGGCGAATTTTTCGAGGTTCTTCGACAGCCGGTCTTCCTTGGCCACGAACATCGCACGGCGCAATTGGTCCAGGCGCAGGTTCAGGTCGCCGCAGGCCAGCGCGTCGATGATGGCGTCGGCCGCCTTTTGCGGCGTCTTGTTGGCCTCGGCCCCGAGCGCCTTGGCGCGGGCCAGCCAGCGGTGGTGGCAGGCATCGCCCTGCAACGCATCGGCAGGTTCGTTGAAGGCCGCCATATCCGGGTACTGCAGCTGGAATGGCGGCACCGAGGCATCGACCACGCCCGCCACATCGGCCAGGTCAAACTCGACCCGCTTGGACAGCGCCGCTGCCAGCGCCTTGTGCGTTTGTGATCGGCCATGGCGGGCCACGACAGATTCGTAATCGGCCCGCAGGCTGGCGCCGGTGGCCACGGTGTGCAAAAACGGCCCCCACACCTCGCGCACGGCCTCGGCATCGTCTTCAAGCAGCTCGAAGTTGGCGGGCAGGCCCTGCGCCTGCAGCAGCGCCAGCGGGGCCGTGCCGAGCAGCGCGGCAAACCAGCTGTGGAAGGTGCGGATCTGCACCGGGCGGCCGCTGGCCAGCATCTGGCGGTATAAATTTTGTAGCGCCTCGCGCTTATCCAGAGCGCGCTCGGGGCTGATTCCTCTTGCAACCAGCTCCCGGGTCAGGTCGCCCAGCGGGGCCTGCGCAAAGGCTTCCAGCCATTCCTGCAGGCGCTGGCGCATTTCGCCCGCTGCCTTCTTGGTGAAGGTGATGGCCAGGATCTCGTGCGGCGCGGCACCGTCGAGCAAGGCCCGCAGCATGCGCGAGACCAGCATCCAGGTCTTGCCCGCGCCCGCGCAGGCCTCTACCGCCACGCTGCGCGCGGGGTCGCAGGCGATGGCGTAGAAGGCCTCGCGCGAGACGGGGTGGCCGTTGTGTTCGTAGGCCGCAGTCGTGGGGGGGTGTTCGGTCACCGGCGGGGCCTCAGTCATTCCAAAAGTCTTTTCGACACAGTCCGCGCGCGGAGCAGTAGTCACACACGGCGCCCTCCCCCAGGGCGGGCATCGGCGCGCCAGCGCCAATGCGGGCAAAGTCGTGCTGAATGCCCTCCACAAGCAAGTCGCGCAGGTGCACCACCTCGTCCTGTTCGTGCATCTGCGTCTCGCCCCGCTCGCCCACGTTCACATAGGCGGCGCGCAGCGTGTCGTGGCTCAGCAAGGCGGCGTAGAACGCAAGCTGGGTGTCTTCGGCACCGGCGCCGATGCGCTTCTTGGTGACGGCATCGTTCTCGGTCTTGTAGTCGATGACCAGCGGCGTGGGCTCGCCGGTGGACGAGACGGCATCGATGCGGTCGATGGTGCCCACCAGCTGCAAGGCGCCCAGCGGCTGGGTGGTCTGCACCTCGGCCTGCCGAAAGTGGCCCCCGGCCTGTTCATGCTGCGCAAGCCAGCGCAGATAGCCGTCGCGCACCTGCGGCCAGCCTGCAGCAAACGGCAGGAAGTCGCCCTCGCCCAGGCCCTGCTGCAGCGTGACGGCCTGCGCGGCGCTGTCCATGCGGGCCACGCGCGTGGCTGCGTCGTCCGTCGGGTCGGCCAGCAGCGCCTCATGAAAATGCTGCAGCACCGCGTGCAGCCAGTTGCCAAAGTCGCGCTTGTCCACTTCGGCGGCCAGTTCGTCGGCCTCTTGCAGGCCCAGCTGGCGCAGTGCAAAAAAGCGGTAGGGGCAGTGCCGCAGGTCGGAATACGCGGTGGACGACAGCCGCACCACCGGCAGCGCGCTCCCATCGGGCAAGGGCCGCGCCGTGGGGTTGGCCGCCACGGTGCGCTGGCTGCGGTCGTCCGCGCCCTGGGTGCCGGTGCCATCGAGGTGCAGCGCCAGCACCAGCGCGCTGGCCAGCAAGGGCTCGCCGCCTTCGTCGCCCGTGCGCCAGAGCACGTCCACCGCCGGTGTCTGCAGCGCATGTTGCCATGCGGCGCGCTGGGCGGCTTCCAGCGATTCGCGCATGGGCAGGCTCCAGGCCTGGCGCTGCGCCTGGGTCCAGTCGCCCACCGGCTCGGGCGAGGGCTGCAGGCGCTTTTCATCGCAACCCGGCAACACCAGTGCGGCAAACGGCCGCGCCAGCAATTGCGGCATGGGCAGAACGATCACGGGCGCATCGCTCATCTGGCTGGGTACATAGCGCGCGGCTTCCAGCACTTCGTTGGCCCACCGCGTGAACTCGGCCAGGGCCATGCGGCGGCCCGCGCTGCCCCAGCCCTCCAGCTCGGCCTCCTGGCCGGCCTGCAGGCGCAGCGCCGTCAGCACGCGGGCACCTGCGGCATCCGCTTCGAGCGCCGGCCATTGGCCACTGGCCGCCAGCAAGGCACGCAAGGCCTGCAGCCACTGCGCGAGCGGACGCGGCGCACGCAGGGCTTCGCGCCAGTCCTGCACCTGGGCCACACAGGCCGCAAGAGCGGGCTTGTCCGACCAGTCGCGCGCTGCGGCGCCCGACCAGGTGGCTACCGCGGCCTTGCGCAATGCCCGTTCAAAGGCGTTGACGACAGCGGGCTCGATGACGGGCGCATGTTTGAGCCAGTCGAGCACCTCATCGGCCGATGCATTCCAGGCCGAGGCCTTGAGGGCCGCCATCAACTGCGCGGCAGCCCGGGTGGTGGAAAGCGTCCAGCCGTTTTCATCGCGCACCGCCACACCGCTGCTGGCCAGATGCGCGCCAATGCGGCGCGTGAGGGCGCGGTCGTTGGCCGCCAGTGCCACCGGGGTGCGTCCGGCCACCACATGGGCCAGCACGCAGGCGGCGGCGCGCTGGGCTTCATCCTCGGCATCCTGCGCAGCATGCAGGGCAATGTGGCCGCGAGCATTGGCCTGCGTGTACGCAGGTGGCAAAGCCAGGGCCAGCGCCTTATCGCCCCAATGGACATGCAGCGCCTGCGCCAGGGGCTCGACCTGGAAACCCTGCAAAACCACCAGGGCATCCACCGACTGGCGCACGCCGGGCTCGAACAGCACATCGGTGGCATGGCGCGAGGCCAGCACCCATTCGAGCGCAATGCGGGCCACCACGGCCTCAAAACGCAGGGTGGAGCCTTCGTCGGGCTCGGGCATCAGGCTGCGCGCCTGAAGCCCCCAGGCGTCCCGCTGCGCCGGGGCGATGGCCGCCACAGCCACCGCCAACTGGGCGGCAGCCTCTTGCAGGGGCACCGCCAGCACGTCGCGTTGCGCGGCCAAGCCGGCGCGATCAAGCAAGGTGCGCGCGGTGAGCGTGTCGCGTGCCACGTCCCCGGCCAGGTCATCGCCCTGCGGCACAAAGGCTGCCAGCTGGCGGGCCCAGTTGCGCGTGGTTTCGAAACGGGGCGCGAATCCGTCGGCATGGTGCAAGGCCCAGTAGCGCTGCGCCCAGGGCATGAGCTGGGCATAGGGAACCAGCACCACGGTGCGCGCGGGATGGGCCCCCAGCGCTTGCATGCGCGCCTCCACCTGGGCGAGCACCTGCTGCCACAGGGCCGCGCACTGATCGCTTTTCGCTATGACTGTCATAGCGTCATAAGACCCGGCCACACCGGTGAACGTGGGATTGGTTTCTGTCACAATGCCCTGACTTTAAACGTACACCGGTCCCAACCCGCTCAAAATCAAGGAATCCGCCATGGCCAGCGAACTCATCAAACATGTCTCTGACGCCAGCTTTGAAGCCGACGTGCTGAAAACCGGCACCACGGTGCTGGTGGACTACTGGGCCGAATGGTGCGGCCCCTGCAAAATGATCGCCCCCATCCTGGACGAAGTCGCAGGCACCTACCAGGGCAAGCTGCAGATCGCCAAGATGAACGTGGACGAAAACCGCGAGATCCCCGCCAAGTTCGGCATCCGCGGCATTCCCACGCTGATGCTGTTCAAGGACGGCCAGCTGGCCGCCACCAAGGTGGGCGCCATGAGCAAGGCGCAACTGACCGCCTTCATCGATCAGCAACTGGCCTGATTTTTGGCCGCTTGCCGGCGCCCCTGTTTCGGGGCTGCTGGCAAGGCGAATGTTCCGATTGTTTGCTGCACAACGCGGCCTTCGTTGTGCGATCCGGTCAGCACGGATTTTTTTCCTGTCATAATTTCACCAGATCACCGGCTTGCACGCATTGGCAACCGGTTCGAGATCCCCAGGCAAGCCGGGGCTGCAAACAGCGGCTCACCCGGCAACCGCCTCTCCCCCAAGATTCACACCAGCTCCGCCAAGGAGTCACCCCATGCACTTAAACGAACTCAAGGCACTTCATGTGTCTGAAGTCCTGAAGCAAGCCGAAGAACTCGAAATCGAAAACACGGGCCGCATGCGCAAGCAGGAGTTGATGTTTGCCATCATCAAGAAGCGCGCCAAGGCGGGCGAGCAGGTGTTTGCCGATGGTGTGCTGGAAATCCTGCCCGACGGTTTCGGCTTCCTGCGCAGCCCCGACACCAGCTTCACCGCCAGCACGGACGACATCTACATCTCCCCCAGCCAGGTACGCCGCTTCAACCTGCACACTGGCGACATGATCGAAGGCGAAGTGCGCACGCCAAAGGATGGCGAGCGCTACTTTGCCCTGACCAAGCTCGACAAGGTCAACGACGGCCCGCCAGAGCAGAACAAGCACAAGGTGATGTTCGAGAATCTGACGCCCCTGTTCCCCAAGGAGCAGATGCGCCTGGAGCGCGACGTCAAGAGCGAAGAGAACATCACCGGCCGCATCATCGACATCATCGCGCCCATCGGCCGCGGCCAGCGCGCACTGATCGTCGCCCCGCCCAAGAGCGGCAAGACGGTGATGATGCAGCACATCGCCCACGCCATCACGGCCAACAACCCCGACGTGCACCTGATGGTGCTGCTGGTGGACGAGCGCCCGGAAGAAGTGACCGAGATGCAGCGCACGGTGAAGGGCGAAATCATCGCCTCCACCTTCGACGAGCCCGCCGCACGCCACGTGCACGTGGCCGAGATGGTGATCGAGCGCGCCAAGCGCCTGGTCGAACTGAAGAAGGACGTGGTGATCCTGCTCGACTCCATCACCCGCCTGGCCCGCGCCTACAACAACGTCGTGCCTTCCAGCGGCAAGGTGCTGTCGGGTGGTGTGGACGCTGCCGCGCTGCAGCGCCCCAAGCGCTTTTTTGGCGCGGCGCGCAAGGTCGAGGAAGGCGGCTCGCTCACCATCATCGCCACTGCGCTGGTCGATACCGGCAGCCGCATGGACGAAGTGATCTTTGAAGAATTCAAGGGCACGGGCAACTGCGAAATCCACCTGAACCGCC
>Ga0255334_1000390_pt1 | contig 37341 bp, 25 predicted proteins | sample EtOH5_35cm_T3_12_FD_202080 | JGI IMG/M metagenome (GOLD analysis project Ga0255334, IMG submission 202080) | Sandy soil microbial communities from University of British Columbia, Vancouver, Canada - EtOH5_35cm_T3_129 | ecosystem: Engineered > Artificial ecosystem > Sand microcosm > Unclassified ... | reverse complement strand
GTGTGCCGTGCATCTGATACAGGCCATCGAGGAACACGTCCCGCACGCGACCGTCCTGTTTGACATGGCCGACACGCTCGAACGTCACATGGTGATTGAGCGTATTGCTCGACGGTCTCAATCCCACGTGCTGCACCTCTATGTGGTGCGGCACGAGGGCCGCGACTTTATCTGTTCGCATGAGCAGATGCAGGCGGTCTACCCGCGCGCCTTTAAATCGGGGACTGTGGCGTTCTTGCCTTTTGATTGCGAGGTGCCGCTGACGACGTTCCACCTGCCCGAGACAGGCCTCGCTGGCATGGGGCGCAAGTTCTATGCCATTGTACTCCATGTGTCCTCTGGCCCCGACGCCACACACTCTTGATCCCACCCTCATCCCTAATCCTCACTCACAAGGCACGGTGGGTACAGAAGAAAAGGAATAAAACCCTCTCTTTTTGGTATTGTTGCTGATGGCATTCCGTGTGAGCAAAGAAATTAGATCAAACGCAAAGTGCCAGTCTGGGTGCGCGTGCGCTCGCGCGCATGGCGTCCGATTACAGTTCGGTCAACGTCAAACGGAGGCGGGCAGTGGAGACGCACCGTGACCGACACCATCTGCGGCGCGTGTTCGGTCAAAAGGCTCTTGCAGACGCGTGTGGCCATAAACGCGAGAGCGTCCTCGTCAATCCCTTCCTGCTCCGCATGCTCGATCGGGGCCTGTTGCTCGTCCAAGCACGGGTGATATGAATTCAGGCCCAGAGGAACCTTGATACCCGGTGTTTGCTGCGAATCTGCGCCTAGTGCGGGCGCGTCGCCGGTAAAAGAGTCGCCCAGGGGAATAAGCGGCGGGTCGCTCGTGTGGGAATAGGACCGGGATAGGGACGGTTCGGCGAGGGCCTCGTAGGCGGCACAGATCGCGCGCCTGCACTGCGCAGCGAGGCCACCATAATCGAGGGTAAACGCGTGAGCGTCCATGACGTGAGTCGCGGGCCGGTCGCTGCAACAATAGTCGTCCCTGATGCACTTGGACAGGGCCGTTGCGGCGAGAACGACCGGCGCGCGCATTCCGGACGGCTCGTCGGCGTCGGCGACGGCCGCCTGCGACAGATCGATCACGGAAGTGGTCAGGGACGTGTGGATCGTCACCGAGTGCTCCATCGATCTGGGGGTCGCGCTGGGCAGACGCGCTCTGGCGTCTTGTTGTGCGCGCTGAGGCTCTGTCAGAGAGAACAAGAACGCGTCCAGGCCCAACAGACTGTCGGTGAGACGCATCTTCTTTTCGCGAAACGTGCCCGCGATGCGCTGCCCCAGGGCGGCCAGTCGGCGCGTGCCCTTGGCAGGCTCGTTTGCTGAGCGCACACTGCCAACGGTAGCGATGGTTGTGCTGGTGGATGGTCGCGGGCCCGAATCAATGGGATCGACGGCCATGAGCGCGGCAACGTCCACATAGAGCAAGATATGGTCGTGCGGAGGAGGCAATCGCATGCGCAGACCCTCGAATCCGATGGCATACTGGTCGGGCGGCGCCGGGTATGCGAATCGCACGCACGCGCGCCGTCGATCGTGGAGTTGGGGCGTCGTCCACCGTTGTCCATCCATGGTACGTCAGAGGTATCGCTTGTCCTTTCAAGAGTCGCCAGTGTAATTACGGCGCATTTGCTGGTGGCATTGTCTGTCGCGGGGGGGGGAGGTGTTGGTTACGGAACGACGCCATGGAAAACGACAGTCCCAGAATATGTTTTTCGATTCATGGGGAAAACCAGAAAATGCAGACAATGGTGCAAAAGAGAGGATCATTCACATACATTGAAATGCACGGTTGCCTTTGGCACATCGCGCCAGGTGCAGGGTGCGTTGGGTAAAGGCGCCATCATATAGATCGTGTGGTCTTTTCTTTGCTGGCGACAATGTGTGCAAGCGGATTTGCCATCTATAGGGACACCCCGACCGAGGTGCTGTGTCTAGGCCTCGTACAAATCCTACGGTTGATACACATGCGCCGTACCGATAACGACTATGGTCAGTGTGATGCCGTGTATAGAGAGTATGACACAAACAGATTCTGTAAGCGCGAGTCGATAGGCTCCATATAGAGACCCGGAAAGATTCTATTTATATGCAAAAAGCATTGTATAGGTGGGGCGGTATCGGTCACTGCGGCATTGCTCTAGACGGTCCACGGCCAGTGCTTGCGGGTATTAACCGGTCATATTCGACTAACTGGCTACTTCGTTTTCGACTAATGGTCGGTTAACTGCGACTTCAGTCGGCACCGGTGGGAATCGAACCGTCCGTCAATAAACAACAAAAAATCGCTATGAAAAATAAAAATAGTCGGATAAAACCAGTTATTCGGATCCGGATCTGAATCCAAATGCGAGCACGAACCGGTCGCGCTCGCACTCACATTCGGATTCGCACTCGCTGTTGAGTCGGAATGGACAAATCGAGTTCGATTCGCGCACGTCTCTTAGTCGTTGTCGGGATTTTTCTTCCTTTTTATTCTGATTAATTCAGTCGACAGGAATTTCATACATCCGACTTTCCCGCGGCTTACCGGTCGACTTTGGGCCTTAGTTGACCATTAGTCAACTAACCATAAGCAAGCACCGGGCGCGACGCCAAATTTGCACTCTTTCTTTCTTTTTTATTATCATTATCGTCATTATCATCGTTTAATTGGCACTTGCTAGATCGAGGCACGAACGGTGACTGAGCGAGAGGTGGCGGCGCCATCAGGCCGTCGTCCAAGTGCACGGGCGCGCCTTTTGTAGGCCATAGGCGGTGTAGAGTAGGTTGTGGAGCATGTAGGGGCCACCCTCCTGGTCGTTGTGGTGATAATGGATGTTTCTGAGCGTAAACGCGCGATGGCGGCTCACAAAGGTGAAAAAGTCGTGCAAGAGCGTTGGATGGTGCCTGTCTGTCTTTCTAAACTCTTGCCACTGCTTGCCGCCGTTGAGACGCTTCCAAGCCTTCCCCTTGTGGCGATAGTGGACGCGTGGCTGTAGGTAGATGCGCATCTCTTCGGGATGCTCTTTGTATGTCGTGTGCCAGCCGATATATTCCGCATTGTCCTCATTCCACTTGTGCTGCCGCGCCACGGAAATGTCCACCTGGCGGCGGCATTCGGCATCCACGTCGAGGACGACGTCCATGTGCACCGTGACGGTGGGCGGGCTCGCCGAGGCGTCGTGCGCATAGACAACAAAGGCGCCCTTGTAGAGGGCTCGTTGAAGATCGCACTCGAATCGTCCGACCGACACGATAGACCCCGGAAAGTCGTCACTAGGGGCCGTCACGTGGACGTGGGCGACGACGTGTTGGTCGGACATGTGGCGCCCGCCGCCCATGTGCTCTGCATAGGCGCGCTGAAAATGCATGCCAAACCGAGTCAAACCATCCAATGCACATGTCTCGATGTAGTGATTGAGGCGCATGACAAAGGCAGGCGACCGGAACATGGAGATGTAGAGCGTGCGTCGCGTCCGGTCAGTGCTTGAAAAGGCGACCAAAGTCGGCACATCCATGTGGTGCATGCACTCGTATAGCATTTCGACAGGGAGGCGGCCCATAGGCAGCAAGGAGCATTCGAAAGTCGCCACTTTGGCTGTATGGCGAGCGCGCTTGGAGCGCGGCGGCTTGTCGGCGTCGCGCGCGTCCATGTTTTGTTCGGTGGGCGCGTGCGCGATAACAGTTGGTCAAGGTTTTTTTTACGAAAAAGTGTCTGGCTTTGTGTGGGCACGCACCAACCGTGCACTTTTTAAATAGCCCACAACCAAAATTTTTCAGGCGTCCAATGCGGACGCGCCCGCCGGTCCCTGAACTCTCGACACGAGCAATCCCCGACAACCGGTCCCTACTTTTTTTCCCTTGCGCTGGACACCAAAGTGTTTGCCCACGCAAATTTTGCCCGCTTGGCCTCTCTGTTGCGCGAGCACTGCTGCCGGGCATTAAATTGGTCATACACGGCCAACTTGGCCTTCGTTTTTTTGGCTAATAATTAATTAACTGGGAGGGTTGAAAATAGGACATCCAAGTTCTTTATCCATCCAAGTTTCCCTTCCGACAATCACAATCAATCTTTTATAGCCGGCTCTGAATGTCATTGGCGCAAAAGAAACTTGGATGGATAAAGAACTTGGATGTCCTATTTTCAACCCCACCACTGCAAGTTCAGTCGATAGTGGTGGGGATTGGACCTGCGCCTATAATTGCCATGAAGAGACAGCACGAAAACTGCACGTTCTTAATAGAGAACCCAAAACAGTCGGATAAAATCCCATATTCGAATCCGAACGTTGCGAGCGCGAATAACTGGCAATCGCATTCGGGTTTGGATTCGCACTCACAGATAAGTAAATGGAGGTCGATTCGTGCACTTCTGTTGCACGTTGTCCAGACTTTTCTGCCTTTTATTGGGGCTTTGCTTTGTTGGTTGGAATTCAATCTATGCGACTTAACCGCGCCAAACCGGCTGACTAAGGCCCTTAGCCGACCATTAGTCAACTAACCATAAGCAAGCATTGTCCACGGCGCCCAACAAAGCGCTCATAGTGGATATCAAAACACTGCCTGGTATCGCTGTCCCAAGATATGTAGCCCGCCCTTACATAGGCGACAAACATGTGGTGCTCGCTATCGATCCGACTGGACCAAAAGGCCCATCTGCCGTCACGTACGTCGACATTTCTGTCAGCGTCACGTGTCGTCCGCCCGACATTCCCTGGCGAGGGTGTAACATGTTTGATGTACCACGGACCGACAAAGATATGGCCAGCAAAGCGCGGGTCGGGACATGTTGGCGAGACCTGAAACGATGCAATGGCCAAGAGCGACATCCGCCCCCACAGCGTGACCATGCGATCGCCGTTGGGCAGCACCAGCGTTTGGTACCCGGTTGGGCACACGTTGACGTGCTCCCTGTGGTGCGCTTTGCGCACGATATCAGTTGTGAGCGGACAATCGTAAGCACATCCGTGCCAAACGCGCCCGTGGCAATCTGTTTGAACACGCTCGCAGACGACATTAAACATGTGCAGGCGTACGATGCACCGATCGTCGGCGGCCACAATGGCGCGCGCATCGCGCTTGGTGACGCACGTGAGCCAGTCACGGCGCGCAACGACGATACCGGTACCATTCCCGTCCAAGGTCCACGATCCCACGGTGCACGTGCGACCGTCGGGATGAAAGAGGGTACCGCTCAAGAGGTCACCATCATTGCCGTATATGGCGCGCGTCTGTGGGTGCAGGTTGCTGGGCGAGATCTGGGTAACAAGAATGGCGCCATTGGCAAAGACCGACAGGCCGTCCCACGGCATCGTCAGCGTCATGCGCCCGTAAAAGAAGAGGCGGCGCAGTGGATTGTAGGGTCGCATATAAAGGTGGCCGTCACTGGGGCAAAGGAGCATGCCCTTGCCTATTGCGTTCATCGTACTCTTGGAGACCGAGTGCGGCAGGGGAAGGGAGCGCAGTACGGCGTCGCCAGACACCGAAACGGCACCAACACCATAGGGCTGTCCCTGGCGCCATAGGCCTTTAAACACAACTCTATCCAAGGACTCAAAGGTACCCTGGCCGAACCCGTGCGGTTTGCCATTCATCCAGTCGCCGCTGTAGGCGCGCAGACTTAACGATTGATCTTTGCTGTCGAGTCCGGCCCATGCCTTTTTCTGAATGGGTCCGAGCGAGAGTTGACATCCGTCACACAGACACACGTTTGCGCCATGTGACAATGCGCAGGTAGGTTTAGTGTAGCCATGGATGTCATTCGCGTATTCGCGCACGCCTGCGCCATGCAGGGCGCCATCGACAAAGTTACCCAGTAGGACGAGAACGCGCCTTGTGCGGTTGCGGCGCGACGGAGCGTTTTGACAGAGACATACGACGAGGCCCAGCCCCTGCAGGCGTTTGTCCTCGTCAAACATACCGACAAACAACGCCTCCCTCTCGTGATCGAACGCGCGAGTCAGCATGCCGACCGGCGCCGATGTGAGCGTTTCGATCCCAGTTGGGGCTGCGCACGAGACAGCAAACGCGCAAGCGCATGCATAGAACGTACGCCAACACAGAGTGTTTGAGGTCCTGCCTTGTGCTTTTAAAAAGCGGTTGAATTGGCAATAGTCTCGAGAGATACGGTCGCGCTCGCAGTAGTGCTTCCATAGAGCATTGTCGCGCAGTTGCCGTGCCCAACGGCGGCACACGACCGACGCGCCGATGGCCGTGCACACAGGCGAGAGGCCAAAGATAGAGGCCCACAGTTCGTCGGGCATCTCGTGCCGCTCCCTCTCCTTTTCCATCTTTGTCGCCTGTCTAGGTGGGTGCACTCCTTTACCTGTGTGAAACACCCAAGGCAGGAATTGTCCCTGGCTGGAACGCAGTTTCCAAGCGAAACCGTTCTCGCCTGTGCTCGCATTTTTGGATGGAACCTGCTCCTTTGCCGGAGCCGACGCCCTTTCTTGGCGACACTGATTTTCCATTGGCGTCTTATGTTGGCAGGGCCCAGACAAACAAGAATACTTGAATGGCGACCTATGTCAGAGACAGTAGTGCTCGCATAAATGCGGCGCAGCATTGTGGGCGGGCTTACAAGCAGGGAGCATTCTATTATTGGACTGCCGCGTTTGTTTGATACAACCGGGCAGATTCCCAAAGCATTCTCCAATAGCAGATCGACAACTGTGTGCGGTCCGGGATCGCTCCGCCTTTTGGTGGGCACTCCGCACCGGGAGAATCAGTTTGATGCAAGCCGAGAGCGGTTGGGCTGGACTAGCGCCAGAACTGGTGTGCGCCATCCTGGACAGGGCCAGCGTTCGCACCGTGATGACAATGTGCAAGGTGTCGGTCTTTCTGCAGACCCACGCACGTGCGTGGATCGCCCGGCATACGAACCATCCCGCTGGGTGCGTCGTGACCTACGCGCAGGCCTTTGATGCGCTCGTAGTCGGTATCTTTAATGACGACGTGGATCGTGTGGCCAGCGTGCTCATCAGTGGACGTCTAAGTCTCAGTGGCCCACTTGCTGCAGAACATATGAACGCGACCGGCTCGATATTCGAGCAATCGGTCCCCATAGCGTCATACATCCGACTCAACATCCATGCGATTCCTTACCACAAGTGTGTAGGCATGAATATATCGCAAGTCATTGACAAATGCTCGTGGACCCTCATCGAACTCGCTGTGGTCATCGGCGCACCCCGTGTGCTCGACTTTCTGTTCAATATGGGTGCGCGCTATTCACCTGGCATCGAGCCCGTATGCCGTTGCGATGTGCGACAAGTTTGTTTTGCACCATGACTATTCATCGGATGATATCCTTGTCGCACGGCATCGCCATCCGTCCATCACCGTCGTTGGCACGCTTCTGCGCCGCATGGGGGGCAATCGCGTGCCGCGCCCCTGCGCATACAACCCGCTGACCCTTTTGCGCAAACATATCTCAAGCATTGTGTTGTGCCTTGATATACCGTGTTCCGTCTCTGATGATGCCGACGCCACCCATCGCGATGTCGATGCACTTACCAAAAACGTGCCATGGTACACGCTCGCCACGATGCTCATCCTCGTCGGAGGTTACGACGCCGCTGCGCCCGTCACGGCAATCATATCGCAGAGCGAACGCGACTGCGCCACATCCGACATGCTAAAGCTGCCGCACCGTGTGTATAAGGATTGGAAGGTGCGCATGATGCTCGTGATGTACAAGAGGCTGCTGGACCTCTATAGTCTTTCGGTCGATCGCGAGCCTTCCGATGTGTTGCTCTGCCTGCGCTTCCTTTATAGCGTTTATACGGTTGGCCAGCAACGCGAATATCAAGCCATACAGGAATAGGCCTTTTGCAGTAATGATCACCTTGTAGATAGAGACTGTTGCCAAAGCTAGTGATGCCCTTTATGTACAAGCATTGCTCATTCTTGCTGGGAATGCATTTTCAGATACTCATCAAAGGTGACCGTCGGACAAGCGACATCGCGGTACTGCTGCCGCATAGAGCGTAATTCTCTGTCGACATCGTCGATAGCGTGACCGTCTTTGGTGAGGTCATCGAGCACATTGCGTAAACGCCCTCGCTGTATGTTATCAAGGTCAATCGTCTGCAGGTCAGACAGACAGATCACATTGCCCGAACACTTGATCTCTGACACTTGTCGGGGATCGCCGATGACGCGCCCGATGCAGGCATCCATATAGTTGGCCGCAACCGACCCGGCCGACAGTGCGCTCTGTAAGGGGCCAAAGGCCATGCGCAACTCGCGCAGCTGGTCCCGTAAAGGTCCCATGCGGGTATCTGCGAGCGCCTTGATGCCTACCTCTATGTCACCCAGTCGTCTTTCCGTTGTGGGCCACAGAAAAGACGCTGTTACCAATGGAAGGCCCGGATTTTGCTGTGGACAAGATAGAAACCACCCGCTTACTGCAACATGGCGGGGTTCCACACTTTGCGGCAACGCAGCTGGCCGCGGCCCGCGGCACCGATCACCGACATTCGTAGAATGAGGATGCTTTGCAAGTTGCGCGCCACAGACATGATTGGTGCAGAAAACGTCCAAATGTGTGCCTCTCAGGGACAATAACTGCAGGTCCGTTACAGCAGAAAAAGCACTCTTTGAGAAGAAAGATGCAGACGCACAGGAGAACCACACGTCGAAAGAGGCAGACTATGGGGATGGATCAGTCACCCAGCGAACTGGTGCACGCGATCCTGGACAGGACCACCGTGCGCGCCGTGGTAAACATGCGTCTCGTGTCCGCCCATCTATCTGCCTGCGCTATGGCTTGGCTCACCCGATACAGAAGGGCCTTTAGTGGCACATTCGCGGGGCTCGTTGCCGACTTTATCGACGCCATCTCGAGGGACGATGTCGAGCATGTGGCCGCTCTGCTCGCCCTGCGGCGTCTGCCGTTGGACCAACCCCTATTCAAGTCTAAAATTTACGTAGGAGGTGCCGTATACGACATTAGCGTTTTCAAGAGGACGCACGGATCGCGTTCCATCAGTGGTCATGCGTTTGTTAGTTTGAACGGCTGCACGTGGACGCCAATCGAGATCGCCGTCGCCACCGGGGCACACAATGTGCTCGAATTCATGCTGCACATTGGTGCGCGTTACCACTTTGGCGTCGAGGCCCTGATTGAGCAAGCGCTCACCCAGTGCGACGTGACCATAGAAAGATACGATTGTCGCGTTTACACTCCTACAGGCCTGCCGGCAGATTTGCTGTGGCGTAAACCCTACTGTGCCAGAACAATCATTCGCACCCTACTGGCCTCCATGCCGCGCAGTCGCTTCCTGCGTCCGACGGATCTGAATCCTCTGACGGTGCTGCGCAACCAACTCGATTGCTGTCTGCATGATCGCATCAGTGTCCACGGACCTAGCGCTGGCGTGGCCGAGATCATGGACTCGTTGACCTCGCGTGTGCCGTGGATGGCACTGAGCACGCTTCTGATCAACAAGGGGGGCTACAGCCCCGATGAACCGCACGCGCCCGGTGGGGAATCCGAGAGGGACAATGCCAAGCGAGAGATGCGACTACTGGCTTTGCGAGCAGACATATCGGTTCACGCGCGTGCGATGCATATCATCACGAGCATGCTGCTCATGCTCTACTGCCACCCGTTCCCCGATACAAACCGCGTCTCGACTGTCTCCCCTGGACCCGAGTAAGAGTGCAGGCAGGGCACAAAGAAGATGTGTATCCAAATGTTTCGGCGTGCCCTGCTGACAAGGCGGCCACCCACAACAACCGTTTAAAGGACCCGCATCCGCCGTGTATGTTCTTGTTTGGGTTTCACAAGGGCGACGCTTGAGTTGATGGGCGATGCCCGCCGTCGGTTTGATTCCGTTTTTATAAAAAACAGGGATTTATCGGGGCACAATGCAAAAGAAAGATGGGGTGGGGGGAGGAGAGGACCTTGCCAGAGATTGCGCGACATCGACCGTGAGTGGTGCCCGACACCAGGGGCCGTCACTGCGCGACCGGGGCGGGCGACGGCCAAGTATGCACGTCACCCATGGAACGAAACAGAGGCTGAAAGGAATCGTATCGGGCATCGGCATCACGGGCGTCAAACGGTCGCGCGTCGATCCACTCCACCACGGCACTATGACGCAGTTGGAGGGCAAGCTGACGGCACCGCGCGCGATGCCATGGAATGCCACTGGTGACGACCCACTGCAGGATCTCGACATCCCCATAACCAGCGGCGGTGATGGACACGCGCGCGTCAAACGGGCATCCGTGCTTGTGCAGCCATCGCAGCGTAGCTATCGAACGCGGTCGCTTAAACTCGCACGCGGATACGGGTGCCGAGGCGTCCCATGGGCAGCCTCGATCTCGAAGCCATCTCAACGTGCCCAAGTGACACTGCTTGGCCGCATGGGCAAAGAGCCTGGCACATTCGGGCGCCGCCCACCGCCCCTGATCGCGCAGCCACTCCACCATGGCCAGCTGGCCGGTGGCGATTGCCGCCTTGTACGGCTTTATGCCAAACCTATGACTATCGCCGCCCATGTGTTTTGCCACCCAATGTGCGGCAGGCCATTTGCGTTCATGGATGGCAAAGTAGAGCATGTCTTTGGTCACACTGGGTTCCATGGTATCGTGCATAAAGGCCAGCATGCGTACGCTGCCGCACGCCGCCGCCTCCACGAGGGCGCAGGCCGTATTGCTCAGGGCCTGGCGCGTGGCGAGACCACACGTTTGGAGCCATCGAATAGCGTCCTCTTGGTCGCAGTGCACGGCGCAGTAGATGCGATCCGCGTCAGAGGCCCAGCCGCGTTCATAGAGCCACTGGACGATATGGAAATGGCCCTCAAAGGCGGCGCCCTCGCATACATCGCTGCGTACCCAGCCGTCAGTCCTGCCGTCAAAGATGCCCATGAGATGCTGGAGGGCGGCGAGGTGGCCGTGCGTTGCGGCCTCGTAGCACGCGAATTGCGCGATCTCGTACCCGCGGCCCCGGAGCCACTCGATCAGGGCGACATCGCCGCGGGCGGCTGCGCCATAGCAGGCCGCGTAGCATGCGTCCTTGTGGTTCGCACAATTGTGCTCGAAACGCTCCAAAAGGTCTGTGCGTCCCACGAGAGCGGCTTCCTTGTAGGGGTACAGGTCGGTGGGCCTCCTCTGTCGGTAGAGCCACTCAAACAGATGGCCGTGTCCTCCTTTGAGAGCCTCTGCCATCAGACGTTTACTCTGCTTGAAACCCATCCTCTGGATCCATTCGAGCACGTGGACGTGTCCACGGCGCGCGGCCCTGCGTGAGACCTTGTCCGTGATGTTGCATCCGACCTCGACGAGCCATGCCAACAGGGGCACGCTGCCCGTCGGCGCTGCGCTCTCGGCCGTGCGGTCGGGCAGGGTCGCAAGCCCAAACTCATGGAGCCATTTGAGCAGGGCCAGGTGTCCGCCGCCGACGAGGCCAAGGACGTACCCGCGGTGGCACAGGCCTCTGCAGCAATCATGGGTGGGGCAGTAGTCGTAGCGTATGCACTCGTCAAAATTCATATCGATGCGCGGCAGAGGCTGCTCACAGGGATAAGGGTTCCGGCATCGGTCGGCTCGGCGTACGTCAGAGGCGGCCTGCAGCCACTTGCGCGATACGAGGCCGAGAAAGGGTTGCATAACGGGGGCACACTGTCGTACGACGAGGCCGACCAGTTCGCAGTCGAGATCTTCCATTGCTACCTCTGACGGGAGCGACCGTTGGACGATTGCCACTTTGACGACAAGGCTGCGGCGAGACCTCCCCCCTTTGTCTTTGGCGGCGCCTGTCCAATAAACAAATGCGTTTGGTTTGATCCCGCGAAAACACAAATCCCTTTTGCCCGGAAAACAGGTTTTTTGCTGTGCGATCGACGCGCGGGCAGTGCCGCAGGACTGGCGAGCGTGCATCGTGTTGTTTTGGCGGTCGTTTTGTCGAGCACGGTGAGAGCGAAAAGGGCCAGGGACGATGTACCAAAACCCATGGCAGTCACTATCCGCCGAGGTCATAGACTTTATTCTGGAGAGGGCCACGCCGTACACGGTGGTGCAGCTGCGGCGGGTGTCGACCTATTTGGGCGCGTGCGCGCAAGAGTGGCTCGCGCGACGCCGAGCACACATGCGCGCAGTCGCCTACCCGACATACAGGGAGGCCAAGATCGGACTGATCAAGGGCATTCTGAGGGACAACGTGTCGTTCGTGGACGACGCGCTCTTTGTCAAGCACATCCCCCTGGATCAGCCGCTGATGAGCCGCCAGGCGCTCAGGACAGCCAGCAAATGTGTCAAGGCGTACGCCGCGTTTGAAGGCTGCGCGTGGACGCCCATCGAGCACGCCGTCGTCATGGGCGCGTACCGTTCGCTCGATTTCCTATTTCGCGTAGGCGCTCGCTACCCATTCAACCTGGAGGTCCTCCTCGGGTACGCCTTTAAGCAGTGCGACACGACCGCGTCCATGGTGTTTGCCGACAGTGACACGCATCCTCTCTCCTGGGAACGCTACCCTCTGGTCGAGGTGGTGGACGTCCTGCTGCGTCACATGCGGCGTGCCCCTAGGATGAATCCCGCGCACAGCAGTCCGCTGACGATGCTGCGCAGACACCTGGGCGGCGCCCGCGTTTTAGAGTCACTGCATCCTGGCACCCTGGCCGTCCTAAAGGATACCGTGGACCGCATTCCGTGGGTTGCGTTGGCGTCGCGCTTGATCGACGTCGGCGGCTACGATCCGCACGAGCCGCACCCGCCCGGCAAGGCGAGCGAGAGGGCCAAGCTGCAGCGAAAGATGGACAAACTCGCCGCCTCACAGCACTCTTACGCGCACATTGTGCACGAGGTCTTTGTCGCGCTCATGCACCTCTACGATCGCCATCCATCACCGCGTTTCCTGGCCGTTACTTTTATACCTGAACGTCCCATCTAATAAAGATACAGGGCGCTCGTAGAGAGGCGTCATTCTCGACAAGGCCCGTTTGCCTTTTTTGGCGTCCACATGCCTGTGCAAGTGCTGCCTACGCAAGAGAAAGAGGGGTAGACTGGTATACAATTACGCATTGGACCGACAGAGGGCCAAATGGTGGTTCCCGTTTGTGAGATGTGTCGCCATCGGCACAAGAGCGCCGACCAACCGTCGGACGATCAGCCTGCAAGCTAAGGCAGTGGGGCATCGCGACCAAAGACACAGATCGAGGGCCGAAAGGCATCGTATCGAACATCAGACTCTATCGGCCCGTGCGGCTGCGCGTCGATCAGATCTAATAGGGCCCTGTGGTGCAACTCCTCGCAGAGTTTCCGGCAGCGCGCGCGGTGCCACGGCACGCCACTGGAAAGCACCCACTTGAGCACCGGCAGGTTGCCTGATCCTGCGGCGTTGATGGACACGCGCGCGTCGAGCGGACACCCATGTTCGTGGAGCCATTGCACGGTGGTCAGACCGCGCGATGCGTTGAGCATGCTCACAGACACGGGGACGGAGGCGTCCCACGGGCACCCCCGGTCTTTGAGCCATTGAAGCGTTCCCACGTGACCGTGCCTCGCCACGTGGGCAAACAGTTGGACGCATTCGGGCGCGGGCCACCTCCTTTGCCTGCGCAGCCACTCGACCATGGCCAGTTGGCTATTGTCAAAGACCGCCTCGTACAGCGTGATGCGCGGCATAAAGATATCATCGTCTGCGTGTTCCAGTAGCCATTGGACGGCGGGCCACTGGCGTTCGCAAAGCGCGGCGCGCAGTGCGCTCTCGGTCATGGCGCACCCGAGGCCGTGCAGAAAGGCCAGCATGCGCACGTTACCTCGCCTTGCGGCCTCCTTGATGGCCTCCTTTGTGTCATCCACATCCTTTGCAGGTACGATCCCATGCTTTTGGAGCCATGCGATACCGTCCTCCTCGCGTATGCAGTTCACAGCGCAAAAGATACAGTCCACCTGTGACGCCCAGCCCTTTTCGCAAAGCCACTCCATCATGTGCAGTTGGCCTTTCAGGGCCACGCCTTCGCATATGTCCCGGCGCGCATCTTCTTCCACGTCGCCGCCAAAGAGAACGAGCAACTGCTGGAGAACGGCCAGGTGGCCATGGGTCGCCGCCTCGTAGCACGCGAATTGCGCAATCTCATAGTAGCTGTCCCAGAGCCACTCGATCGTGCGCGCGTCGCCACTTGCAGCGGCGCCGTTGTAGGCCATGTGGCACATTTCGCCGTGATCCTTGCAGTCGCGCCCAAAGCGCTCGAGTAGATCGATGCGCCCCGCGAGGGCGGCCTCTCGGTAGGGGTAGACATCCCTTCCGTTTCTGTGCTCATAGAGCCATTCAAACAGCTGACCATGGCCCCCCCTGAGAGCCTTTGCCACGGCGCGCTTGCTCCGCTTGAAGCCCATTCCTCGGAGCCAATCGAGCACGCAGCGGTGACCGTGGCGGGCCGCCTTGAGCGATACCCTACTGTCAATCTGGCAGCCCTTTTCCGCGAGCCACCCGAGCAGAGGCACGTTGCCTGTCAGAGCGGCTCTTTCGGGGGCGTCACAAGGTAGAGTCGATATGCCAAAGTCATGCGCCCATGCCAGCAGTTTAGACTGGCCCCTATCGATCAGACAGAGCACATAACTATGCCGGCAACGCTCCAGAGGGCCATCGTGGATGGGGCAGTAACCATAGCGCTCGCGCTCTTCAAAAGACATATGTATGCGCGGCGGCGGCGGAAGGAGTCGGCCCCACGTATCGTAGACGATCAAACGCTGGTGCTGGTCTATCTGGCGCACGTCCGAGACGGCCCGAAGCCACTTGCGCGACACCATATACAAGAGGGGGCGCATAAAGGCAGCGCTCCAGCGCACAATGAGGCCGATGAGTTCGACATCGAGGTCGTCCATCTTTTTGCACCACGGCGGTCGGCCCCTTTTCGGTTGCGCTCGCAGGGCGGGAACGATCCTTTGCTCTACAACGGTGCAAGAATGATATCCATCCTCCCCCCCCCCATTTCCCCTTCTCTTTCCCCTCCCATCGGGCAGGTGCAGCGGTATTGGTCCAATGGCGGAATGCCAAAAGGCTCCATTCCATGCGCACAGCGCGCTGCTCTATGGCCTGCGCGCTGACACGGCTCGATTTCCGTTTGCCTCTGTTTTGCGGGGAGGGGACCTTGTGCTCTCTTTCCCGCCATGTTGCCCTATAGCCTTGCCGTGGCATCTGCGGTTACCCGAACCCATTTTGGCCCCATTGGGGTTGTGGTGATTCCTGTTACTCGCTCCAGACCCCACAAAGTCGCCCTTGCCTACCATTTGATCCAACTATCCGGACACATTCCGCTACTGACTTGTGGCTATGGTCACGCAGCCCGTTGGAACACACGTTGGCGCTCGTAAAAACAACGTCATGCAGGATCAATGGCACTCATTGTCCCCCGAGGTCATCAATGCCATTCTCGACAGGACCAATCCGTACACGGTGGTGCAGCTGCGCACTGTCTCGACCTATTTGGCCTCGTGCGCGCTAGGCTGGATTGCGCGTCGTAGGGCCAGTCTGCGCGCGTCGCTGCGCCTCGCCGACGTGACCGCAACCTGGCAGTTAGCCGACGCCATTCACTTTGACAATCTATTGTCCGTAGAGGAGGCGCTCTTTACAAAGCACGTGGCCCCGGACCGCCCCATGTACAATCGGCTCGATCTCAAGGAGAAGGCGCAGGTCGCTCCCATGCATGCCGACTTTCCCGGCTGCGCGTGGACGCCCATCGAGTATGCCGTCATCGCGGGCGCACACCGTTCACTCGAGTTTCTGTTTCGCGTCGGTGCTCGCTACCCGTTTGACCTGGAGATCCTTCTAGGCTACGCCATCGAGCAGTGTACAAAGATCGTTCCCATCTTTGACGCGTACCATACGTGTGCGTTCGGAATGCCGCACTACAACTACCCGTTGATCGAGATCGTGGGCACCTTGCTGCGCTATATGAAGCGCACGCGCGGTGTCAGCCCGTGTCAAAGAAATCCGCTTACCGTGTTGCGCACTCATCTGACCGTTATCGGCGGGCTCAGCATGTCGCACAGTCGTGCCCTCGATGTGGACACGCTGGAACGCGTGCCGTGGCTCGCTCTGGCCTCCATGCTGGTCGACGCCGGAGGATACAGCCCCGATGAGGCCTGCGCCCAAGGCAAGACGACCGAGAGGGCCCAGTTGCGAAACCTGCTCGAGGGCCGCTCAATAGCCTTGCATCCCCATAACGCAAAGGCGCTCCACGGCGCGTTTACCATGCTCATGCATCTCTACAATCGTCGCACCGACCCGGTGATCGCACCGATTCTCTCGTCGGGAGGCACCCTTGATTCTGCTGCTCTGTAAGGAGATGCTGTATCGCTCTTTTGGCAACAGCCATAGTCTTTTCCTCCCAAGCACCCCCGTGGGCGTTGCGCGCGCACACATATGACCAAAAGAGGCCGGTGAAGCAGCGCAGTGTGCGATTTGGCTCCACCAAAACATACAGACCCCTCCCCCTCCTTCACCTTGAGAGAATGGCCGGGGCCCGTGCGCGACTCGATAGAGTTTGCCAAACTGTTTTCCAGCTTATTGTGCCCTTTTGCCTCCAACGCAAGATACAACGACACACAAGCAATTCTACGCACCACACGACGTATCCATTACACGACACATGCAGTGAAATCAACATCAACAACGACAACAATAACGATAACTTGATTGAGTCGCGGCGCCAGTCATTTCCAAAGGCGCACCAATGTTGGACGGCCAAGTGTCAAATCAGTCATCGGGAGACCAGAGGAGGAGCCCCGGCGGGAGAATGTCATTGCTGACGACGCTCACCGATGGCCGAAAGGAATCGTACCGAACGTCCGATTCCATTGATCCGTGGGGCTGCGCGTCGATCCACTCCACCATGGCCTTGTGATGCAACTGCTGGCACAGTTTCCGGCAGCGCACGCGATGCCACGGGAGGCCATTGGCGACCACCCACTGTAGCAGTCCTAAATCGCCGTATCCTGCGGCGTCGATGGACACGCGCGCGTCAAACGGGCACCCGTGCTTGTAAAGCCACTGCACGATCTTTAGTCTGCGCGATTTTTTAAACATGTACGTGGACGCCGGAACGGAGGCGTCCCATGGGCAACCTCGATCCCTGAGCCATCGCAGCGTCCCGACGTCGCAGTTCCTCGTCGCGTGGGCAAATAGTTGGATGGACTCGGGCGCAGGCCATCCGTTTTGATTCCAGAGCCATTCGACCATGGCCAACTGACCATTGTCGAGCGCCGCCTTGTAGAGCATATTGTGCGCCGCAAAGACATCGTCGGTCGCGTGCTCGAATATCCACTGTAGGGCGACCCACTGGCGTCCGTAGAGAGCCGTACGCAGCACGTTTGCGCTCATGGCGCAACCAAGGCCGCGCAGAAAGGCCAACATGCGCACGTCGCCTCGTCTTGCGGCCTCTTCTAGGGCCTCATTTGCATCCGTCAGGTGCTCGGTAGGTACCGGACCGAGCCCTTGCAGCCACGCAATGCCACCCGAGTGTTTGCAGCATACGGCGCAAAGGATGCGATCCCCGATGGACGCCCACCCTTTCTCGGAGAGCCACTGTATGACATGAAACTGGCCCTTTCGCGCCGCGTCGTTGCACACGTCCCTACGCAGAAAATCGTCCACCTCATCAGTGGGAACAAGGTCGAGCAGCTGCTGAAAGACGGCCAGGTGGCCGCGCATTGCCGCTATATCGCACGCATAGGGAGTAACGTCGTAATCGCGGTCATGGAGCCACTCGATCAAACGTGCGTCACCGTTTGCGGCGGCTCCGTAAAAGGCTCCATAGGAGAAGCCGTTGTGATCCTCGCAGTCGCGCTCAAAGCGTTCTAGCAGGTCAGTGCGTCTGACCAGAGCAGCCTCCCTATAGGGATAGGCATCCTTCTCGGTCCTGCGTTCATAGAGCCACTCGAATAGCTGGTCATGGCCACCCTTTAGGGCCTTTGCCATAACACGCTTGCTCTGCTCGATGCCTGCCTTTTGGAGCCATTCAAGTATGTGCTGGTGACCGTAGCGCGCCGCCTTGCGCGACACTTTGCGCCCGATCTTGCAGCCCTTTTCCGCGAGCCACACCAACAAGGGTATGTCGCCGATCGCGGCGGCCTTTTCGGGGGCACGGCGCGGCAGAGTCAGCGTGCCGAGGTCGTATATCCACGCAAGTAGGTCCGACTGGCCCCTGTCAATTAGACAGAGCACATAATCGTGCTGGCACTCTTTCAGAGGGCGATCATGCGCGGGACAATAGCCATAGCGTTTGCGCTGTTTGAACGCCATACTTGTGCGCGGCGGCGGTGGAACCAACCGGCCCCACGGATCGTAGAGAATGGAGTGTCGGTGCTGGTCGATCTGGCGTACGCCAGAGACGGCCCGAGACCACTTGCGCGACACGAGGCACAACAGGGGGCGCATAAAGAGAGCGCACTGGCGCACGACAACGCTTATTAATTCGACGTCGAGGTCGTCCATCCGGCGTTCTCGTCCCCTTGCCCTATTGTTGTTATGTAGGTGCTGCTGCAGGTGTCGCTTTGAAAGGCAAACGCACAGGAGGAAGAGCCCTTACACAGGGGCGCTCACCAGATATTCCTACATTTTCATTTACCAGCAGACCAATAGTGGTGTCGCATAGATAGTTCAGACGGTGTCTGCTGTACAATGTCGCCGCCATACAACCACGACTCGGGGAGCGCCCAGTATCGTCAACCGGCGAGTTACTGTCGTATGGTTTTCCCTGATAAAGGGACAATATAGACCTCCCCCCCCCCTTCATCTGCATTTTCGTATTCTGTTAAAGCGGGCAAAACAAAGAAGGAGGCCTAGTGTGTCGGCACGTGGGCACTGGCGCACAGCCTGGCCTGCTTCTCGGGTGTGAGCGGCCACTGTTGGGAACCGGCGTCGTTTTGCAAGAGGATGACGCGCGTGGCGTGCACCGCGGCAAACGATGTCTCTTTCGAAAGGGCGTGTTGCGCGCCGTCCACGTAGACATGCTTTTTAGCCTCTAGGAGAAAGGTACCCCGATTCGATGGCGAACGGAGCATCTTGACAAGGCCCCGTGCGTCGCGCCAGTCGGGCACAAAAACCGCAAAGGACAGGGGCAACGAGGATCCTGCGAGCAGACCGTCGATATGGTCGGCCATGGCATCGATCATCTCCTCGGTAAAGGGCGGGTTGGCCTGGAAGGACCCCTCCTCGGGCTCGAAATCGAAAAAGGAACCGCGCGATCCAAACGGGACGTCCGTGTCGGGAAAGGCCGAACAGTACCCACCCGGCGTGAGGCGGTGGCAGTTGAGCGGCGAGGCAAAGCACTCGAATCGCACGTCAAAGTCCCTCTCGAGGACGTCAAACACGGTGCCGGGCAGTGCAGCCTGTAGGGTGGTGCCCTTGCTGTCTCCCGTAACGCTCTGGTAGCGCATGAGAAGGCGCGCGATCCGATCTCTGACCACGGTCTCTACTGACGTTGCACCGTCGCTGTTTCGGTCAACCCATTGTCCGTGGGCACGATAGAGTCCTTCCAGGCGATTGCGCGCTATGCAAGCCCTCCAGGCGCCCATCGAAAACTCGACCGTGTCGGCGCGAGACATCACCACGAGGTGCGTGTGGATGGCACGCGGTGGATCGTTCTTTAGGCGCCCTGCCATAGTGTCGGCAAACACGGCCAGCCGCTCGCATACATGCCGTACGACGGGTTCCATCTTGGTTCGCAAAGGGCCGCCGCACACGGTCATGAGGTTGCCGAGTTTGTCCAGGATGGCTTCCACAGATGTTGCCGCAGGCGTGCGAGACCACTGCTTGGTATGATCGACCGATTCAAGGATCGCCTGTACAGTGGCCCCATCCAAACGCAAGGCCCCCAATAGAGTATCGTCGAGGGCGAGTTTCACGCATGCCTTTGCATAGGCCATCAGGCCGTCGAGCGCGTGGCGGCGATCGCGCGGAAACAGACACACCTTGAGCGGTACATCGTCGAGGATCTCCCGCATGAGCGATGGACTCGCGTGTGGCCCGCATAGAGCAGGAAGCACAGGATCTCTTGCCTCTGGCGCAATGCCGGCCCGTTGCGCACACAGATCGCGCTCGATGAGCCTAGACATTGTCCATCCATCATCAGGCTCCCATTGTGATTAGGAAAAGGCACGTTGGAGGGAACAAGGTACCATCGATTGAACGACAGTTTGGGCGGTGAGACACCAACGCACTGGGTGATAGACTGCGCGTGGCGGCTGCGCAGGGCAATCATGCACTCGCTGCGGGCCGACTCGATCAGCAACTCTCGAGACGCCGCCATGCTCTTTATGGGATCGCCGTCGAGACCAAAGGATGCACGCATACGTTTGGCGCAACGTTTCTTGCTACTCGAGTCACTGCATGAAAGGGACCTAGCGAGGACCTTGGTATGCCTCGGTGGAGCATGGTCCATGTTTGGCAGCAATGGAATGGGAGTCCCTGCCTGAGAGAGGCACTTGCCAAAAGAAACAAAGCGGATTGGTTGGCGTGTGTACGCGCTCGGAAAAGGAACCGACAAGGACCAACAAACAACTATCCTGCCAGTGGATTTGGTTGCGCACAAGTGTGACACCAACATGCGCCCCAAGGGCCTCGGGATGGCCTGGTCTGGGCAACGTGTTTCTGTGCGCATTGTCTTTTACTTTTCTAGCCAATCCCATTGGTCTGAAATTTGGCCGCAAAACGACCGCAAACAGTCGCACAACAGGATGCAAATTGATTCTAGAGCGAGGGCCCTCAGAGGCGCTGCAGGATGGCAAGGCCTCGCCCCCAAGTCCACCGGTGAACGAGACGCCATGTATCGTCGTGGGCCGCCAGAAACAGTCGGATCGCGGGCCATATACCATCCTCGACCTCGGTATGAGCATAGCCATACTCGGTGACCTTGTCGTCGATCGAGTGACGTGCGCGCACCGACTCGCCAACGTCGCCGTCAATGGTGGTACCGTGCACGACGATGCACCACGCGACGCTGGCCTGGTGCTGTTCCAGTTCGCGCGTAATGTGGCCCCTCACGCGCCACGAATCGATCACCAACATGTCTGTCTCTTTGGCACGCGCGGTAGCTGTGTTGCCCGATTGCGTATCCACGACGAGGCCTGCGTCGCGGCACATGTCTGCAAGCTGCGCGCGTCCTCCACGGCAAGAGTCGACCCCATGTTTGTTCTTTGGGTGTGAGTCGCTCAAGTCAACGATCCTCATGGCGTGATCAGAGGGAATGCCGATCCCATTGAAGAGTTCCCCCATCATGATATCGGGTTGCGGCGATTCACGGGGGGCCAGCCAGGGATGGGCCACTCGACCGAGTCCTGCGGCGCGGGCGCGCGCGAGTCCCACGGCGACGGACCACGAATGCGGCACATGTCCGTTGGACAATATTGTGACGTGCATGCAGCACTGCGCCAGCACCACATGCATGTGCATGTACCCATCACCGTTCAGGGTACGCGCCAGCGACGCATAGCTTGTTTCCAAAGCACGCAGCGCGTGCATCGTCGGCGGTAGACACACTTTGCCCGGCATGCCGCATTGTTGTTGCTGTGCAAGGGCGACGGCGCGCTCGGGTCCCGTCATCTCGGCAACATGCCTGTCCAAGAGCGGCTCCTGTGGCACCAGGGGCATCTGTTTCGCGATAAAGGCATCCAACTGTGCATCAGGGCAGACGTCTATGCCATTCTCTAGCTTGATGCCCCTTATGGTGTGGCCGACATCGGTGATCATGTTGCCCAGAATGCGTTCGATAAAGTGGGGCTCGCGGTCGCGCACGTATGGCGGGTGGCCCTCGTAGATGCTTGCCAGGAGAGGCCGTGGATCGTATCCTGCGAGCGCGCGCGCCATCACGTGGTAGCGCGCCCAAAACATGGTCCCACCGACGAATATGTTGGGCGCACCCGCCCGTTGGCCCAACACAGCGGCCATGCCGTCGATTTCGGCCTTGGGGCCCTCATTCTTGATATAGTGTTCGACACCGATGGTGCCCACATGGGGTTCTCTGTCCATCATGGACACGCATTCGAGCACGCGCTGCGGACTGCCCACCACGGCCCTCACGAGCGATTCGCGCCATTCGGACCAGCTGCGCGATGTCTTGCAGTGGATCTTGATCAGGTACTCGTACGAGCGGCCCAACTGTTCTATCTGGTAGACCGCTCGGAGGAAGGCGCCCGTGTCGAGCCCCCTGTTGGCCATGGGCACGATCTCGACGGGCCTCTCTCTGCAATCGCTCCCGGCCACGGTACCAACGCCCTTGTGAAAGGCGCAGAGGGTGGCAACAAACTCGGGTGTGTACAGGCCATGGAGCATGGTCACGTACATATCGTAGGGTACCCCCGATCGGCGCAGATTATAGAGGTAGGGCCTGTAGTAGTTCCAGTCGCACTGAAAGGCAATGTGAAAGATCAGGCACACTCGGGGATGCCGGTCGCGGGCTCTTTGGATGCGCGCTCGCAGTGCCGGCCCCAGCCGCCTGGCTACAGAGCCATCGCCTCTCGCTATGCTTAGAGTTGACGCCTGTGCGATGGCCTCCTGTGCCGTCGCCGCCGGCAATACTCGTTCATACAGGGGCACCTTGAAGCGCTCAAAGTAGAGACAGTCGCCCGTCACATAGTGGTTAATGCGCAACTGATCATCGACGACGGCGTTCATGGAACCCCCCACGCCGCCGTGCGGGCCCCACGGCGACCAAGACGGAACATGGTCGGATCGCGGTGTACCGTCTGTAAAGGTGCCCCCAGTGCCTTGAGGCGATGGCGTGACCAACACCCATTGGGGATCGACCATGCGCACAAAGCGATCGGGCTGGACAAAGGCCCGCAGGGTCCTGTTCCGGGGTGAATCGTGCGGCGCATGGTCCACAAGAGTCTCTAGGATAGTGCTCCTGTAGGGCACGCATCGCACATGGGACGTCCCGTGCGCGAGACGGTTCACATAGACGGCCCCTTTGTCCCGATGCGCGTCGAGCACGCCGATCAGGTCTGGCGCGTGCACCGGCACTGCAAACTCGTCCACATCGACGCACAGCACCCATTCGGCGTGTTGGCGCACCGCCGGCGACTGGAGGACGGATTCGAAAAAGGGCACCCGTACGCGCGCGTCGTATGTGGCAGCGTCGACGTTGTCTTTGGGAACGCCCGAGCGGGTCACTGCGATCGCAGCAAGGGACTCGTCCCGATAGGATTGCACGATCTGCATTGTGCCATCGCAGCTGTGGTGGTCGCACAGGTAAAAGGCCGTGGCGCCCATCAGCCGATAGTGCTCGATCCATTCCTGGATGTAAAACGCCGCGCCGCGCGTCACCACACAGGCCACGCCCAATTTGTGCGTTTTGCCCATGAGGCCGCAACCGGTGGCTCCACCGCGGTTCCCCTCGTCCCCCATCTGCGTTTGTCTTGCGCGCTGTCCTGAATGTCCCGACAAACGGCTGCGCCGCGTCGACGGTGTGATTGCGAGTGGCAGAAAAGAACCCGGCAGGGAAAAGGATAAAAAGAAACGAATGCCCTTGTTTTACGGAAAAGATCGAAAAGAAATTGGGGGTGAAAAAGGATCGGGCTCTGGCAGAGGATCGTTTGCGAGGTGGCCGCTACTGCCCGAGCGCGGGGAGCGATACCGAGCGCGCGCCAGGCCACGCACTGGCGTCCCGCGCACGGCGATGGCGTGCGCTGGACAAGGACGTCGCGGGCGACAAAAGTTGTGCAGCGCGGACGAGGCGCTCGTGGGTGATGATGGCGGCAGGGCCATCGTCATCATCATTGCCAAGAGAGGCCAGAAGCTGCATCGAGGGCAGGTACCAAAAGTTGCTCGTCTCGGGGACCGAGAAGCGCATCACCGCGTCGGGGATACCTGCCGGGGTCACCGGCGTGCCCTGGCCCACCATCGATATGCACATGGCCTCGAGACGGCGCGCATCGCTCGAGTAGGCAATGAAAAACAGTCCCGCGCGGCCGGGCGAGTCGCCCCACGGGATGGCCTGCCTCACGATAAAGTAGCCGAATGCGTCCTGATCCACGCGCACGAGGTGAGCGCTGCGCGGCGGATACGGCAGGGGCTTTGATGTGCGCTTGGTGCGGCCAAAGACATCGTTCTGGGCCGTCACGTTGAGCCTCGCAAACGCGGCCAGATCGTGGAGCCACCTCTGCGCAATGGCAAAGGAGCCGTTGACGTGGCGCGGGTCCTGTTCGATCGAGATGAGGCCCATCTCTGCGGTCTTGCCCATGGGGCAGTTGTTGACACCGTCCACATAGCCCGTGAGATCGCGGTTGGAACCATCGAGGCCGTTGCGCCACGCCATGGTGGTGTCGATACTTTCGACGACGGCCTCACCGCCCAGAAGCTGCACAAACGCGGTCGCCAGCGTAAAGAGCACATCGCGGCGGTCGCTCTTGGAGTGGATAAAGAGATCGCCTCCGGTGGCCTCCATCACGGGCCACCCGTCGGGCCCGGCGTACCCTGCAAAGTCTGTCATGCCGACGGGCATGCCCAGGTGGCCGCCCCACCGGTGCCACGCCGCGGCAGAAAAGCCCAGGCCCGCCAAGAGGGGCTGCTGGTCGCCCGTGGCGTTCTGGTCGGCCAGCTGGTCGTTGATGGCGCGCACCAGCTTGTGGAACACGCCCGCCGCGCGCGACACGTTGCGCCCGGGCACGTCCTGTGTCCACGCCTCGGGCGTGAGGTAGATCACAATCCCCGAGGCCTGTTGACGCGACCGCGAGAGCACGTTGGGTTGCGGCTGGAAAGTGTTTGCCCTTGCCATCGCCGAGTACGCCCCGTGCACGAGAATCAGCAGGAGCAGCGGCAGGCCCGCCCCCGTCATACGTCTCTCTCTTGTCGGGATCATATTTCTCCTCTTTCTTTTCTCTTTAACCTCTACCAAACAAAGCGGTTTGGGATCTGTTGCCTGCGTGGGGCGTGGTTGGGGGCAATGCTTTCTCTCTCTGCGGGCGCTGATAAGAACGAGTGGGGAAGGAAAGGGGTGGGCTATCTTTTCGCAAATGCACAGACATTTTTCATTGGCCAACAGTGTGGTACAGGAGGGCCCCCCCTATTCGGGAAGGAGAGCGTGACCTCACAGGACGCCCCGGTTGGCGAGGACCCTCTGCATGACCTCGCATTCTGATGTCAAGGGGATGGGCACGTTTGTCGTCGTGGCGGCAGCAGTGGCCGAATCCGTACCCCCGTTGGCGCCGGAAACACATTGGCAATCGTAAAAGGCGCACTCGGTCCACAGAGCGTCGGCGCACAGGCAGCGCTCAAAGCGGCACCCGATAAACACGCACCGGTCAAAGCGGGCGCCCACAAAGGACGCCCCGCAAAAGCGGTGCCCGATGAAATACACGCCCCACAGGCGCGCACCGGCAAATGTGGGTGATGCGAGCGCCGCGCGGATCATGCCGTGACTGCGTAGGTACCTCAGCGGGCGCCTGCCCTCGCCATCGCCGCCCTCGCACTCGTACTCTTCCCTGGTATCGTCTACGGGCAGCGGTTCGGTGGGCGTGCCTAGACGCCACGGCCCGCGCGGCTCCCATAGAGGGTGCCGCCACTCGACGCGGCGTATGGTCAGGCCGTCGAGGCCCCTCACCAGAGGGGCGTCCCTCTCGATCGCGCCCACGGGGTTGATCATCGTGTCCCACGCACTCTGTCGGTCATTGTCGCTGACCGTGTTCTCGTGATGACCGTCGGAATGGTCGTCCCACAGGGCGGCGGCCATGTCGTCAAACACTAGGGTCTGCCGATCATCATAGGCCCCGGTCAATTGCGCGACGCGCACGCGCACCCGCTCCAAGATCACAATCTTCCACAGCGACACCGTGTGCTCGTCGACAGCATCGACACCATTGTTGGCATCGCTGCCGGGGTGGCGGCGGTTCCGCCAAAGGGCCTCATCCTGGCACACGTCGCGCACGACGCCGACGAGTTTCCGTGCGCCGACGGCCGCCATCCATGGGCACCAATCGAGGACCAAACGCGGCAGTGGCAGCGTCTCGCCCGTCAGCGGGTCGGCCCTTGCGTGGGTGCCCCCCAGTCGCAACCATCGCTCGATGCCGCGGCGCGAGTAGAGGCGCCCGCTGGACAAGAGGGCGCACGAATCGATGGGCACCAGGGGACCCCCCATGATGAAGCATCGTACGGCAAACCCCCCCGAAAACGTGCCTCTATGAGACGGCGCTGCCGCATGCAGAGGTGTGCCGGTACGAGTGCCATCACGGTCTGCGGGGCTCTGCTCGTCGGCGACATCACCTGAACCCTCTCCAGGGTGGGGATCGGTGGCCAAACGCTCACCATAGACCGCGCCCAAGGGGGTGCGGGCGAGACGCGCATCGTTGATCTTGTCGTCTTCCTTGGACCACTGGAGGGACACGCCCGCGCGCCCGGCGGCGACCGCCACGGCATCGGACAGGCGCTTGACGATGGCCGGAAAGTGGATGCAGTAGGGCGACACCAGGTAGAGGGCAAACGCACGCGCCTCGTGTGACGTTGGGTCGGCGGGGATCTCGCCGCATACGTCTTGCAGCGTCGTGCTCGGCGTCGTCCATTCGCCGCCGCCGCCGCTCGCCCGATCGTCGTCGCCGTACCCAAGAAAGTGGCGCCCGGCGAGGCGCCTATCGGTGACATGGTCCGACAGAGAGAGCAGAAGTAGCTTGCCAAGGGCGCCCACGATGACGCCGTCGTTGGTGGTGGCGTCGAATCGCGTCTCGGGTTCCCTGCCGTTTCGGTCGCGGTAGGCAGTGACGACGGACCCGCCATCGCGGTACAGGTTGGTCTGCAGCAGCGGACGCGCATGGCCGTCAAATGTGGTGCGCGTCGATACGGAATCGGATGCCGCACGGCCCGGCCGTTTGATGCAGTACATGAGTTGGCCCTGGTCGCTACGTAGGCACTCGTCGAGCGTGCCGTCCCAATAGCGTCTGACGCCGTAGCGCGTGCGGAGCGCGTCCCGGCGGTGGCCCGAGTAGGTGACCACCTGTGCGTTGGCGCGATGGATGATGAAGCGACCGCACGGTTTGTCATCAAGTCGCTCGCCCACGGACCAGTTGGAGGCATTGTCCCACGTGTAGGTGCCCAGTCCTTGGTATTTGCCGGCCTCCATGGGGCCCACGTAGCAGCTGTGGTCGATGGTGCTCATCTGGGATACGCGCCCCACCGCCTGTCGGTCCACAAAGGTGTCGGCATAGGTGACGTGCTGATCGGTGTGGATGCGCCCGGGCCCCACAAAGGAACCCATCTTCCATATGCCCTCGTAGATGGTGGCACCCTGCTTGGGCACGCGCCGCCTCATAGTGCGGGCGTCTGCCCTTTCCGGTTGCGTCTGATCGTACTCGATGCAGGAGCCGTACCCGTGGAGGACCGCTTGGCCCGCACCGTTGGGCTGTATGACCATGTAAAAGTCGCCTGCGCGCACTTGCTTGCCGTCGTCGGTCCGTAGCCGGCCCACCAAACAACGCGATCCGATGTGATACAGCAAACGATCGGGGTGCCGCTCGGACGCGGCGACCATGTAGAGCCACAGCGGGGACTTGCCATAGCGCGCACAGTCTTGGCACTCGTAGGGCGGCGACGCAATGCCAAAGTCGCGCATATAGAGGGCACGCCACAGGTGCGGCGTCTTGGCCGCCACGGCAAAGGCCCGGCACGCACCGGCCATGCGCGCCAGTGCGCCCACATCAAGGTGGCCCATCACTGCAAGCAACAGTTCGGTTGGAAGCACATCCAAGTGCCCGTTGGCATCGACCCTGTTCATGGGCGGCATCCTACGCGCCAGAGGAGCAGCAGACGCGGGGCGCCGCTCCGGACGGTGCATCGCCCGCGCCGTTCCAGAGGCCTCAGAGGTAGACGCTCTTGGGCGAGAAGAGGATCGGGGAGAAAGAAGGGGTGGGGGGAGGGACCTCCTCTTGCCAAAAGCGAGGGCGCTGGGGAAATGAAAATGAAAATGCCGGTTTCCAAACGCATTTTTTGATTCTCGCCAATGCCAGGGCTACAATCCTACTTGACCAATGAAAAAAAAAGCGTACATGCATCCCTGCCTCTGCACAACTGCCTCTCGACGCGCAGCCTTGTGCGACAAGAGATCGAGACGTGCCTTACACCGGTGGACGCATCGAAAGAGACATTCATTGGCAGGCGTTTGCGCTGTTGCTCACGGCGGTAATCGATGGGGGACGACGAGCGTGGAGGGAAGATGAACCAGAGGATAGAGACGCAGGAAGCTGCCATGGGCGGGCTCCCTCCAGAGATGGTCCATCACATTATTGAACGCGTGCCAAAGCTGGCCACGGTGGCCGCTGCCTCTGCATGCTGCCGCCTCTTGAACGGTGTGGCCCAGGAAATCATCCAGACCCGACTAGCAGTCTACGCCCATAAGCATGACGTGAACGTAACACTCACCCCCATCGAGTGGCTCGCCCGCATCAATGACGCAATCGCACTCGACAAACCAAAGCTGCTCGCGGTACTGCTCCACATGAGCCGGGTGTGCCCGGATGCGATTCTGCCCGCACCCGACGCCATTACCGAGTGGACCGAGAGCCTTTGTTTTGCCTTTATGACCTCGGAGGGTAGCGTCGTGTACTATGCCGACGGCCAGTATCAAGTCGAACCTACCCGCAATCACCACGGCGCCCGCCACTTTATTTACGATCGCGATGTGCGGTGCCTCAAGGATGATCTATCAAACGTGCGCCAGCCCATGCCTCCCACGCTGGTCGTGCGTGCCATCGACTGCCACGCCGCGCGGTGCCTGCACGTTCTCCTGCGCATTCGTGGTCGGTCCTGCCAGGCGAGAGGAGGCTGGCGCTGTTCCCACCAACCACTGTCGACCGAGAGCCTGCTCACGTACATTGCGGACTCGATGTGGCCCTCTCACGAGATTTGTGTCGCGCGCCACAAACTGCCGTCGGGCAAGTCTTCATCTCTGCTCGACCAGTGGACCATTGTTCTCACGCGCCCGACCAACGCCTTGGCCATGATCGAGTGCGTGTCGCGCCATCGGGAGCGCTCCCCCTCGATCGCTCCCATGGACGTGAACCCTCTCTTTGCACTGCGCAGAGCCGGCATAGTTGACTCGGTGCAAGTCGCCTGTGCATTGCTTGCTGCCGAAACGCAGGGCGCCAGCGGGGCAAGAAAGGGGGATCTGTTCAACGATGCTGTATTCCCTGCGCTCGCTATTCTACTGCGCATGGGCTACTCGCCCGACGAGCCCATATCGCAAGTTATACCCCAACCCATGCGCGACGTGGGCGACAACAGACAGCCACCATCCCATGCGGGCGACGGTGGCACGCCGTTTCCCATTTTGTGCCGCGACATGACCGATCTGACCGAACGCGAATCTGCGCGACGTGTCCTGGCCCACCTGGTAGAAAACGCCCATCGTCGTGCCCCCTACCCTCAGGCCCACGCACAACGCGTACTCATGCAGCACTTTTGTGCCGCCTATGAATCGATCGCAGCGTCCTCTTGATTTCGATGGAAAGTAAAACCCGATCCAAAACACGCCCTAATTCGATGCGTCAACCACAAAGGCACGATGTAACCGAGGCCTCGTGAAGATCACCCCTCTCTTTCTCGAAAGGCAGAGGGGCACGATTCTTGTTTACCATTCCGCCTCTCTGCAAATCCTTCATTTAACCGTCCTTGTTGAATGGAACAGAGAAGGAGGTGATTGGTTATGGCTCCTTTTACTCTGTTTGGTGCAGGTTCCCACCGCACAAAAGGCGTGGCGAGCAAGACTGGATCATCGTTGCACAGTGGGCGCACTTTTCGCCAAACTTGTGGGTCTTGTGCTGGACGGCGTCGGCGGTGAACCTCGCGCGTAATGGCAACCGCGTGATCGCGTGCGAGGCCGCACAGCCCATCTCTTGCGAATTGGTCCGAGAGGGACGTACATGCCCTTGGTGTCGAGGCTCTGTTGCCATCAGTTCTGAACTAATGGTATGCGCTAGCCAACAAAGTCATCGTCGTGGACGATCCAGTCATGCTCCATGCCGCGCTCCGCTATGGGCCCCTGGAGGCTGCCACGCTGGTGCTGCCCGCGCTCGACGTGCTCTCGCAATGGACAGCGCCGGTTTTCATTTTGCTTTGCCTGCGACCGAGGCCTTTCGCGTATCACGCACGGACTGCCGTCAAGGGCGGGCACCTTTGCCACCACATTTCTCACAGGTTATCGAGAAGGACCGGCCTACGCCGATGTGTCGTCCATGGCCATGGCCAAACGTACCGTGCGCCGCCCACTCGAGAATACGCTGTGGACGCGCGTTGTCGATTGCGTGGCATTGCGTTGTACTTTGGTCTTGCATGCACATCGCGTGCCCATGCTCCCGAGCCCAGAAGCCCTTTTGGCTCGTTCGTTTGACACCCTGCACGCTCCCACGACTCTGTTCATCTCCTCTATGGACATGGGTCGTGTCAGATACCATCTGAGCAGTTGTGGCGACTGGAAGGGCTCAGGCAGGCGCACTGTGGATCGCGTAGTGATGGCCCTCTGGTTGGCGTAGCACGTCAAACGACCGGCCACGATCCATCCCATCGACGTGAATCCGCTTTTCGCGCTGCGCATGAGCCTCTGCCACCGCGAGTTTGCATCGGAGCAATCCTACTGGGGTGAGCCATTGCCCGAGGACATTCACGGCACATCCAACGGCGATCCGATTGCCGACGATCTGAGTCAACTGGCGCTCCTCATCAATTGCCTGCTGGCAATGGGATGCTCGCCCGACAAACTTGTATGCGTTGCCATCCCTCAGTTGCCCGAGCGTGATATGTTTCGCGCCTGGCTGAGCGAGCCCAGCCCGCAACAACAACAACAACCTATGGTCGGCGTCCCCGATGCATCAAGGAATCGCATCATAAGGGTGCAAATGCATCGCGCCCGTTCTTGCGCCTTTGCGCTGACGGAACGCAATGTCTTGAGACAGTCTCTTGCTCTTCTCAATGAGAAACTCACCAGCCTAGATGAACAAACATACAGGTCTGTGGCATTGCGTCGCGAGAGCGAGTGTCTTTGACGTGCTGCCCGTGTTTTCGAAAAGGCCTACGGTCGCCATGCGTTGCGTCCTTTTGCGTGAGACGCTCCCCTGTGTTTACCAGCAAAACGCGTGGTCGCGTGGAACCCCTTTTCCCTAGAAGCGCATCTAGTAAAGCCATCGCCCTTCCTCCCCGTCAAGGAGCCTGCTGTATTACCGTCCTTTGTTACCTTGCATCGTAAAGAGAGATGGCGACTGTCGTAGGTACTGCCGCCAACCCCGTCCTGGCAGCGGCCCCTGTTCCTGTCGCCGTGGTGGGTCCGACCGTACCCGTAGCTGTGGTGAGCACAACGACACCTGCGGCGGCGGTGGTGGCAACGGTGCCGGCGTCGACGGTGCAGCAGCAGACCAAAAAGGTGACACAGACGGCCACATCAGAGGCCGTGGCATACGCACGCAAGGTCCCCTGGTGGGCCTGGCTTGTTATCGCCCTGATTGTGCTCCTCGTTGCGTTTACCCTGTGGAGCGCCTATGTTGCGCGCAAGAGATAACCATATCGTTCCTTTCCCCTCACGAATGACCGCCCAATAAACGCTTTTGGTACTAGACGAGTCGGCAGCTGTGTGGGGTCAACTTTACGAGGTGACAAGTTAGCCGTAGGTGTGTCGTCCAGGTTTGAGTATCTTGTGCAGTACCCGCAGCGTAGGTTTTACGCTCACATTGTGATTGGGTGGACAGATGGAATTCCGTTCGGAGCGCGCTCTGGGGTATCCTAACAAAAGAACAAAGCGCACTGGTCTTTTGGTTGCGCTCTGTTGTTTGAGCAAAGTAGAGATGAACAAGCGTACGAGGGACGCACTGTGCACCAAACGCAAAAAGGCCAGACCGCCCGCGCCGCCCAAGATGCATGGACTTGATGACTTGCCCATCGAACTCGTATACGCCATTTTGCAGCAGCCCGTTCTGCGTGGCGCTCACCTCGCTGCCATTGCGTGTGTCAATCGTGCATTTTGTGGCATTGTCCACGAGGTGTCGCTCGATCGTCTCAGGCACCATTGCCATGCTGTGGCGGGCATCCGTAAGAGTCACAAGAACCAAGAACGCTGTGCTCGCGAGCGCGCCCAAGATGGCGACGACGCCTATGTCGATGTCACTCGGTGGATGGCCATACTCAACAACGCCATTGCCGTGGACGATCCTCTCATGACCAAGGCTGCTCTCGTGATCGGTGGCGTGCAACCCGAAACCTTTCTGCCGCCGCCGCGCATGCTCGCCCACTGGACCACGGACGTCTACTTTGTCTTTATGCGATGCGGCACCGCACGCATGAAATACGATCCCTTGCGAGGATCGGTCACGCTTTGGACCGAGCGACAGGCCCACGACATCAAAGACGACGTTGGTTCCTGGCATGGCGTCAGCCGGCTTGCCTGCGACTCGCCTTTAGCCCTCCATAGTCCCATCGTGCGCGCCATCGACTGTATGGCTCCGCGCGCGCTTTCGGTCCTGCTGCGTGCGTGGGTCGCCAAGCAGACGAACGAAGGCGGGCCGCCCGTGCGACCGCCGAGCGGCGCCACGACAGAGTTTTACTGGACTCGGTTTCTGCAGTGCATGTGGATCAACGTCTCCTTGGACGTGTGTGCGCATTCGATCACGGGGTTCGACGGGCAGGATCCGCTGTTTGCGATGAAAGCGCCATACTCGACCCGCATGCCCGACCGTTTGGCCGTTGCGCGGTTGCTCAGGGACACATTTGCGCGCTCACCCACTTTGAGTCCCACGGACCCCAATCCGCTGGCCGAATTGCGCATCGCGCTTTCCGTGAGTCAGTTGGCGGGGTTTGCCGATACGGAATTATTTGACCGCGATGGTGCCGATGCACTCGCCAAAGCCAACGAGGCCCCTGGCGGTCCCGTAGAGCAAATTACCTCGTTGATCCACATATTGTTGGATGCGGGCTACTCACCCGACGAGCGCCTCAGCGGACACCACTATTTGATTTACTCGCTGTACGCGACTGCCGTACGCGATTCGGTCGCCCTCGCACGGGACGACCCCGATGCCTCCCATCTATCACAGGAAACCGGGGGTACGGATATGGAGAGGCGGCTCGCCCATATGCGCCGCATTACGGGTGACCTGACGCCGCGCAAGTTGGTTCAGGATACCGGGTGGACCGAGTCACCATTCTTCAAGTCGAACGTATGTGAGAGCCTCGCCGACGTGCGCATGCGCAAGGTCTTTTCCGACGTGTATGCCACCGTGCCCTGTCCCCTTGACGCATAGATGGACGTTTTCGAGATCATTGCGCTTGTATTGCCTTTTCCCCTGCGCGGTGGGTCTCTGCATGTGCGCAGAGCGCGCCCTCTAATAGACGATCGATTGCCTTCTCGCCCCGTTCAGGACCTCTAAGAGAAATGAACAATGTATACCAACACGGAGAGAGAGAGAGAGATAGAGAGAGAAACAGTGCCTTTTAAACAATGCACATATGGGACAAGGAAGCGAGTAAGGCCGCAGGATGACACCAGTCTGAAAAGGAGCCAACAAGCTGCAACGCACCGATGCAAGTGTCGCATAGGGAATGACTGGAGCCACGACCCGACAGAGTTGAGAAGGGAAAACGTGACTGAGACAAACTGCTTTATCATGTTCCCAAACTTGTCTTACAGATTTTGCTCTGTTTATAGCGCAAGACGCGCTGCCTCGTGAGCAATTCCACATCCCACTACACCACGCATGCAATGAAATCGGCAGGTCGATCAACTCTATCGAGTTGCGCAGCCCTAGTCATTCCCAGAGACGCACCGCATAATCGGCATTGCATGGTCTTTGTCCCGCCCTCCCTTTACACCTTACGATGGATTCATGCCCGTGTGGGTCGTGTTACCGCCAAAACGGCGATCGGCGCATTTGCGATGTTATAGGGCAGGCATGGAGAGGTAGTAGGAGACATTTGGGGGAGGGGGTCCTTTCTTCTGGCGTTTATCAAAGATAAAAAGGCGCACTAGAGGCCCATGGCACCATCGATTAACCGCTCCATCGCGGGAGAGGTCATATCGATCCAAAGGAGTACACCCTTGTAGTCGTGGCATAGGGAGAGAAAGAGGGGCCCGTCAAAGAGAGCCGAAAACGGCGCGGGCACAGCGCGAGGGGTGCGCGCGCCCGAATGGGCGTCAGAGTGGGCGCTGACAACGTGCGAGGCCACGATGGCGTCGAGGGCGCAGCGCATGTTGGACAGTACGTCGGGGGACGCGATGCGCGCGCGCAGGCTGGGATTCAGCGCGATGCGTCGGCCGGCCTTGTCAAACATGGCATAGGGCCATGCAAGGATGGTGTCAAAGTCGTACACGGTCAGTAGTCCGCCGCTCATCTGCTCGAGCCTGCGTCCGTTCAGGCCCAACAGCGGCCTGAGCCTGCAATAGTCCAGAACGTTGCGGTCCTTGAGGAACAAGTGAGGCCGTGATCTTCGCAGTGACTCGATCGAATCAATCCCTATGGGGAGCACAGTGTGATTAAACGTGTTTCCGAGCGATACAATGACGTCTAGATCGATAGTGAGCGCCCTTCCGGTAAGTTCCACCAACAGCCGACGGTATTCGCGGTACATGGTCGCCATTTGATTGGAAATATTCCCACGGGTAGCGGGGCCCGCCGGAAGCACGTCATGGGGGGCGCGTTTCTGCAGCACATAGTAGAGGGCTGCAACGCGTTTGACAAGGGCGTGCCTCAGCCACCACTCGGATCGCCATGTGAGGTCGACGACACCCATTCTGACAATCTCGAGTGTGCAGGGCCTGTGGCCAATCCAAGGTATAAATGTATGCGCATATAGAACCGAGCGGGCGTCCTCAATGAGCAGTAGCGAGGCGGATTCAAGCACCCCGTAGGCCGATGCCAAGCGTGCGCCAACGGACATGTCTGTCAATCGCTCGCTGGCCCCACGTAGAGGGGACTCTATCCGACATTGCCTGCGAAACGCGCATTCGTCATCTGCCGACGCGCTCGTGAGACGGGCGACGGCATCCACGGCCGTGCGCACGATGCGTATGCATTCGAGGCCGCCCATGGTGTCGTCGTCATCGTCTGCGCGAGCGGCCACAAACCACAGGCTGCGTTCGAGGTGGGGGCGCATCAGGGCCATTACGCTCAGCTGCGTGCGGCTGGTCGATGCCAGGGCCACCGCGGCCAGCGGACACGCACGCACCGTGTGCCTCAATATGTGTGCGTGCAGTTCCAAAGGCAGCGACTCATCATGGGACTCCATAAAAGTGTCCCACTTGAGTGTGTTTTTAACAACAATACAATCTGTATCCACTCTCTCTCTCTCTCTCTCTCTCTCTCAGAGAGACGCGGGAATGGGGCAAAAGCAAATCGCCAAGGTCTATTGAAATGCACCAATCACACCCACAGCCCGCACGCTCTCTCACGAGAAAGGGTAGGGGAGACAATAGACAAGAGCATAGGTGTGTTTTGCAGGTAAAGTCAGGGCGGCGTACCAATCGCATCTAGAGACGTGCGATTACCGGCGTCGAGACACACCAAACGCCGGCGTCAATGGACATGTTTCATTCTCGCATTTCTCCCACCCCACCTTGCCCCAAGGATGTGTACGAGGGCCAAATGGCAGGGGCGACATCGTGGCGGCGCAATTACCATCCCAAGCAAGACCTGCCTTTGCCCCATCGCTCAAGAGCGAGCGCACAGTTTGAAAGACATAGATCGTTTTCTGTATTTATCAAAAGGCATAAAGCGCATCAAGGATCCACGGCATCGCCGATTAGCTGCTCCACCAGTGGTGAGGTCATGTCGATCCAGAGCAACATGCCCCTAAAGTCGTGAGAGAGAAAGAGGGGCCCGTCAAAGAGAGCCGAAAACGGCACGGGAACGGCGCGAGGAGTGCGTGCTCCCGACCCCTGACCGAAAGAGGCACCGGTAACGTGCGACGCCACGGCATCGTCGAGGGCGCGACGCACGTTGGACAGTACGTCGAGGGACGCGATGCGCGCGCGCAGACCCGGATCCATATCGGGCTGCTGATAGGGCCATTTCATAATGGCGTCGTGATCCTGTGCGTTGAGTAGTCCGCCGCTCATCTGTTCGAGCCTGCGGGCGCTCATAAAGAGCAGGGGCCTCAGATTGTTGGTCTCCATGGTGTTGCGGTGCTTTTGAAACAGATGAGGCCGTGACTCCCGCAGCGTTTCATCCGAAGCGACCCCTATGGGCAGCATGGTCTGAGCAAACATCATCCTAGTCGCCATGGCCGTGGCCCCATCGAGGGTGAGCGCCCGCCCGGTGCGTTTCATCAGCAGGCCACGGTATTCGTGGCACATGACCGTGACGCGATTCAACCCGTCTTGTTTGGTGACGGGCTCCCTCACGGGCGGATCGATGATGAAAAGCGACCTCAGCACGCGATAAAAGGCCGCAACGCGCTTGACCAGGGCGTGCTCCAGCCACCACTCGGACCGCCATGTGAGATCGACAACACCCGTTCGAGCGATTCTGGCCGTGTAGCTAGTTCCGGGCAAGGACCTACTGTACAATGCCGAGTCGGGGTCATCGATAAGCAGCAGCGACAGGGCCTCCAAGATCATGTAGGCCGATGCTAAACGCGCGTCGACGACCGCGCCCATCACTCGCTCGCCCGCTCCACACAAAACAGCGCCGACCCGACGTTGTTTACGAAACACGTGTTCGTCCTCTGTCGACGCGCTCGTGAGACGGGCTACGGCGTCTGCGGCCGTACGCACAACGCGCATGCTTTCGAGACCGCCCGCGAGACCGCCCTCTGCGGGGGCAGCAACAAACCACAGGCTACGTTCGAGATGGGGACGCATCAGGGCCAGCGCGTTCAGCTGCGCGCGGCTGGTTGACGCCAAGGCCACTGCGGCCGACGGACACGCACATATTGCGTGACTCAGTACGTGCATGTGCAGTTCCAGGGGTAGGGCCTCATTGTAGGACTCTAGAGGGCGTCTCTCCTGCATGTGCTCGTGCGTTCCGACAACAATGGGGGCGACCCATGCCCCCTTTTAAGGCGCAAGGACAGGGGAAGCGGGCCAATCGAACGCGACCCCCCCCCCCGAGTATTGTGTGGCTTATTGTGGCCCGGCACGATGGTGCGCGGGAACGGTTTCCGTCCAACTCGCTTCTGAATGGAGACGGATGGGTAGGTGGGCGTTTTGCTCGCTCACATGAGGGGCCGAGTCACGCACGACGTATCGCCCAAGACAACAACGGCAGCAGCAACAACAACAGCGCAATAACAATGATAATGGAATGGAAAATGACAATGGATACAAGGAAAAGGTCGCTAGAGGGTGCCATACTGGTCGATGGCGATCTGGACGCGCGCCATATCGACGGTGGGCGATTTCGAATAGCCCGTGATGCGCGGCACCCTGCACTCGTAAAAGG